>OERG01000192.1_pt1 | contig 13537 bp, 14 predicted proteins | sample 1539951 | NCBI WGS metagenome assembly OERG01 (sample SAMEA3891870, study PRJEB23780) | metagenome | biome: terrestrial biome; feature: animal house; material: Caecal content | place: Italy | collected 2015-05-05
CAACGATACTGCTTGTGCAATCGCCCGCTATCCAGCGTAAGCGCGTCTATCTATCGCACATCCATTGATGCGCGCCGTGGCAAAATTGACCGCGTTTACTCGGTTCTCATTGATGGAATCGAGAACGAAGAGGCATTTGCAGCAAGTCTGCAAATGCCCTCTGTTCGTTACAAACCTATCCAGCGATTACAACCGGTTTGCGGTCAACAGCCGTTGCTCCATCGACCGGTTGTTGTCGGGCTTGGGCCAGCCGGCTTGTTTGCCGCCTATTTATTGGCACAATATGGATATCGTCCAATTGTACTCGAACGTGGTGATACGATTGACCAACGCGACCAAGCGGTTAAGCAATTTTGGACACATGGTATTTTAAACGCCGAAAGCAATATTCAATTTGGAGAAGGCGGAGCTGGTGCGTATTCAGATGGAAAACTTACAACGCGCATTCATGACCCCTTGTGCGATGAGGTGCTGCGCACATTTATCCGACATGGTGCCCCCGAAGAAATTGGACGCTTGGCAAAGCCCCATATTGGAACCGATATTTTAAAAAATGTCGTGCGCAGTATGCGCGAACAAATTATTGCATGGGGCGGGGAAGTGCATTTTAACACCGCCTTAACGGGTATCAAACATAAAAATGGTCATTTATGCGCTGTCGAAGCGCAAGGGCAGAGCATTGCCTGTGAACAGGCTATTTTTGCACTTGGTCACAGTGCACGCGATACCTTTCTTTCTTTACACCAGCAAGGTATGTTTTTTGAACCCAAACCGTTTTCGGTTGGCGCTCGAATTGAGCACCTACAACAGGAGATTGACCGGTCACTTTATGGCAAGTTTGCTGGTCATCCGCTTTTATCTGCTGGAGAATATACACTCTCTCACAGAGAAAACGGACGAGCTTGCTATTCTTTCTGTATGTGTCCGGGTGGTCATGTTGTGGCAGCACAAAGTGAATCGAACACTGTGGTTACAAACGGCATGAGTTATCATGCACGCAACGGACAAAATGCCAATGCTGCGATTGTAGTATCGGTTGACCCTGCTGATTATGCAGATGGTACACCGTTCGGCGGTATTGCTTTTCAACGACAGTTAGAACAGGCCGCTTATACTGCAACACAAGGATATCAAGCCCCCTGTCAGTTGGTTGGCGATTTTCTGAATGGTTGCGCTTCCAAAAAATTTGGTGCTGTTCGTCCGACTTATCCAATTGGCACCCAATTTTACGATTTAAACCGACTGTTCCCAGCATTTATCAGCCAACAAATGCACACCGGTCTATCTGTCTTTGCGCGCAAACTACGTGCTTTCCGTGCCGCAGACGCGGTGCTGACGGCTCCCGAAACGCGCACTTCGTCTCCTGTGCGCATGACCCGAACCGAGAATCTGTATAGTCAAGCGATTGATGGCATTATTCCTTGCGGGGAGGGGGCTGGTTATGCTGGCGGTATTATGTCGGCAGCCGTCGATGGTCTGCGTGCGGCCTGCCGTATCATCCAAACCTATCAACCTTAATTTCAGGAGGTTATTTCATCAATATGATTCAAAAAGCGGTTGTTAAAAAAATTTTAGATGAAACCCATGCAGAAATTGAAGTACAGCGACAATCCGCTTGCGGACACGATTGCTCTAAATGCGGTGGCTGTGGTACGCCAACCGAACGCATCAAAGCAACTGCTGTGAATTCAGTTCAGGCGCAAGTAGGGGAGATTGTAACGGTAGAAGGCTCCAGCAAACAAATTCTTGGTATGGCGGCAATTGTATATTCCATTCCCTTGATTTTGTTTTTTGTATTTTACGGTATTTGCGCTGCATTTGGTTTTGCCGAAGGTTTTTCCATTATAGCAGGCCTTGCAGGGTTTGTGATTGGGATTTTATTAGCCATTCGTCACAATCAACAAGTGAAATCTTCTGGTAAGTTTATCTTTACAATTGTGAAGAAAGGGTAAAAATTTTTATAGATACAGGCTGCCTTTTGATGGGCAGTCTTGTTTTTTTCCAAAATATCCTGTACAATATAATGAATATGGTATGCCCAACGGACAGGCATGTGGAGGAGATGTGTCATGTTCGGATTTATCCGTCCATTTAAACCGGAGCTGCGTGTACGAGAAGTCGAACGGTTTCAAGCTGTTTACTGCGGTTTGTGCCATGAGTTAAAACGGAAATACGGCCGATTACAGACCTATTTTTTAAGTTATGATATGGCGTTCTTCTCTCTTGTTATTGATGCAGTCTGTGAACCAGATTTTGGAACGCAACGTTGTCGTTGCGATGCCAGCCCATTTCGAAAGAAAAACGTCTGTTGTTCTTCTCCCAGTCTGTCCTATGCCGCCGATGTCAGTGTTCTTTTGACCTATCACAAAGTAAACGACAGTATCCAAGATGAGCGTGGTATAAAACGGCTTGCAGCTCGTTTCTTGCGATGGTTTTTACAACATGATTACCAAAAGGCAAGTCAAGCCCATCCACAGCTGAATCAAACAATGTGTGATTGCTTGTCAGAATTGCACGCTATCGAACAAGCACAGACCGCTTCGCTTGACCGTCCAGCCGATACGTTCGCACGATTGCTTGCCGCAGCAGTTCCTGCTTCGTATCCTTCTAATATCAAACGTGTGCTTTCACAGATGTTTTATCATGTTGGTCGCTGGATTTATTTATTGGACGCTTGTACCGATTTAGAGGAAGATTTCAAAAGCAATTCTTATAACCCCATTCGTCTGCGTTTCTCCTTGCAAACGCCCTCTTTATCCTCTGTCCGTACAACATTGGAGCACACATTAGAGCGTTCTCTGCTCGATATTCATACTGCCTGTCAGCTTCTGACCCTATATCGGGACCAGGGCTTGATTGAAAATATCATTGATCTGGGCTTGCCAATCATCACACGGCAGGTGCTGGATGGAACCTATCATGCAAACGGAGGACATGAAACACATGGATCCCTATAAAGTATTAGGTGTGACACCGCAGACAAGCGATGATGATGTCAAACGCGCTTATCGAGAACTTGCACGCAAATATCATCCGGATAATTACGTGAATAACCCATTGGCTGACCTTGCGGAAGCTCGCATGAAGGAAATCAATGAGGCGTATGACATGATTATGAATGCGCGCAACGCATCCAAAAGCGGGTCAGGAGCATCTCAATCACAGCAAAACTATCAAAATCGCCAAAGCGGCACCGGTATTTATGCGCAAATTCGCAATGCCATTACCTCTGGAAATCTGGCAATGGCGGAAGAACTTTTAATGCGTTCTCCCACTCGGGATGCCGAATGGTACTTTCTGATGGGAACCGTATATTTTCGCAAAGGCTGGTATGACGAAGCCCAGCGCTGTTATACACAAGCATGTTCGATGGAGCCAAATAATTTTGAATACCGAAATGCGCTCAACAATCTGAACATGGGTGCTAATTATGGTGGATACCGCCCAATGAATTCGGCAAATGCCTGCGACTGCTGCGCACAGCTTCTATGTTTTAACTGCCTGCTGAATTGTTGTTGTGGGGGCGGCTGCTGATGTCGGCACGACAGATTGCACGCGGCGGGATGATAACTGGCGTTTCGATTGCATTGTTGTATATTGCGACGTTTCTTTCGGTCGCCAGCTGGGCCGCATGTATGTTGATTGGTTTTATCCCCGAATTATTTTTTCTGGTAGGGGAGCGAAAACTCGGTTGCTTGGTTTATCTTTCCACCTCCGTACTTGCCCTGTTCCTATTACCTGATAAAGGACTGGCTATTCTTTACGCTGGATTGTTCGGATTATACACCGTACTGCGCTTTTTTATCGAACAACTCCCCAATCGTATCCTTCGTTGGGGTTGTAAATTCATTTTTGCTAATGTCTGGATATTCATTATTTTTTGGGGGATTCGTGTCGGATTCATACCACAGTTTTCCTTTGCTTTCCTCCCAGTTCCAGTAATTCTTTTCCTTGGCGGAAATCTCATTTTAGTCTATTACGATTTGTGCTTGTCCCGCATCTTTCCTAATCTATTACCACTGGCACAACGTTTTTATAATGCTATCAAATAAATTCTCAAGTAAGGGTGTATCAAAACATGAAAAGTATGACCGGCTATGGTCGCGCACGCACCGCAATTGATGGACGCGAAATTTCAATTGAAATCCGCTCGGTAAATCATCGTTACCTTGACGTCAATATCAAGTGCCCGCGCGCATATAGTTTTCTCGAAGAACCACTCAAAAAAGCGGCTGGAGAGCGAATTGCACGCGGTAAAGTTGATATTTTTGTACAGTTTATCAACGCATCTTCTGACGATGTGACCGTTAAAGTCAACCTGCCGTTGGCACAACACTATTTGCACGCATTTGAGGAACTGAGCCAAGCGACCGGGCTTCCCAATGATATATCATTGTTAGCTCTGGCAAAAATGCCCGAAGTTTTGACAGAAGAACAAGCTGAACCAGATACCGAGCAGATGACAAAAAATGTATTATCTGTTTTTCATCTGGCCGTAGACGAATTTGAGCATATGCGCCTGCGAGAAGGGGAAAAAATGGCCGCTGATGTGCGTGCCCGAAGCAAAACGATTGTAGAATTATTAGAGCAGGTGGAGGCACGCGCGCCGCAACGTACGGTTGAATACCGAGAAAAGTTGGAAAAGCGTATCAATGAATTGCTTTCTGACACAACAATTGACGCACAGCGCATTTTAACAGAAGCTGCTGTGTTTGCCGACCGCACTGCGATAGATGAGGAAACGGTACGTCTGCGCAGTCATCTAAGCCAGCTAGACCAAATGCTAGTAGAATCCAAACCGATTGGCCGCAAATTGGATTTTTTGGTACAAGAGATGAATCGCGAATCGAATACCATCGGTTCTAAAGCCAATGATGTCACATTATCAAAATTGGTTGTCGAATTAAAATCCGAAATAGAAAAAATCCGCGAGCAGATTCAAAACATTGAATAAAATAAAAACAAAACAGATACGCATGAATTTTTAGCGGTTTATGCGCAAAGAAAGGGGCTTACAATGAAACTCATTCATATAGGTTTTGGTAATATGGTATCTGCCAACCGTCTGGTTGCCATTGTCAGCCCAGACTCCGCGCCCATCAAACGTATTGTTCAGGAAGCACGCGACCGCGGTATTGTAATTGATGCAACATATGGGCGTCGTACACGCGCAGTGTTGATTACTGACAGTGACCATGTCATTTTATCAGCCATTCAACCAGAAACGATTGCAGCACGCGTTGATGCCCATACGCAGGATGTTGAGGGGGAAGAACATGAACAAGGGTAAGTTATTCGTATTTACAGGCCCATCTGGCACTGGAAAAGGAACGATTTTAAGTGAAGTATTGGCAGCCGAACCGCGCTTGCGCGTATCAGTTTCCGCTACCACACGCACACCGCGAGATGGCGAAATTCACGGTATCCATTATTGGTTTATGAACCACTCCACCTTTGAAGAAAAAATCGCACAAAATGCTTTTTTAGAACATGCCTGTTATGTAGGAAATTACTATGGCACACCAGAAGAACCCGTAAACGAACAATTGGATGCCGGTTATGATGTGATTTTAGAAATCGAAGTGCAAGGTGCCATGCAAATCCACGACAAACGTCCAGATGCAGTCATGATATTTGTTGCGCCGCCCTCTATGGAAGAACTGGAGCACCGTTTGTATGGCCGCGGCACCGAAAATAGTGAAAAGGTTGCTGAACGACTGGAGCAAGCAAAAAAAGAATTGACTTATCAGAATCAGTTTGATTACATTATTGTAAATGATACCCTGTCTGATGCAGTATTTGACTTGCGTTCCATTATTCACGCAGAACATTGCCGTGTGGAACCATAACCCCTATCAGTCAATTTTTTATTTCGTTTATTTAAAAAATCTACGCATAAAAGAGGTAAAAGAGTATGTTAAAACCGTCGATGAAAGAATTGATGAACAAAGTAGGCAATCGCTATCTGTTGGTCAATCTGGCCGCACAGCGCGCCCGCGATATTGCACAGGAAGCCGAAGAAGCTGATGAACCGTTGCCCGATAAAGCGGTTAAACTCGCATTGGATGAAATCGCTGCTGGCACCATCGTTTATTGTCCTGGCCCCAAGGTAGAACCTGAAATCCGCCTGAATGCAGACCTGATTCCTGGCATGTTGGATTTGGATGACCATGAAGAGATGGAAGAATCCGAAGAAACCGAATCATCTGATTCAGAGTCTATCGCAGATGAAGAAGCATCGACAGATGATGAGGAATCCTAAATGACTGGCGCATTACAGGGAAAAAATATCGTCTTATGCGTGACCGGCGGGATTGCAGCTTACAAAGCCGCCGACCTTACTTCGCGTTTGCGTAAAATGGGCGCACAAGTCTATTTGATTATGACCGAATCGGCAACCCACTTCATCACACCCTTAACATTAGAAGTGTTGTCTGAACACCGCGTTGTGACTGATATGTTTGACCGTACCTTTACTTGGGAAGTAGAGCATATTTCGCTTGCCAAACGCGCCGATGTCTTTGTGATTGCACCCGCAACAGCAAATATTATCGGAAAAGCCGTTCATGGTATTGCAGATGATATGGTTTCGACCACGCTGATAGCAACCAAAGCACCCATTGTTATCGCACCTGCCATGAACACCAATATGTATGAAAACCCAACCGTACAGTCCAACCTTGAAATATTGAAATCACGCGGAGTCACAGTGGTAGAGCCTGCCAGCGGTCGTTTGGCATGTGGAGATACTGGAAAGGGTAAACTCGCAGACCCTGCCGACATCGCCCATGCAATCGAAATCGCTGCCACACCACAGGATTTAAAAGGATTTTCCGTTCTCGTTACGGCTGGCCCAACGCGTGAAGCAATGGACCCTGTACGTTTTATCAGCAACCATTCAACTGGTAAAATGGGATATGCACTTGCCCAGCGCGCTCAAATGCGTGGTGCGCAAGTCACGCTGGTTTCTGGCCCTGTTAGTTTAACGCCGCCCACAGGTGTGACACTTGTTCCAGTTAGCTCTGCCCAGCAGATGTATGACGCCGTTCTGACACATTTGCCGCAGCAAGATTGGGTCATCAAAGCGGCTGCTGTGGGAGACTACCGCCCCGCAACGCAAGCATCTGACAAACTCAAAAAACATGCAGATGATTTGTCGGTCACTCTAGTTAAAAATCCCGATATTTTAAAAGAAATCGGTCAGCGCAAACGGGATGACCAGACCGTTTGCGGATTTTCTATGGAAACGCGCGATTTAATCGCCAATTCCACTGCCAAACTGAAATCTAAGAATTGTGATATGTTGGTTGCAAACAATCTCAAAATCGAAGGCGCTGGCTTTGCACATGATACCAATGTTGCAACGCTGTTATATCGGGACGGTTCGAGTGAACCGCTTGATTTGATGCAGAAAGATTCTCTTGCAGACATCGTGCTTGACCGCATGTTGACGCTGCATCGCAAGAAAGGTTAATTTACAATGTCCATTTGCGCTGTTGCAGTCAGTGCGGCCACTTACGCAATTGATAAACTGTATGACTATCGGATTCCCGATTCACTCATCCCAGCCGTCAAGGTTGGTTGCCGGGTTTTGGTGCCATTTGGGCGCGGTAACAGAAAAGTAGAAGGCATGGTTCTAGTTCTTCGCCCCACAGAATATACAGCACAACGCTTGAAAACTGTTATACAGGTTTTGGACGAGGAACCTGTCCTAAATGTACAACAAATTCGATTGGGCATTTGGATGCGGGAACACCTTTATTGTACCTTTTTTGATTGCTTGCGGTTGATGTTACCCAGTGGTCTTTGGTTTCGCCGTCGAGAAACCTATACCTTAATACAGCAACCCACTCAACCATTGGATGATGCTGTCCTTACTGAAATTCTGTCTTTTTTTTCAGATGATACACCAGAGCGCACCGTAGAAGAACTGCGCATCTTAACCAATGGACGCAGCACAGACAGTCGATTATCCGAGCTGGAACGTATGGGTTATTTATTGTATCACAGCAATATTCGGCAAAAAACGCTGGATAAAACCGAGAAAATGCTGTCTTTGGCAATTGACGCGCCCAGTGCAATGGAGAAAGCTGCGCGTGGGCGCAGTCCTGCACAACTTGAAGTTGTTGCACTGCTATCGGATGGTGTATCTATGAGTCAAAAAGAACTAGTCTATATGACTGGTATTTCGGACAGTATACTTCGCGGTATGGTGCGGCGTGGAATTTTGGAGCAGCATACCGTTGAATGTTTGCGTATTCCTGATTACTCTACAGTTGAACCTTTGGACGTTCCTGAGCTGAGCGCCCAGCAGGAACGCGCTTATTCCGGGATTCGTGCGCTGATGAATACAGGAAATCCACAGGCCGCTTTGCTTTTTGGTGTGACTGGCAGCGGAAAAACACAAATTTATCGAAAACTCATTGCAGATACGTTGCAAGCTGGTCGTTCTGCGATTATGCTGGTTCCAGAAATCGGCTTGACTCCGCAATTCATTCGGCTGTTTGTCGGTCAGTTTGGAGACACCGTTGCCGTACTTCATTCCGCACTCTCAGCTGGTGAACGCTATGACAGTTGGAAGAAAATCCGCTCTGGGCAGGCAAGAGTTGTCATCGGTACGCGCTCAGCCGTGTTTGCCCCGGTTGACCATTTGGGGCTTATTATTCTGGACGAAGAACAGGATAGTGCTTATAAGTCAGAACAATCCCCGCGGTATCATGCACGAGATGTGGCAAAGCGTCGTGTACAGCAAGAAAATGCTGTGCTGTTACTTGGTTCTGCAACCCCATCAATCGAAACCTATTATGGGGCAGAACAAGGTAAATATCCGCTTTTTCGATTGCCCGAACGATATCACGGTGTCGCACTCCCGCAAGTCACCATTGCCGACTTGCGCGGCGAAATGCGCGCTGGATGGACGGGCATGATTGGGCACACGCTGTATGAAGCAATGGAACAAACCCTTGCGTGTGGAGAACAGGTGATTCTGTTTTTAAACCGGCGCGGGAATAGTCGTATTATTGGCTGTACGATGTGCGGCTGGATACCAGAATGTCCATCCTGTTCCACAACGCTTACCTATCATTCGGTCAGCGGACGTGCGATGTGTCATTTTTGCGGTGCTTCTATTAAAATTACCGGGCAATGCCCGGTCTGTTATTCCCCACATCTTTTTACCGAACATGCCGGAACACAAAAAGTGGAAGAGGAACTTCACACCCTTTTTCCAACTGCTCGCGTCTTGCGCATGGATGCCGATACTACGACCAAAAAAGGTTCCCATCATCATTTGCTGGAGATATTTGCAAAAGGCCGTGCGGATATTCTGATTGGTACACAAATGGTTGCTAAAGGATTGGACTTTGACCATGTTGCACTCGTCGGTGTACTTGACGCCGACCAATCGTTATTTGCCCAAGATTATCAAGCCAGAGAACGCACATTTTCTCTGATTACTCAAGTGGTTGGACGCTCTGGACGCCGTGGGCGGCAAGGACAAGCCATTATTCAAACCTATCATCCTGACCATCCGGTTATCTTGTGCGCTGCCCGGCAAGACTATGAACGGTTCTATGATTGTGAAATCCAAAACCGTCAGGCACTTCGCGTGCCGCCCGTGGAACAGCTCTTGATGTTGACTGCAATCGGTGAACAGGAAACCGATGTGTTATCTGCGTTATTGCGACTGAAAGAACGTATTTTGCGTCTCATGCAAGGGCAGTTTGCTGATTTTCGTTATCCTGTACTCGGCCCATCACCCGCTACTGTTGTGCGCGTGATGAAGCAATATCGTTATCATCTGATTGTGCGCTGTCCAGATAACAAACGGCGTAGGCAGTTAATTTCTGGTGTGATGATTGAATTTTCAAAAGATAAGCAAAATCGGGGAGTGTCGCTGTTTGCCGACCTCAACCCAGACACTTTATAGGAGAAAACATTATGGCATTAAGAACCATTCTGACAGTCGGTGACGAAATGCTCAAAAAAAAGTGCCGCCCTGTTACCGAATTTAACGACCATTTGGCAACTTTACTTGACGATATGACTCAGACTTTGCTCGAATCTGGTGGGGTGGGGTTGGCAGCACCACAAATCGGTGTTCTGCGCCGTGTTGTTGTGCTGCTCGACATCAATCAAGAGCCTGAAGAAGTAATTGAACTGATTAACCCCGAAGTGATTGACATGAATGAACCCGAACAGGTGATTGAAGGCTGTCTGTCGGTTCCGGGCACCTATGGCTATGTCATGCGTCCTACTTGGGCAAAAATTCGCGCGCAAGACCGTCACGGCAACTGGTTTGAAAGGGAAGGGGAAGGCATTGTAGCACAATGTTTCTGCCACGAAACCGAACACTTAGACGGTCATCTGTTTACCGAAAAGGTTCTGGAATATGTTGAGGTCGAACAGGAATGAACATTTTATTCATGGGAACACCTGATTTTGCGGTTCCATCTCTGCAAATGCTGATAGACAGCACACACAAAGTTGTTGGTGTGTTGACTCAGCCCGATAAACCACAGGGACGCAAACAAATTTTAACGCCACCTCCGGTTAAAACGCTCGCTTTGGTACACAATATTCCTGTACACCAACCAACTACTTTGAAAAATGGTGCGATTTCTGATTTACTTGACCAGACGCAGCCCGATTTAATCATTGTTGTCGCATATGGAAAGATTCTTCCGAAATATGTGTTAGATTTCCCGCGCTTAGGTTGCGTGAATGTCCATGGCTCACTTTTACCGCGCTGGAGAGGTGCAGCACCCATTCAATGGTCGGTCATTGCAGGCGATACCGATGCCGGTGTGACCACCATGAAGATGGCAGAAGGGCTTGACACAGGCAATATCCTGTTCATGGAAAAAACGAAAATTGGAGAACGGGAAACCGCTGGTGAATTGTTTGACCGTCTAGCTGTTTTGGGCGCGCAACTGTTGGAAAAAACCATAAATCAGTTGGCGATTCAGGATATGGATGGCATACCACAGGATGAGACGCAGGCTTGCTATGCTTCTATGCTGGATAAAGAAATGTGTGTCATTGATTGGGCCCGCTCGGCAACCGAATTGGATTGTTTTATACGTGGTCTCAATCCGTGGCCTATCGCGCTGACCACATTAGACGGTGCTCGCGTCAAAATTTATGCCGCGCTACCAGAATCTGCGTCCGGAACCCCTGGAACTGTACTGGAAGCAGATGCAAAAAAAGGCCTGCTCATTGCCTGCGGTACCGGTGCACTGCGTATTATGGAATTGCAAGTAGTTGGTGGAAAGCGTATGTCGGCCTGTGATTACTTGCGCGGACATGCCATTGCCTGTGGTACACAGTTTGGCAACTAACTTCTCTTTTACACGGAGGTTCTCAAATGTTTGGATATTACTACGGCTTTGATTGGACCTATCTTTTATTGGTTGTGCCCTGTATTGTGTTTGCACTCTGGGCACAACACAATGTTAATGCAACTTTTACCAAATACTCTGCGGTCTATTCCCGCCGACATATCAGTGGTGCGCAAGCGGCTGATATGGTTTTGCGGCAAAATGGCATTCATAATGTACGCATCGAAGAAATTTCTGGTAAATTAACCGACCATTATGAACCGCGTTCCAATGTAATTCGCCTTTCCAGCGGGGTATATCATTCTACTTCTGTTGCATCTATCGGCGTTGCTTGCCACGAAGCTGGTCACGCTGTCCAATATGCAAAGGGGTATGCACCGATTCGGATTCGTGCAGCAATTATTCCCTTGACCAATGCCGGGTCGGCGCTCTCTTTACCTCTCTTGCTCATTGGCCTGATTTTTAACTTCCAAGGATTGGCACTTTTAGGCATTGCTTTGTTTGCATTATCGACCCTGTTTCAGCTGATTACGCTGCCAGTCGAAATCAATGCTTCACGCCGTGCACTGGCCGCGATTGAATCAGGTGGGTTATTGTACGATGACGAATACCCGCTTGCACGCAAAACATTGACTGCTGCCGCGCTCACCTATGTGGCCGCATTAGCAGTATCATTGGCGCAATTACTCCGTCTGCTAATTTTGTTCGGAGGTCGTCGAGATGATTAAAAAACGACCGCGCACTGCACGAGAAGTCGCAGCGTTCACGCTGTTTTCCATGACGGAAGACGGCGCATGGTCAGACGGCGCACTGCATCACTATTTGCAGCGCGCCGAACTTTCCCTGCGTGACCGGGCACTTGCCACACGGCTTGCTTATGGCGTAGTGCAAAACGAGTTACTGTGCGATTGGTATTTACGTCAATTCTCCAAACTACGGCTTTCCAAAATTGCACCTCGTGTACGAATCTGTCTGCGCTTAGGCATCTATCAGTTGATTTTGAGTGACCGGATTCCAGCACATGCCGCGGTTGATGAAACCGTAGCGCTCATTCGTCATTATGGGCACGCAAACGACCGCGCAGTTGGATTTGCAAATGGTATTTTACGCGCTGTCGCACAGGCCGTTGCAGACAATACCCTGCCACGCTTAAATTGTCCGGATAAAGAAAGTTTTTACAGTCTCCGGTACAGTCATCCAGAATGGTTGGTACGCCGATTGACCGCACAATATGGACAAAAAGAGACTGAAAAACTTTTGGAGACCAACAACCAAATTGCACCTGTGTCAATTCGGGTAAACCAATTGCGTATACAACCGCAAGAAGCACTAGTACGTTTGGTTGCTGACGGTTTTGCTGTACGACAACATCCGTTGATTCCCTCCATTCTTTTGGCCGAGAGTGGAGACATTGCCGCACATTCGTTATTTACACAGGGGGCTGTCACCATTCAGGATACAGCCAGTGCTATTTGTGTAGAGGTACTTGACCCACAGCCCAATACATTTGTTCTTGATTGTTGTGCTGCACCCGGCGGCAAAACATTTTACATCGCAGAACGCATGGACAATTGCGGAACGCTAATTTCCTGTGATATCTATGCACATAAGCTGGAAAAAATTCAGCAGGGTGCTGACAGATTAGGTCTATCTATCGTGCAGCCTACCTTACAGGATGCAGCACAATATCGCCCAGAATGGCAGGGAAGGGCAGATTTTGTTTTGTGTGATGTTCCTTGCTCTGGTATGGGAATCATCCGCAAAAAACCCGAAATCCGCTATAAAAATGCCGATGAACTTGAAAATCTTCCCCAAATTCAACAAAACATTTTAGAAAATTGCGCACGTTACGTTCGTCCCGGTGGTACATTGGTTTATTCCACTTGTACCATCTTACAGGCCGAAAACCAAGCAGTTGTCCACGCATTTTTACAAAATCATCCCAACTTTGAGGCCGTTCCCATTGCGCACCCAATCTTTGGACAAGCCGACGACGGCATGGTTACGCTTTTGCCCTCGGTTCACAACACAGACGGCTTTTTCTTTGCAAAACTAAGGAGAATATCATGAGCGAAAATAAGCTCAAAACAGAAATCAAATGTCTTTCTATTGAAGAATTAAAAGTTGCTCTGCAAGAAATGGGCGAAAAGCCATTTCGCGCCGGTCAAATTTTTCAATGGCTCCATACTCCCGTCACT
>OERG01000193.1_pt1 | contig 13514 bp, 9 predicted proteins | sample 1539951 | NCBI WGS metagenome assembly OERG01 (sample SAMEA3891870, study PRJEB23780) | metagenome | biome: terrestrial biome; feature: animal house; material: Caecal content | place: Italy | collected 2015-05-05
GAGCCGGAACCGAACATACGGATGCACTCCAGCCAGGAGCCGAAGCCGTACAGGACACCTGCCAGAACGAAGGCGCCCACAGTCACCCAGAACACCGAGATGCCGGAAACGGCAGCAGCCTCAGGGTTGCCGCCCACAGCGAACAGGTTCTTGCCGAAGGTGGTCTTGTTCCAGATGAACCAGACGATGACCACGGCTGCAGCAGCCCACAGGATGATGGTGGGGAAGCCGCCGATGCGGGGGATGATCATGCTGGGGATGGTGGTATCAATGGCGCCGAAGGACACACCCTTGGTGGAGTAGGTCACCAGGCCGAAGATGACCAGCATGTTGGCCATGGTGGAGATGAAGGGGTGCATCTTGAACCGTGCGGTGAAGAAGCCGGCGATGGTGGTGAAGATGGTGCACAGCACGATGCAGACCACCAGGGCCATCAGGATGCGGACCGGAACCGGCAGGCCGGAGAAGTCAAAGATTACGCCGAACACCGAGCCGGTGTTGGGGCCCTGGTGCATCACGATGGTGGCAGCGGTCATGCCCATACCAACCATACGGCCGATGGACAGGTCGGTGCCGGCCAGCAAGATCAGGCCTGCAACGCCCAGAGCCAGGAACATGCGGGGCGAAGCCTGCTGCAGGATGTTCAGGATGTTGTTGACCGTCAGCAGCTGCACACCCTTGACCACAGGGGTGATGACGCACAGGGCGGCGAACACGATGACGATGGCGATATACAGGCCGTTCTTCAGGAAGAAGTCCCGGCTGTTGAAGGTGTAGGTGTAGTTCTCCCAGCGCTGGGCCATGCTCTCAGCGAAAGTGTACTTGGACAGCCGCAGCAGGTCAATCAGGTGATACTTGTAATCAAAGGCGGCGTGGCGCCGGTCCTTGATGTTCTGCAGCTCCTGATCCCGCTGCATCTTGGCGTCAAACAGGCGGTTTTTGTGGACGTATTTTTCGTCCTTGATCTCCTTGGCGTCGCTCAGCTTGGCGATGGTAGCCTGGTGCTCTTTTTCCAGCTTGGCCACGGTCTCCTGATACTTCTGCTGGGCAGCAGCCTTTTCCTGCTGGCAGCTGGCCACCACATGATCAAAGTAATCGGTCTTGTAGTGGGCCTTCAGATAAGCCTCTGCATCTGCAATCAGCTTATCCACCTGGGGCTTGTTCTTGGCCTCTACTGCCTTGGCCTCCTCCAGCTGCTTCTTCAGCTGGGCCTGACGGGCGGCCTTTTCCTCAGCGGTGTAAATGCGGTCCCGCTTGAGGTTGTCCAGATCGTTCTGGAGGTTCACCGCCTTCTCGGTGCCGTCGTTGCCTACATAATCATCGATGGGTTTGCGGAGTTCCACTTCCCGCTCCGTCGAAAGAATCGTACTTGTTGCCATATTCTATCCCCCGCTCACAGGTATTTCGCACTCAGGCGTAAAAGCTCTTCCTGGTTGGTCTTCTTGGTCTCCACAATGCCGGACAGGTGCCCGTTGGACATAACGCCGATCCGGTTGGTGATGCCCAGAATCTCGGGCATCTCGGAGGAAACCACAATGATGGTCTTGCCCTGCTTGGCCATCTGGATGATCAGCTCGTAGATCTCATACTTGGCGCCCACGTCGATGCCGCGGGTGGGCTCATCCATCATAAAGACCTGGGGCTCCCGCTCCAGCCATTTGCCGAAGATAACCTTCTGCTGGTTGCCGCCGGACAGGCTGGAAATCATATCGTCGGGGCCCATGCACTTGGTGTGCATGATCTTGATCTCTTTATTGGTGGCCTTGACCATCTTGGGCCGGGAAAGGGCCAGGCCCACTTTGTACTGATCCAGGTTGGCGATGGTGGTGTTGAAGGTCAGGTTCCCCTTCAGGAACAGGCCGTTGGCCTTCCGCTCCTCGGTGATCAGGGCAAAGCCGTGTTCAATGGCCTCCCGGGCGTCGTTGAAGTTCATCAGCCTGCCGCGGAAGTACACCCGGCCGGCGGCGCGGGTCCGCACGCCGAAGATGGTCTCCAGCAGCTCGGTACGGCCGGCGCCCACCAGGCCGTACAGGCCAAAGATCTCGCCTTCCCGCACATCAAAACTGATATCCTGCAGGTGCGGTGCGTACTTGGTGGACAGGTGCTGGATGGACAGGATGGGCTCGCCGGGGGTGTTGTCCACCGGCGGGAACCGGCTCTCCAGAGAGCGGCCCACCATGGCGGCGATCAGCTCGTTCATGTTGGTTTCCTTGGTGGGTCTGGTCATCACCAGGTTGCCGTCCCGCAGCACCGAGACCTCGTCGCAGATCTCGAAGATCTCGTCCATCTTGTGGGAGATGTAAATCAGTGCGATGCCCTGGGATTTGAGCATCCGCATCATCTCAAACAGCTTGTCGACTTCCTGCACCGTCAGGGAGGAAGTGGGCTCATCCAGAACGATGACCTGGGCGTTGTAGGAGATGGCCTTGGCGATCTCGCACATCTGCCGCTGGGACACCGACATGTTCCGCATGGGCTGGGTCAGGTTCACCGTCATGCCCAGGCGGCGGAACAGGTCTGCCGCCTTGCGCTTCATCTGGCTCTCGTCCACCACGCCCATGCCCTTGACGGGGTAGCGCCCCAGGAACAGGTTATCGGTGACGCTGCGCTCCAGGCACTGGTTCAGCTCCTGGTGCACCATGGCAATGCCATTTTCCAGTGCGTCCTTCGGCCCGGAGAAGCTGACCTCCTTGCCGTTCAGAATGATTTTGCCCTCGTCTTTTTGATAGGTGCCGAACAGGCACTTCATCATGGTCGATTTACCGGCGCCATTCTCGCCCATCAGGCCCATGACAGTGCCCCGTTTCACATCCAGATTGATGTGGTCCAGCACACGGTTGCGTCCGAATGACTTGCACATGCCGCGAATCGACAAGACGATGTCTTCTTTCGGTTCCGCCATTCTCGTCCCTCCAGTCTTAGGTTGGATCCTCTTTGGGGCGGCGTGCCGCCCTCACAAAAAAGGCGCTATTAGGGAGGGCCCTTCTCCCCAATGGAGAATTTCCTTCTCCCTAATAGCGCTCCATTAGAGCCTTGTCAGAGCTCGCTGAATCATTACTGGCTCAGCAGAGCAGTGTAAGAAGTGGCGTTGTCGGTCTTCACCATGTTGATGGCGAATGCATCATACTGGCTGGGGTTGCCCAGACGGTTGGTGATGTTGGACTCGTTCTGGCCGTCGCCGCCGATGTAGTCAACCTTCAGGTTCAGCAGATCGTCGTATTTCTCCAGCAGCGGCTGGTAGGTGGCGCTCAGGAAGTTATCTGCTGCGTTGTAGATGTCCAGCCACACGCTCTTCTCGGCGTGGGTAGCGGAATCCAGCTGGTTGGAAACAGGTGCGTAAGGCACGGTGGAATCCAGGTAATCCTCGTAGTTCTCAGCGGTGACTGCAACGTTCAGTGCGTAGTAGGAGCGGGAAGCCTCGTCGTAGTAGTAGACGTCGTCGCTCAGCACGTTGCCGGCGTCATCCTCGGTGGCGATACCGGTGTTGATGTCCACGCCGTCCAGAGCATTGCGGATCAGGCGGAGGGTCAGGTAAGCCTGCACGTCAGCGTGCTGGCTGATGGTGCCGCCGTAGCCTTCTGCGATGGCAGCCACTGCGTCAGCGTTGGCGTCGTAGCCGAAGGTGGGAACGCTGTTGGCGCGAGACCATGCGTTGAACATTGCCATGCCCATGCCGTCGTTGTTGGAAACAACGATATCAATCTGGTCGCCCAGAGAAGCGGCCCAGGTGGTGATGGCGTTGCCTGCGGTACCTGCATCCCAGGTAGCACCGGCGGAGTTCTTCATCTCCTGGCTGGCCAGCTCACGGACGGTGTAGGTGGTGCCGTTCACTTCGATGGTGCCATCCTGCACAGCAGTGGCGGAACCGTCGGTGTTGACGCCCACGGGGTCACTGACGATGCCGTTGTCGCCTTCCACTGCGGTGCCCAGAGCGCTGCGAACGCCGCGGGTACGGGCGATGGAGTCGTTGTGGCCGATATCGCCGATGGCCAGCACGTAGCCGATGACGCCGTCGCCGTTGCGGTCGATGGTGTCAGCGTGGGCCTCGATGTAATCCTTGACCATCTGGCCCTGCAGCTCAGCGCCCTGGTTGGCGTCGAAGCCGACGTAGTAGGTGTTGTCGTTGAAGGACAGGGCAGCCTGGTCCAGTTCACCGGTGGTGGAGTTAGAGGGCTGACGGTTGAACCAAATCAGGGGCTTATCCTTGTTGGCCACGGTGCTGGTCTCAGCAGCAGTGCTGGTACCGCCGGACTGTGCGGTGGTGGTGGAAGAACCGGAGCCGCCGCAGGCAGCCAGGCTCAGAGCCATCACAGTAGCCATTGTCAATGCAATCGCTTTTCTCATGTGGATTCTCCTTTTCTTCTATGCATAAAACGGTGGGGAGCGATCGGTCTGTGCTCCCTTTGCTGACTCTATAGTACCGAAAATCCACTGGGAAAACAAGGGCAAAAATCACCGATCGGCATGGTAAAAAACCATGTGATATCAGCAAAATGCAAGTTAATTGATGTAAAGTTATGTGCAATATGCACAAATCCGGCTCATTGGAAAGCAAACAGCGCCTTCTGGCTGTCCATGCTGAACATGTTGTCCAAAGTCACCACCCGGGTGCTGGTATCCATGGTGGCGGGCAGGCGTCCCCCCTGTCCTGCCAGCAGCTGGTAAGCACTCTCCACCCCCATGTAGCCCATGGCGTAGGGGTTTTGGACCACCAGGGCATCCACGCTGCCGTTCTGCAGCCCTTCCACCGTGGCTACGTTGGAATCAAAGCCCACCAGGTACACCCGGCTGGACAGGCCCATCTGGGCCACCGCGGCAGCAGCGCCCACGCTGGTGGGCTCATTGAAGGCCAGCACCACATTGATCTCAGGGTGCCTTTCCAGCATGGCGGTGGTATCAGCCTGGGCCTGGCCGGACTCGGCCAGGGTGTTGACCACTGCCGCCACCCGGGCCCGGCCGCTTTCTTCAAAGGTTTCCCGGGCCCCCTGCTCCCGGCCCTGGCCGTTGGCGCTGCGGACATCGTAATTGATGATGCCCACCACCAGCTTCCCGCTCATCCCGTCCAGGGCGGCCTGGGCCGCCATCTGGCCGGCGGCATGGTTGTCGGTGCCGATGTAGGTCTCCACCGCCTTGGAATGCACGTTGGAGTCAATGGCCACAATCCGGACCCCCTGGGCTGCCGCCTCGTCAATGGCCTGGGCGCTGTTTTCGTAATCTGCCGCCGAAAACACCAGGGCCTCGGCCCCGGCTGCCACCGCGTCAGCCACCAGCTGGTTCTGGGTCTCATAGTCCTCCTCAGCCTCGGGGCTGGAAATGGTCAGCTCCAGGTTGTACTCGGTGGCCGCCGCCTGGGCCCCCGCATACACCGACCGGAAAAACTCACTGGTCTGGGATTTGCCCACCAGGGCTACCTTGTGGCGGGTGCTGGCCGGGGCAGGTTCCTGCCGCCCGCAGCTCCCCAGGCAGGCCGCCAGCAGGGCGGCGGCCGTCAGCAGCGCCCACAGCTTATTTCGTCTCATAGCCATCCTCCTGCCGCACTTTGGGCATCCGGATTTCCACACAGGTGCCCTCGTCCGGCACGCTCTCGATCCGCAGCCCGTACTGTTTGCCGAAATAAATCTTGAGCCGGTCGTTGACATTCCGGATGCCGATGCCGGTGTGGTCTTTGGGTTTCTGGTTCATGATGGCCTGCACCTGTTCCGGGCTCATGCCCACGCCGTCGTCGATGACCCGGAACACAATGTCATCCCCGTCCGGCTTCACCTCCACCTGGATGTGGCCCTCTTCCACCAGCAGGTCCAGGCCATGGTTGATGGCGTTCTCGATGATGGGCTGCAGGGTGATCTTGTTGCACAGGTAATCCAGGCAGGAGGGGTCCACCTGGAAATCGTAGCTGAACCGGTTTTTGTACCGGTACTTCTGGATCTGCAGGTAGCTCTCGGCGTGTTCGATCTCCTTGGCGATGGGGATCAGCTCGTGGCCCTTGCTGATGCTGATCCGGAATAGCCGGGCCAGGGCGTGGACCATCTGGACCGCGTCGGCATTCTGTCCCTGCTCGCACATCCAGGCGATGGAGTCCAGGGTGTTATACAAAAAGTGCGGGTTGATCTGGGCCTGCAGGGCCTTTAGCTCAGTTTTGCGCAGGTTGATCTCCTCCTGGCGCACCGTCACCATCAGCTGCTGAATCCGCACCACCATGTGGCTGAAGGAAGCAGACAGCTCCTGCACTTCCCGGGTGCCGCCCACCGGGTGATAGGTAAAGTGGTCGGCGTCGGTTTCAAACCGCTCCATGGCCTGGGCCAGGCCCCGCAGGGGCCGGCCCAGCAGATTGGACAGCACCCAGCTGGTGAGCACAGCAGCCACCAGCACCAGGACGCCCAGCATCAGGGACAGCCGGACCATCTCGCTCATGTTCCGGTCCACCAGCTCATCCACATAGCTGACGCCCACCACGCGCCAGCCGCTGTCCCCCACGCTCTTCACGCAGGTAATGACGGTGCCATTGTCGTACACACCGTCCGCCATGCCGGCCAGATCGGCGGTGTTCTCACTTTTCAGGTCGGCGTAAATCAGCTGCTGCTGGGGATGGTAGACCAGATTGCCGTCGGAATCCAGCAAAAAGCAGTAGCCCCGGCTGCCGATGCCCACATTGTTGATGGCGCTGGACAGGCTGGAAAAGCTCAGGTCCAGGGACACCCAGGCCGCCTCTCCCCCATCCTGCAGGGGCGCGGTCATGGTGACCACCCAGGGGTAGTACCGGTCAAAAATGGTCTCCACATGGGGCGCCGTCATGTAGGGTTCCGAGGTCCGGCGGGCCCGGTCGTAATCAAAGGACAGGTTGGCCACAATGTTTTCCTTGGGGTCCCGGCCCAGGGTCCAGCAGTCCAGCAGGGCCCCGCCGGGGCTGTAGCTGGTGACGGCCACCACATCGGGCCGGAAGTTCAGAAAGGCATTCAGCATGGAATCCCGCCTGGCATCGGACTGGCCCAGGGTCTGCTGGACAATGGACATGGCCTGATCCATATCTTCCAGGTAGCTGGCCACCGTATTGGACACCTGGGCCACCGCCTGTTCGCTGCTGGTGCGGGCATTCTGGACGATGGCCTGGCGATACCGGTCGAGGAACAGCCCGATGCAGCACACCAGGATCACAGCCACCACCCCCACCACCATGCTCACCAGGATGGTGGTGATCCGCAGCCGGGTTTTGGCCGGGCCGGTCATTGGGCCGCCTCCCCCGCCGCAGACTGGAGCCGGCGGCGGAAGGAATTGGGGGATTCCCCGGCATACTTTTTAAAGCAGTAGCTGAAGTAGTGCTGGTCCAGATAGCCGCAGCGCCCCGCCACCTCCTGAATCCGGAGATTGGTGTTCTCCAGCAGCTGGCGGGCCGCCTCCATCCGCTTGCGGATCAGGATATTGATGAAAGTCTCCCCGGCGTATTTCTTGATGCAGGCGCTCAGGTGGTTGGGGCTGACGTCCAGCATCCCGCTGAGGGACACCAGGGACAGATCCGCCTCCATATAATGTTTGTCCAGAGCATCCAGAGCCCGCTGGCACAGGCCTTTGCCACCGCCGGCGGTGGGCTTCAGGTCCCCTACAAACCGCACGCCCCCTTCGGCGGGGTCTGCCTTCTGCATGGCCTCCATGGCCTCCCGGTAGGCATTGTGGAGCTGGGAGAGGTCCGGGGTCATCCGGCTGACGCCGATGCGGCAGCGGCATCCCAGAACACGGTCAGCGATCTGGCAGATTTCGTCGGCCAGAATGTGCATGTACTCCTCAAAATCCGAGGGGTTCCCCAGCAGCACGCTGATCACCCGCCCCGCCGAGAAAAAGCTTACATCCCGCAGGTATTTCACCGCCAGCTTGTTCACTGTGGCTGCAAAGGCCGGCGTGGTGCAGGCCTCCCCCTGGTCCGTCTGAAGGGTCACCGCCATCACAGTGTAGTGGGGCTTGTCTGCCTCGTCCTGCAGCAGGCCGCACTCCACCGCATAGGTTCCGGTGTTGGCATCGGGCTGGGCGTATTCGTCCAGCACCAGGGGCATCAGGAACACCGCCCGCTTGTCCTGGCGGGGCGGGGCCTGGGTCTGGGAGGCCTGGCGGAACAGGGCAAACTGAGCATCCATCTTCTGATGCACCGTCCGCAGTTCCGCTGCGATGCCGTCGATGGTCAGGGGCTTGAGCATATAGCTGATGATGTTGTACTGGATGGCCTGCTTGGCATAGGAAAAATCATCATACCCGCTCAAAAAGGCGATGTTCATGGCAGGACGGATCTCACGCACCTGGCGGGCCAGCTCGATGCCCGAGATGAAAGGCATCCGGATATCGGTGAGCAGCAGGTCCGGTTCCAGCTTTTCCACCAGTTCCAGGGCATCCAGGCCGTTGGTGGCGCTGCCCACCAGGGAAAACCCCAGTTCGCCCCAGGGGACCATGGTGCAGACCGCTTCCCGCAGCATATCCTCATCATCGGCCACCACCACCGTATAAACGTTCTTGTGGGTCATGGTACCATACTCCTTTTTCATTCCTGAACAAAAGATGATTCTATTGTATGAAATCGACCAAAGGAATGCAAGAGGGGCCTGCCTCTTGAAACAAGATGGATCAAAATCTGCCGGCCTCCGGGCGGGCAGGAACACAAAGGGTCCCCATCTGAACGCAGCTATCCGCCTTGCGTTTTGACTGCGACAAAAATCAAATAGAATCAGCATGGTTCTGGTATCAAACAGCCCGGTTCTTTCGGTACAATAGATTTATATAAAGCCGTTGCCTTTTCACTTTTATTCAGGAAAGGATGCATCTCAAAACAAGGAGGAACCATTCCATGGAAAACAAAATCACAGCCCCTGCGGCAGGCAAGCAGCTTTCGTACGAGGGTTACACCCTGCAGTGGGAGGACGACTTCAACGCGCCCCAGCTGAACCGGGACGACTGGAACGTGGAGCTGCACCAACCCGGCTGGGTCAACCACGAACTGCAGGCCTACATCGATTCTCCCGAAACCATTTTCATCGAAAACAGCAACCTGGTACTCAAGCCGGTGGAAGCCAAACACAGCGACGGGACTGTATCTTATGTCTCCGGCCGGGTGAATACCCAGCACAAGCAGGATTTCCAGTACGGCATCTTTGAAGCCCGGATCAAGGTGCCGGCAGGCAAAGGCTTTTTGCCCGCCTTCTGGATGATGCCTGCCGAAGAAGAGCGGTATGGCCAGTGGCCCCGGTGCGGGGAAATTGACATCATGGAAGTGCTGGGCCATGATACTGCAAAGACCTATGGTACCATCCACTACGGCAATCCCCACCGCCAGAGCCAGGGCCATTTCGCCCTGGCATCCGGCGACTTCGCAAAGGAGTACCACAACTACGCCGTTCAGTGGGAACCGGGCAAGATCAGCTGGTATCTGGATGGCCAGCTGTTTTTCTCGGAAACCCAGTGGTATTCGGTCACCGAGGGCCGGGGCCAGGTGCCCTACCCCGCCCCCTTTGATCAGCCCTTCTATATCATCCTGAATCTGGCTGTAGGCGGCGACTGGCCCGGCAGCCCCGATGAAACCACCGACATGGATCAGGCAGACCTCCGGGTGGACTGGGTCAGAGTCTACCAGAAAAAGGCATAAATTCCCCGGCAACGCAAAACCCCCGGCCGTACTGACAGCCAGGGGTTTTTATCATTCAGGAAAGATTATCCCCGCAAATCTTTGGCCAGGGCCATCAGACGGCCTGCGCAGGCACGGATTGCTTCTTCGGAGAGGTCACCCCGGGCCCAGGCGGCGCGGATATCCGCATCGTCGTTGGGATTGCCCGGCATAATGACATCGTTGCCGGCCCAGGCGCATTTCCAGGGCGTGCTGCCGTCGGCAGGCACAGTGGTGTTCCAGTCCGACATCATCAGGCCGCCGAAGCCCCATTCCTGCCGGGCCACCACGGTGCACAAATCCCGGTTGTTGGCGGAGTAAACGCCGTTGATCCGGTTATAGGACGTCATGATGGCGGCGGGCTCGGCCTCCTTGACAGCGACTTCAAAGCCGCGGAGATAGATTTCCCGCAGCGCCTGCTCCGAGACCTGGACATCCACGCCCATCCGGTTGTCCTCCTGGTTGTTGCAGGCGAAGTGCTTGATGGTGACGCCGCACCGGCCGTCCTTCTGGACGCCCCGGGTGACGGCAGCCGCCAGCAGGCCCGACAGCAGCGGGTCTTCCGAGTAGTATTCAAAGTTGCGCCCGCACAGGGGGTTGCGCTGGATGTTCATACCGGGCGCCAGCCACAAATCCACCCCCAGCTCTTTCATTTCGGCGGCGATGGCCTGGCCGAACTCCTCCATCAGGCCGGTATCCCAGCTCTGGGCCAGGGCCGTACCCACCGGGAAGGCCGTACAGAACTGGTACCAGGTGTCCGCGTTCTTGTGCTGGACCGGCGTCTCCAAAAAGCCGTTTTCCAGAGAGCCCAGCACACCGACGCCATAGACCCGGCCGGTGGCCCGGTCGGTCTGATAGCTTTGGCGGAGCCGCAGCCCGGCAGGCCCGTCGGCCATGATGAGGGAGGGAATCCCTCTGGACTCTTCCAGGGCCTCGGAAGTTTCTCCCGCCGAGCCCGGTACCCGGACGCCCGCCGAGCCCAGGGTGCTGGTGCCCTTGGTGATGTTGCCGTAGAGCAGCGGGATCAGCTCCTCCACAGGGCCCTCTGCCTGAGGCGGTTCTGCGCAGGCCGCCTGCGGCTGGGGCTGCGGTACAAAGTCATAGACCGGAAGATGGCTGTCCAGGGCAGCGGCCTGCCGGGCAGTTTCGGATGCCCCCAGCTCTTCAAAGGGGACCTGTACCGGGCAGATGGGATGGGTCTGCTCGATGCAGACATCTTCCTCCACCCGGATAACGGCGCAGGGGGTCAGCGCAGCGCTGCTGTTCCCGATCCACACGCCGTACAGTCCTTTCTCAACCATCCATCCCTGTTTTTCAGCAGAGAATGAGGCAAAGACTTTCTGGGGGATGGAGATGGTCAGGGTCTGGCTCTGTTCCGGCGCCAGCAGGAGGGTCTTGGCAAAGCCGGCCAGCCGGCGCAGCTCCCGGGCGCTGCCCTTCTGGGGGCAGGACAGGTAGACCTGCACCACCTCACGGCCTGAGAAGCAGAACCCCACATTTTTCACCAAAGCACTTACTTCCACGGCCCCAGGCTTTGCCTGCAGCCCCGCCATCCGGATCTCAAAAGTGGTATAGGACAAACCGTACCCGAAGGGAAACAGAGGCTTGACGCCAAAGCTGTCAAAATACCGGTAGCCCACATAGATTCCCTCGCGGTAAACCGACCTGCTCAGGTCGCCGCTGAGGACGCCGAAATGATCGGCTTCGGGATAGTCGCTGTACCGCCGGGCCCAGGTGGCGGTGAGTTTGCCCTCCGGGGTGACTTTTCCCAGCAGGACATCCGCCACGGCTTCCCCTCCCTGCTGGCCCGGCTGGGAAATCTGCACCACCGCCTCAATGTGGGTGGCCGCATCCAGCAGATCGGTCAATTCAATGGGGCCGCCGGCATTGAGCAGCAGAATGATGGGCAGACCTACGCTGTTCAGGCTGCGCAGCTCCTCCCATTCCTGGTCGCTGAGATAGTAATCCCCTTTTTCCAGCCGGCGGTCCTTGCCCTCGCCTGAAATACGGCTGAGGACGTAAACAATCACCGAGGCCCCTTCCACATCCTGGGGCAGAACAGGGCGGCCCTGGGGCAGGACAAAGGGATGGGAAGCATAGGCGTCAAAGGGATTTTCCACCTGTTTGGCTGCTTCCAGCACCTGGGCTTTCCAGGCAGAGCGGGCAGCTTTGTAGCGGGCTTCATAGTCTGCGAGCCAGCCTGTGCTGGTGATGGTGAGGCCGGCCGCCTGCAGGCCTTCGAAAATCGAGACATTGGCACGGTTATTCACATCGCCCGAACCGATGCCCCCCTTGACGGTCCGGCTGGCGCCGGTGCCGAACAAAGCCACTGCAGACACCGGTTCCAGCGGCAGAACACCGGTATTTTTGAGCAGAACGATGCCCGATGCCGCAGCCCGGCGGGCCAGGGCTGCATGGGTCCGTTCACGGGCAGAAGGGATTGTTTCATGGGTGCCGCTGTGGGCAGAAATGGATGCCATAAAAAACCTCCTGAAAACACCACCGCAAGGGGAAAAGCCGCCATAGGACGTTGCTATGGCGGCTTTCCCCTGTGCAATGATGGAGAATGATGATGAAGAAGATAAAGGAGAACTCTGTTTACTCTTTGACGCCGCCCAGGGTAATGCCGGCAATGATGTACTTGGAAAGCAGCAGATAGACCAGGATGATGGGGACGATGGCCACCATGATCATCATGTAAATCTTGCCCATGTCAAAGTTCATGTAATCGGCGCCACGGAGGGTAGCAATCAGGATGGGGACGGTCATCTTGTCCTTGGACTGGATGATCAGGGCGGGAACGAAGTAGTTGTTCCAGGAACCCACGAAGGAGAAGATGGCCTGCACCGCAATGGCGGGCTTCATGATGGGAAGGACGATCCGGTTGAAGGTGCGGAATTCACCCGAACCGTCGATCCGGGCTGCCTCCACCAGAGACAGGGGCAGCGAGGATTTCAGGTAGCTGTACATGAAGTAGAAGACAGCCGGCGATGCGATGGAAGGGATAATCAGAGGCCACAGGGTGTCATACAGGCCCATATTGGTCATCAACCGCAGGAAGCCCATGGCGGTGACCTAGGTGGGCATGACCAGGATGGCCATGATGAAGGTGAAGGCGAACTTTTTCAGCTTAAAGTTGTAGGCATACAGGCCGTAGGCCGTCAGAGCCGAAAAGTAGGTGCACAGGGCAGCCGAGCTGGCCGACACGATCAGGCTGTTGAGGATGCCCTTGAACATGGGGAAGCTGCCGTCGTTGGCCACGTTCTTCAGGTTTTCCAGGAAGTAGTTGCCCGGCAGCCAGGAGAAGCCCTTCTGCAGGTCCGCGTGGGAGCGGGTGGAGTTGACGATCAGGATATAGAAGAAGAACAGGCACAAAAAAGACAGAATGGCCAGAACAATATAAGCAAGGATGGTCTCACCGGTTTTGTTTCTGTGGTGTCTCATGCCTTGGCGCCCCCTTTCTGTTTGGCAGGCTTGACAGCGGTATCATCCTTGCCGTTGGTCATCCGGTAAACGAAGAAGCAGAGGATGCCGCTGACGATGAACAGGAACACCGACAGAGCACCGGCCATGCCGTAGTTGCGGCTCTTCAGGTGGTTGTTCAGGAACATGATCAGGGTCATGGAGGTGCGGTCGGGAGCGCCCTGGCCGTTGGTGAGGATCTGGGGCACGTCGAACATCTGCAGGCCGCCGATGATGGATGTAATCAGGGTGTAGGCCAGGATGGGACGGATCAGAGGCAGGGTGATGGAGAAAAAGCGCTTGACACTGCCGCAGCCGTCCAGCTCGGCGGCCTCGAAGATCTCGGGGCTGATGCCCATGATGGCAGCCATCAGCATGATGGTGGTGTTGCCGAACCACATCAGGAAGTTCATCA
>OERG01000196.1_pt1 | contig 13485 bp, 11 predicted proteins | sample 1539951 | NCBI WGS metagenome assembly OERG01 (sample SAMEA3891870, study PRJEB23780) | metagenome | biome: terrestrial biome; feature: animal house; material: Caecal content | place: Italy | collected 2015-05-05
AGAGCGCCTGGTTTGGGACCAGGAGGTCGCAGGTTCGAATCCTGTCACCCCGATTGTGCGGGTGTAGTTCAATGGTAGAACACTAGCCTTCCAAGCTAGATACGTGGGTTCGATTCCCATCACCCGCTTGTATATTGCAAATATACAAAGTAGACACCCAAGATGTCTTAGCTTATACGGTGGGTATGGCGCAGTTGGTTAGCGCGCCAGATTGTGGCTCTGGAGGCCCAGGGTTCGAGTCCCTGTATCCACCCTTGCAGGTAGTTCCTGCTGAACTTATTGGGCTATCGCCAAGCGGTAAGGCACAGGACTTTGACTCCTGCATTACGTTGGTTCGAATCCAACTAGCCCAGTATGGGATACTAGCTCAGTCGGTAGAGCACTTGACTTTTAATCAAGGTGTCGGGGGTTCGAATCCCCCGTGTCTCATTAATGACAACCTTGCAGTTGCAGGGGAAATGAATACGAGTGATGAGAAAAAAGTACCTAGAAATAGGTACTTTTTTCGTGACAATATTTAAAAAATATTTTTTACAGACTTATATATTATAATACAGAGTGGGAATACTTTTATGTATAAAACGAAAGGAACTATGTAATTTATGAGTGGCTATATTCATATTTATTGTGGAAATGGAAAGGGTAAAACAACGGCTGCGATTGGATTGGGGATTCGAAGTGTTGGGGCTGGAATTCCAGTTGTGTTTGCTCAATTTATGAAGGATGGAACTTCTTCTGAGATTTCTATTTTGGAAAGTATTCCAAATGTATCGGTATATTATGCGAAAGAACGTTTTGGGTTTTCTTGGACTTTAACAGAAGAAGAAAAACAAATCGCAAAAAGTATTTATACTGGATTATTTTTAAATGTAGTTCAGGAACTTGTGGAGATATCACAAAAAGAAAAGAATAAGGAAGAAACATTATTGGAAAAAAAGGAAGATCATCCAACGGCTGTTCTTATACTGGATGAAGTCATCTCAGCGTATAATTATGATATGATTCATCAAGATGTCGTATTGAAGTGGCTTCAAAAAAAGCCAACTGGCGTGGAAGTAGTATTGACAGGAAGAGACCCAAAGCCAGAATTATTAGAATTAGCTGGTTATGTGACAGAAATGAAGAAAAAAGCACATGTATATGAAAAGGGGATTCATGCAAGAAAAGGAATCGAAAAATAGTAGGCATAGAACAGGTAAATTTGTATTTAAAGTTTATCCATAAATTTAGTTGACAAAGAAAAGGAGGTATGATATTATAATAGCTGTGTGAAAATTGCGGATATGGCGGAATTGGCAGACGCGCTAGATTTAGGTTCTAGTGTCCCGAGACGTGCAGGTTCAAGTCCTGTTATCCGCATTCTGAAACCCTTGAGTATTCAAGGGTTTTTTTGTGTTACATTTCGTGTTGCATAAATAAGAATAATTCAAAGTTAATATTAGAGATAAAATGGTGTTATCAGAAATAATGCCGCCATTTTTGCCATCAGTGTAGGGAAAAAGTCTGATAGAGTTTTTTCCCTTATATTAAAGCAGATGCCAAGCAATAATATTTCTATTTTCTTTTGGAAATGGATATGTTATGATAAAGAAAACGATTGAGAAACGATGAAATAATTTGGAGGTAACTATGTTAATTCGTCAGGAAACAAGTAATGATTATGAAAAAGTCTATTATGTTGTAAAACAGGCATTTGCATCTGCAGAGCATAGTGATGGAAATGAACAGGATTTAGTTGAGGCATTGAGAAAAAGCAGTGCTTTTATACCACAATTATCATTAGTAGCAGAAATAGATGGGGAAATTGTAGGGCATATCTTATTTACAAAGGCAAAGGTTGGAAGTGATATCGTACTGGTTTTAGCTCCTTTGTCTGTACTCCCTGAATGTCAAAGACAAGGTGTAGGGACTGCGTTGATAAGAAAAGGTCATGAAATTGGAAAAGAATTAGGATATGAGTATTCTCTTGTGCTGGGAAGTGAAAAATATTATCCTCGTTTTGGTTATTTGCCAGCGGTACAGTTTGGAATTAAGGTTCCTGAAGGTATGCCTTCTATTAATTTTATGGCAATACAATTGCAAGAACATGCAAGACCGATAAGTGGAGCAGTAACTTATGCAAAAGAATTTGGAATATAAAAATAAAAAGAGGAAAGAAAATGGCAAAATTATTGGAATATAAATGTCCGTCCTGCGGAGGGGCATTAAAATTTGATAGCTCTGTGCAGAAAATGAAGTGTCCATACTGTGGAACAGAATTTGAGATGGAAGCATTGAAAAACTATGATGATGTTTTAAATCAAGAACAGCCAGATGCGATGAATTGGGAAACACAGGCAGGAAGTGAATGGAAAACAGGAGAAACGGATCATATGATAATTTATACCTGTAAATCCTGTGGTGGTGAAATTGTCGGAGATCAAAACTTAGGAGCTACGAGTTGTCCATTTTGTGGTAATCCAGTTGTTATGACGGGGCAGTTTTCTGGAGATCTGCGTCCAGATTATGTCATTCCATTTAAGTTAGATAAGCAGGCTGCGAAAGATGGATTGGTAAGACATTTAAAGGGTAAACGGTTGTTACCAAAGTTGTTTAAGTCACAAAATCGTATCAATGAAATAAAAGGAGTGTATGTACCATTTTGGTTGTTTGATGCAGATGCAACGGGGAAAGTACGGTATAAGGCAACAAGGGTGCGAGTGTGGAGTGATGACGATTATAATTATACGGAAACAAGCTATTTTTCTGTTTATCGAGAGGGAGAAATTGGATTTGAAAAAATACCAGTAGATGGCTCTTCCAAAATTGCGGATGATTTAATGGAATCCATTGAACCATTTTATTTTGAAGATGCTGTCGATTTTCAGACTGCCTATTTGGCTGGATATTTGGCAGATCGCTATGATGTTACTGCGAACCAGAGTATTGAGCGGGCAAATGAACGAATTAAACATAGTACAGAAGAGAACTTTGCTGCTACAGTTCAAGGATATAGCAGTGTTATAACAGAAAACAGCAGTATTCAGCTTTCAAATGGAAATGCAAAATATGCACTTTATCCAGTATGGATGTTGAGTACCACCTGGAATGGTAAAAATTATACATTTGCGATGAATGGTCAGACTGGCAAATTTGTAGGAGATTTACCATTGGATAAAGGAGCATACTGGCGTTGGTTTTTCAGTCTTAGTTTGATTTTCAGTATCATTTTTTACGTCATTTTCTGGATTGCTTTTTAGTTTTGGATTTTAATTGGCTCAGGAGGGTAATACCGTGAAAAAACAATGGAAACGTTTCTTTTTAGGAATTATAATTTTTGTCTGTATGTTTTTGGGGATAGTGAATGAAAATGTAGCAGCTTATGGCAGTGGGCATCCCTCAAGACTTGTGGATGATGGTGATTTATTGACAGATGAGGAAGAACGTAGATTAATAGAAAAACTGGATGATATAAGTGGAAGACAGCAATGTGATGTCATTATTGTGACTGCGGGTTCTTTAAATGGAAAAACAGCAACCAAATATGCAGACGATTATTTTGATTACAATGGATACGGATTAGGAAATGAGAAAGATGGAATTCTACTATTAATTAGTATGGAAGAGCGAAACTGGGCAATTAGTACGCATGGAGCCGCAATAGATGCTTTTACCGATGCAGGACAGGAAGCTATGACAGACCAATTTGTTCCAAAACTAAGTGAAGGAGATTATTTGGATGCATTTAATCAGTTTGCTGAATTATGTGATGATTTTCTAACACAGGCGGCGACAGGAGAACCTTATGATGTCAATAATTTGGATTCTGAGGATAGTATTTTTTCCATGCCAGGTGTGAGAATCGGACTTGCGATAGGAAGTGGTTGTTTACTTGCTTTTATTGTTGTAAGTGTGATGAAAGGAACATTAAAATCCGTACGCAGTCAGGCAGCAGCATCAAGTTATATTCGTCCAGGAAGTTTACATATTACAAAAAGTCATGACTATTTTCTTTACCGACATGTATCGAAGACTGCCAAGCCAAAAGATCATGATTCAGGTGGCAGCAGTACCCACGTCAGTTCTTCTGGAAGAACCCATGGAGGTTCCAGCGGAAGTTTTTAAACATAATATATCCATGAGCCATCCCGTGTAAAATACGGTTTGTTTTATGGCTGTTGTTTGGGATTTCCATAGTAACGAATATTTTTATAAAAATGAGCGATAATTCTGCTAGATTTTCTTGTATTGAAATAATATTATGATATAAGAGTTCTAAAGATCATGCAAGTATAAGAAAGCAGATCAATAGTACAAACATAGATACAAAGTGAAGAAAGTAGATGTGATATGAGGGAAAATAAAATTTTCTATAAAAAATTAATTGCATTAGTATTACCGATTGCATTCCAAAATCTAATGACTGCGCTGGTCAGTGCAGCCGATGCCTTGATGCTGGGATTTTTGGATCAAAGTTCGTTATCAGCAGTATCGCTTGCAACACAGGTACAATTTGTTTTAAATTTATTCTATGTAGCCCTAACAATTGGAACCACTGTTTTAGCAGCTCAGTATTGGGGAAAGGGAGATAGGATATCAGTAGAAAAGGTACTTGTTATTTCATTGAAGATTTCGGTACTGATCTCTGGGGTATTTTTTCTAGCAGCTAGTTGTTGTCCAAGACTTTTGATGAAGATTTTTACAAATGAACCAAAGTTAATTGAATTGGGAATTCCTTATCTTAGAATTGTGAGTTGGTCCTACTTATTTATGGGAGTTTCTCAGATTTATCTTTGTATTATGAAAAATAGTGGAAGAACGTTGAAAAGTACCGTGTATGGTTCTATCGCTGTAATTTTGAATATTATACTAAATGCTGTCTTAATTTTTGGACTATTTGGATTTCCTAAATTAGAAATTGCAGGAGCGGCGATTGCGACTGTTATTTCCCGGGCAGTGGAACTAATTCTTGTTTTCATTGAAAATGCGAAAAAAGATGTCGTTCGAGTACGGAGAGAATTTTTTATCTCAAACAGTCTAGAATTAAAGAAAGACTTTTATCGTTATACAACGCCTGTATTAGCCAATGAACTCGTATGGGGATGTGGTTTTATAATGTTTTCTGTAATTATGGGACATTTAGGTGATGATGCGGTTGCTGCCAATTCGATTGCCAACATTGTAAAAAATATTATTGCATGTGTCTGTCTTGGTATTGGGACAGGAAGCGGCATTATTGTTGGAAATGAATTAGGAATTGGAAATTTGGAGCAGGCAAGAAATTATGGGAGAAAGCTCTGTACAATTGCATGGATCGCAGGTGTTATATCAGGAATTTTCCTTTTACTATGCAGTCCATTCATCTTAAACTTTGCAGATAATCTCAGTGATCAGGCACACCAGTATTTACATACAATGCTTTATATCTGTGCATATTACATGATTGGAAAATCAATCAACTCCACTGTTGTAGCAGGAATCTTTTGCTCAGGAGGGGATACACGATTTGGATTTTTATGTGATATTGTAACAATGTGGATTATTATTGTACCGATTGGAATGCTAAGTGCATTTGTATGGAAACTGCCAGTTTTAGTTGTATATTTCTTGCTAAATCTGGATGAATTTGTAAAGCTTCCAGCCGTTTATCGTCACTATAAGCAATATAAATGGGTCAAAAACTTAACCATTTCATGAAGGATAAGTTTTTATAAAAAATACAATCAGTTTAAGGAGGAAAAAATGAATCATATAGAACGCAGAGATGCACAATTACCATATATTTCGGACGATTCAATTTTTGAACAACAGAAAGTATGCAGAAAGATTTTACAAAGGCTGAATACGGTGGATCGCTCTGATTTTGATGCGATTAATAAAATTGTAAAAGAATTATTAGGAAAGTCTGAGGGAGCATTTATTAATCCCCCATTTTACTGTGATTATGGATTCCATATTGAAGTTGGTAAGAACTTCTTTGCCAACTATAATTGTACCATTATTGATGTCGCAAAGGTGAAGATTGGAGATAATTGCCAATTTGCTCCAAATGTATCCATTTATACCGCAGGGCATCCGATTCATCCAGAATCTAGAAATACGATGTATGAATATGGAATTGAAGTAACCATTGGAGATAATGTCTGGATTGGAGGCAATACAGTAATCGTCCCAGGTGTTCATATTGGAAGTAATACAGTAATTGGTGCTGGAAGTGTGGTCACAAAAGATATACCAGATTGGGTTGTAGCAGCAGGAAATCCATGTAAAGTAATCCGAAAAATTACAGAGGAAGATCGAAAGTTTTATTATAAAGATCGAGAATTTGACGAAGAATCGTGGAAGGAAATTCAGCAAATGACCCAAGCGTAGAAAATTATTTTATTATAGCAAAAATAGCAGAGTCTGCCATGATGAGAAATTATTTTTTCTTATTATGGCAGATTTTATATTAGATAAGTCTTGCTTTTGTCAAAACAGAACAATAACTCAGCATCAGTAGTGCTTGCTATAGCGGTGAAAGTGAAGAAATAGTATGGGCGAAAATACGATTTTGATACTAAATAGCGATAATCCTGTTAGATTTTGTGGAAGAAAAATAATATTATTATAATAACAAGAAGATATAAAAAATTTTGTATTAGAAAGGAATGTTATTATGAAAGTATCTAAAAAAATTATTTCTTATATACTAGAAAATCTTTCTATTTGGATTGAGCATGAACCAATTGGAGGATATAAAGAATTGTATCAAGATTATGCTGCGAAGCTAATTCGTACGATCGATCAGCTCTGATTGATTGAAAAAAGAAGTTAGGGGGACTCACTATGAATATTTGGAAAAAATTGACAAAGTTGTTGCCTAGAAATCTTTTGATTGTGATGGAAAACGAGCCATATGAACGATATCAGAAATCCTACCAAGAATATATGGGAACTTTGGTACAAACATTAAAAAAGTGAAAATAAAAAAGAAAAAACGAAATGCCTATTTTAAACTTCCAATATTAGAATGTTTAAAATAGGCATTTTTGTAGAATAGAGGAAAATTATAGTTCATGTTTGTAGGAGAATATTGGAATCATTGGAAAACTAAGAGGGAAAAGGAAATATTATAATAAAAAAATGTGGTTTTTTACTTGAAAAAGTGGAGGGGAGTCGCTATAATGGGAACTGTAACAAAATCTTAATAAATTTGTAAGATATAAATTTTTGTTTACACCATATTTTTGGGATAAAGGAGGAAATAAGTTGAGAAAGAGGGCGATGGCTGGAATTTTAGCAGCCGTTATGCTAGTAACAGCTGGAATAAGTGGAATAAGCCAGACTGTTTTAGCAGAGGAAGTGGAAAAAGGTCGTTGGGCTAGAACGGAGAGCGTTATGCCAAGAAGTGCAGTTGGTCGTGTTGTACAAGGAGAGATTCACGATATTTTTCCAGAAAGTTATTGGAGTTATCTGGATGCATTACAGGCAGCTCATCCGAACTGGAAATTTGAAGCGATGCATACAGGATTGGATTGGTCCTATGTCATTGACGAGGAGATGTATCCAAGGACAAACTTAGTAGAATCGGGTTATTATCCATCGTCGTGGTTGGATCTGAATAGTTTCAATTATAAAACAAACAGCTGGGAAATCGGAAGCGCACCAGACTGGGTACAAGCAAATCGACAGATTGTGGAAGCTTATATGGACCCAAGAAACTTCCTAAATGAAGAAAATATTTTTCAATTTGAGAAATTGACATTTGATCCAGAAACTCAGACAGAGAGTGGAGTTCAGGCAATTACAAAAGGAATCTTTATGGAAACAAACCTCTTGGAAAATGGAATGACCTATGCACAGGCATTTATGCAGATTGCAAAAGAGGTAAATGTAAGTCCTTATCATTTAGCAAGCCGTGTACGTCAAGAACAGGGACTTGGAAATTCTCCATTAATTTCAGGAACAGTAGCTGGATACGAAGGATATTATAATTACTTTAATATTGAAGCATCTGGTGTGACAATGGACGAGATTATCCGTAATGGTCTGGAAGAAGCGAAAAGAAGTGGATGGAATACTCGTTATGCAGCATTATTGGGAGGTTCTCGAAAGGTTGCAGAAAATTACATATCCAAAGGTCAAGATACCTTATATCTTCAAAAATTTGATGTAGATCCACAATATAATGGAATGTTCTGGCACCAATATATGCAAAACCTTTGTGCAGCAGAGTCGGAGAGTCAAAGCATACGAAAAGCATATGTGAATATGGGAATTGTAAATTCTTCTTTTACATTTAAAATTCCAGTATATGAAAATATGCCAGCTTCTCCAACACAAAAGCCAACAGGAACAGGGAATCCAAACGATCGTTTAAAATCCATTACGGTCAATGGAACGGAATTAATTAATTTTGATGCAGAAGATTTAAGTAGTACATATTATAGCATTGATGTGCCATGTGATACGGAAACAGCAACTGTAAACGCACAGACTGTTGCTTCTACAACGGCTACTTCTTATAATAAAACAACCGCACTTTCCAGTGGAAAGACAACGACTATTTCGATTCAAACACAGGCACAAAACGGAACAACAAGAGATTATACCGTTGATGTAACAGCAGCTGATCATAATTTTGTATTGACAGAAATCGATGGAGAACAAGTGAACAAATGTAGCCGCTGTGGTAAATTACAGGCACCAGATATTGATGGTTCTGGAAATCCAAATGATCTGCCTATAAAAGATGTTCAGATTTCTAATGTAACTTCGGATGGTTACCGTGTTACTGTAAAATTGGCGAATGCCAATGCTGCTACAGAGATCAAATTCCCGACATGGACGGAAAAGAATGGACAAGATGATATCATCTGGTATAGTAAGAACGTAACTTCCGACACTGTTGTATATGATATTAAGACAAAAGATCATAACAACGAGACAGGAAAATATTTTACGCATGTTTATATATACAATGGAGCAGATCAGATTGGATTATATGGTCAAGAAATTAACGTTCCTGCAAAATCCAATCCAGCAATGATTCAGACAGTAAATTTCTCCAATATTACAAGTGATGGTTATACGATTAACGTTCAGTTAAAGAATTCTTCTTCCGCACAGAAAATACAATTCCCAACATGGAGTGAGAAAAATGGACAAGATGATATTATCTGGTATGACGGAAAAATCAGCGGAGATACCGTAACTTATCAAGTTAAAACAAGTGACCACAACGGAGATACTGGAAAATATTTTACACATGTATATTTGACAGATAAGGATGGAACAGTAACGGTTTACGGTGGAGAAATCAATATTCCAGAAAAGGAAACAGCACCAACCATTAGCTATTCCGCCCATGTACAAAACAAAGGATGGCAGAGTTGGAGCACAAGTGGAACGATTGGAACAACAGGAAGTTCCCTTCGTCTGGAAGCATTTAAGATTAAGTTAAACAGCAATATTGCTGGAAAAGTAGAGTATTCTGCGCATGTACAGAATATTGGATGGCAAGACTGGGTATCGGATGGAGAAATCGCAGGAACGACAGGAAAGAGTCTTCGTATCGAAGCAATGAAGATTCGTCTTTCTGGAGAGATTGCTGATAAGTACGATGTTCAATACCGTGCTCATTCTCAGAATGTGGGTTGGATGGATTGGGTATCCAATGGAACACTGGCAGGAACAACAGGAAAGAGCTTGCGTTTGGAAGCATTACAAATCCGATTAGTAAAAAAATAATAGTTATAAAATAATAAAGAAAGCTATATGCTAAGAAACGGTGAAAACGCCGAATATGCTTGGTATATAGCTTTTTTTCTATAAAAACGTTGCTCTATTTTTAGAATCTGTGATAGAATAAAAATGAAGAAAAGGATTTTTTAGTAGGAGAAAAAAATATGGCAACGATTAGAGATGTTGCAAAGCAGGCAGGTGTTGGTGTGGGAACCGTTTCCCGTGCGTTAAATGGAACGGGGCATGTATCACCTGAAACGAAGAAAAAAATTGAAGATGCGGCAAGTAAACTGGGTTATACTCCAAACGAATTGGCGAGAAATTTATTTCGAAATCGAACTGGAATTATAGGGCTCATTGTACCAGACTTGCATCATTCCTTTTTTTCTTGCTTTGCAAAATATGTAGAAATGGAATTATATAAACAAGGTTATAAAACAATGATCTGCAATTCCATTGGAATTAGTGACAGAGAAAAAGAATACTTAGATATGTTGGAACGAAATATCGTGGATGGAATTATTACTGCGGCACATTCACTGGATGGAGAAGAATACTTAAAACAAAAGAAGCCCATTGTATCATTGGATCGAGATTTTGGTTCTCAAATCCCATTAATAGGAAGCGATCATGCCAAGGGAGGACGTATGGCAGCCGAGCTTTTGATTAAAAATGGCTGTAAAAAAATACTTCAAATTTCAGGGGTATCCCCCAATGTAGCTTCCAATGATCGGCATACGGCATTTCAGCAAATCGTAGAGAGCAGTAAAATTGAATTGTTGAATTTTATTATGGATTGGAATGTGTTTGAATGGAATGCATACTATGAGCAAATCTCAAATTATATGGAACAACATCCCGATATTGATGGAGTATTCAGCGGAGATATGGGAGCCATTGTCTGTATGAACTGGGCATTACAGCGTGGCATTTCAATTCCAGAGCAATTAAAAATTATTGGATTTGATGCAATGGATATTACGCAAATGACTTACCCAGTCGTAACGGCAGTAAAACAAGATGTGCCATTACTCGCAGAACTCTGCGTCAACACATTATTGGATTTAATTGAAGAGAGAAAACATGTTCCTCACAGACAAATTTTAGATGTGGAAATGCAGTATGGAGGGACAACGCTATCTGTAGAATAAAGAAAAAACGCCTTGAATGAACAGTAAATGTTAATTCAGGGTATTTTTTTGTGGAAAATACTATTTTAAATTAAAGTATTAAAGTAGCAATAAAGATGTAAAATATAGCTTTTTTTATTTTATGGTACAGTATCATTAAATCAATGATATTTGACAGGCAGCCAATTTCTTATGATAGAAATTTCTATCGAACCTATGTATTGTAAGGACATAAAAGAAAAGAGCTATCTGCTAAATATTTCTGAAATTCAAGAAAGAGAGGTTTGATTGTATGAAAATTAAATGTGAATATGAAAGGACTCTTTTAAAACCTACAATGTCTTGTTTTATGGGAGAAGATAGGAATGGCAAAAAAAACGATTGTTGGAAACGGAGTGTGACTTGTGAATATTGCATTTACGGTACAAAAATAGAGACAGAACTGGAAAAGAAGAATGTTCCAGATAGAAACAATACTTAAAAATACAGTGATTTGTCACAGAATGGAGGAAGATTTATGTGGGAAACGGTTTGGATTTTCATGCACCCAGTCATTCATGTATTGGGATTTTTAACATTAATTGTATTGACAGTTTTAGCGATAGGAATGGTTATCTATTATATAATCAAAACGTTCTGGAAAGTTTTTGTAGCAATTGGAATTATTTTCTTCCTCGTAATTATTATCTTCTTCTTTCTAGGAACACAAATCAGTATATGATGGTTGTATCATGAGGAAAAAATACTACTTGAATCAATCGAAACTTTTATGTCTGTATAGCAGGCAGCGGTATGATAGGAATAAAAACAATAAGTAAATAAAAATATGGAATGGAGAGGTAAATAGAAATGAATTGGACTGTAGGAAATTGCATAAAGAAAGGAAGGGTACACGAGGAACGGAATTTAATTTGTCAAGATAGCGTTTATGAGATGAAAACACAGGGCGTTAGCTGCATTGCGCTTGCAGATGGAGCAGGCAGCAGGAAGTTATCGGATGTTGGAGCAGAATTGGCAGTTCGGCAGGCTTGCTATTGCGTGTCCGATCATTTTGAACAGCTTTGGAAGGAAACAGAGAAAAAGATTGGTCATTATATTTGCAGCGAAGTAATTTATCGCTTGCATAACTATGCGGAGAAGATGGGATGCCAGGTAGAAGAACTGGCATCTACATTGCTCCTTTTGGCAGTAAAAGATACAAGAGTATTATTCTATCACTTGGGAGATGGACTAATCGGATGTCAAGAAAAAGACGAAGTAAAAATATTATCACATCCATGGAATGGCAGAGACGAATGGCATACGGCACTTACTACAACAAAAGAAGTATCATATTATGCCAGAACAGGAAAACGAAGATTGGATCAAACCGTTCGATTTTTTCTAATGTCCGATGGACTAACTTCGATTTTATATAATCGACGCAGGCATTGTTTTACAAAACAGGCAGAGCGACTATTAAAAGGAAAAATAAAGCAGCAGGTTCCAAACTTTATGGAAGTGTATCGATCCAAACTGTATGATGATAGCTCCATCATATGGATGGAACAGATATAATGATATCTGATAATTTTATTAAAATAAATTTAACAGAAAATATCGGAGATAAAACCGATAAATTAAGAAGTATTTTCGGAGATTTTTAAATTGTTTTGTATGAGATGAAATTTTTATAAATAAATTTGACAGTTACTTGCGAGAAAAGCCTGGGAATGATAAAATAAAAAATAAGAGAGTGGGTGTATGATTTATAAAAAGAATGGGGGTTATCAGTGATGAACGACGAAAACCATAGGAAAACAGAAACGCAGGAAAATCTTGTTGCAGAGATGGAAGCTAAAGAGTTTTCTTCAAATCAGATTAAAGCAAAGAAAACGGCAAAGGATAGTGTATTTCGGGACTTGTTTGAGAATCCGACTTATTTACTTCAGTTATATCAGGTACTGCATCCAGAAGATAGGGAAGTAACCGAAGATCAGATTAGCAGTGTAACGATTAAAAATATTTTACTCGATCAGATGTACAATGATTTAGGTTTTATTGTAAAGCAGAGATTATTACTGCTTGTGGAAGCACAATCTACATGGAGCAGAAATATTGTGATTCGTGCGTTACTATATTTGGCAAATACCTGGCAGGAATATATTCAAGAGAAAAAATTAAATATTTATGGAAGTGGAGGAATGGTACTTCCAAAGCCAGAGTTATATGTCATTTATACGGGAGAGCGAAAGGAACGTCCCGAATGGATTTCCTTATCAGAAGAATTTTTTCCAGGTCAGGATTGCTTTGTAGATGTGAAAGTGCGAATGCTCTACGATGGAAAAAAGGGCGATATTCTCAACCAATATGTAACATTTACAAAGATTTACAATGAACAAGTGAAACAACAGGGAAGAACGAGAGAAGCAGTGTTAAAAACCATTCGCATTTGTAAGGATAGAAAAATATTGAAAGAATATTTGGAAGGTCGAGAGAAGGAGGTTGTAGATATTATGATGACATTATTTGATCAAGAGTATGCCGTAGAACGTTACGGAGATGAAAGAGAATTAAAAGGATTAGCAGAAGGAAAAGCAAAGGGATTAGAGGAAGGAGCAATAAAAGCGAAGCGAGAAATGACGTATGAGTTGTTTGATATGGGATTTTC
>OERG01000198.1_pt1 | contig 13468 bp, 12 predicted proteins | sample 1539951 | NCBI WGS metagenome assembly OERG01 (sample SAMEA3891870, study PRJEB23780) | metagenome | biome: terrestrial biome; feature: animal house; material: Caecal content | place: Italy | collected 2015-05-05
TCACTGCTGTACAGTCCAGGGTCGACTTCACTCTATTTTCTGGGTTTGCTCTAAATCCCGGAGGGTCTTTACCAGCAGATGGCCGAAGGCATCGTCTCCCACCTTGCCAATCAGGGCCGTAGAGCAGCCGTATTGCTGCAATGCCGCCAGAAAATTCCCAGGTGCTCCGCCGGGCTGGGCCTTCAGGGTAGGATAGCCGGCCTCGTCGGTTGAAACCGGCGCAAAGTCGATCAGCAATTCGCCCAGTGCCTCAACATCACACATACGTTACACCTCCGTCTTTGGGTGGGAAGGTCCAGACCGTTTTTTCCAGCATATAGAGGGTGCCATTCAGTCCCTGTGTGCGCAGGGTCAGCCCGCCCCGCAGGAAGAAACGGGCAGTAAAGACGGTTTTGCCGCCGTCACAAAAAATTTCGATGCTGGAATGATCCACAAAGATTCTTACCGATCCGGACGGTTCCAGGCGATGCGCATAACGCACCGCCCCAAAATTCAAAGCGTAGGGTTCACTCATGCCGCTGCGGTCCAGGGTATACTCGCCGGCCGTGCCGGTAAAGGTGATATTCTCCCCCAGCTCGTTTTCCAGCATAAAGGAGAAGCTTTCGCCGGCGCCGGCCTCCAGCTCCAGGCGGCTGTGGGGCAGCTGCATCTCTGCCGGGACAGGCACAGCTTCACCCCGCAGCGCTTCCAGCTCGGGCAGCGGCTGCTGCACCAGGCGGTCTCCCTCCACCCGGAGCAGCCGTGGCATGGTCAGCATATGGGCCCAGTTGTTGCGGTCGGTGGGATAGGGGTTTTTGGAGTTGCCCAGCCAGCCGAACAGAATCCGCCGGCCTTTTTCATCCCGGTAGGACTGGGGCGCGTAGAAGTCAAACCCCTTGTCCATCTCATACACCTTCTGAATCAAAAAGCGGCCCTGAATGGTATCCAGCGGTTCCCCTATACAATAGACCACTGAGAACACGTTCCGGTAATCATATTTGCTGCCGCTGGGCATTCCCATGGGCGAGAAAAACAGCACCCCTGCGCCGCCCTCCTCGTAGTAATTGGGGCATTCCATCATATAGCCGAAATTCTGTTTTCCCAGATCCAGCAGGCCGCGATAGGAAAAACGATCAGCCCGGGTGCCGCTGTAGAACAGCAGCACCCCTTTGTGCTCCAGACTTTCGCCCCCCACCAGCATATGGAAGCTCTCCCCTTTCTTCCATACACAGGGATCACGGTAATTGATGGTGGTGACAGCCGGGTCCCGATCCAGCAACTTTTCCCGATGGGTGATCTGCCTCCCATCAAACAGGGCGGTACAGGTGCAGGGCTCCTGCCCGGCGCTGCTCAGGCCGGTGTAATACAGCCGTGCACCGTCCTCTTCCCGCAGGGCCATACCGGTGTAGCAGCCGTGGCAGTCACAGGGCTGATCGGGAGCCATGGCCACCCCTTCATCCTGGTAATGGACAAAGTCCCGGGTGGTGACATGGCGCCAGTATTTCAGACCATGGACCGGCCCTGCCGGGAACCACTGGTGAAAAATGTGATGCACACTGTCAATCTCGCACAAGCCATTGGGGTCATTGAGCAGGCCGCAGGGAGGCGCAATGTGCCATCCAGGATAATACGGGTCGCTCCGGGTGGACTGCCGGATCATGGCGCGGTACTCTGGGGAAAGATCTTCCAGCCGCAAATCCCGGTTCTGGTGGTTGCTGAAATCACAGGTGTGCATAATCGATCTCCTTTGTGTTGATTAGTTGGCTGCCTCAGCCGCCGCGTTTTCGGCCTCCATTTCGCGACGCATCACCAGCCAGGTGCCTGCAAAGCCCACGCCGACCGACAGCACCAGCACGATGATGTACTGCAGCATGCCGCCCTGCAGGTACAGCAGCATACCAGGGAGCATGGAAGCGCCGGTGCCCTTGGCGCACAGGCCCACAATCGCAGCAAAGCCGCCGCCTACTGCGCCGCCCAGGCATCCCATGAAGAAGGGCTTAATCCGGGGGAAGGTCAGGCCATACATGACAGGCTCCGAGATACCGAAGAGAGCCGGGATCAGGGCAGGAATCCGGTTGGCACGTTTCATCTTGGAGCTGTTGACAAATAGCGGAATCGTACAGACAAATCTGTTTCAAATTTGCTGTTTGTTGAAAAATGGCAAGAAAAAAGACGCCTGGAGGCGTCATCCCATATACTTTATCATTCGTTTTAAGTTGATTGCGGTCGCCGAAAGGAGGCAGTGATCTGTCGCTGCCTCTAATCCGCGCCGTAACAGGCGTTTTAAATTGTGGCTCCATTTCTGTGCGGCAAAAGTACCTTCACACCAGATCTGTCTCTTCTTAAGAGCCTTGTGGTATTCAGGAGAATCTTTCTGTGCCATGTTTTTCTGTACAGATGCGCGAAAATAATTCTCCAACAGATATCGCGCTGTCAAAGATCCTTTCCTGGTCAAACACTTTGATTGAAACGGACAGGACTTACAATCTTTTCTGCTGGCCCAATATTTCCAGAAAATTCCTCCGTCTTTCCGAATAAGGCTTCTAGGATGAAGCTCCTTTTGATTGGGACAAATGTACACGTCTTTTTCTGGATCATATGAAAAACAAGTTCGGTCAAATTCTACTATTGTCTGAACCGCATTTGGCTTTGGCCGCACAAAAAAGGAAATCCCGTTTTCATCCAATACCTGATGAGCCAAAGCGAAATCATACGCTGAATCTGCCGTGGCAATTTGAACTGGAACAATATTTTTATGGACGTCCTCTATCTGATCCAAATAAGGGACACTGTCATAAACATTTCCTGCAGTTGTTGTTACAGCCAGAATGATTCCATGGTCTGTATCAAGGGTCTCATGAACCAGGTAATAGGGTCCTTCGGGTTTGCCAGGACGTTTCATATGGCCAGCTTCCGGGTCAGTTCTGCTGACCCGTTTGTGGCTGCGGGTGGTTCTCTTTTTGACAGGCTCCTTCCGTTCAGCGCGCCGCTTTCCCTTTAACTGCTTCAGTTTTTCCAATCCTCGTTCTTCGTACTGGTTCAATCTCTCCCAGTAAACTTCAGGTTCTTCCTGAACTTCAACCAAACATTCCGAGGATACCGAAGCATTTGCCTTCATGTGGGTTGAATCTGTCGCTACAATCTTGCCAGTTACCAAACCTTCCGCTATACATTGTTGAACGACAATATGGAATAGACGCCGGAAAACGTTCCGAAATTCCGGCTTTCTTCTGCGCAACTGCGAAATGGTACTGTGATCCGGGACCCGGTCCAGCAAATCCAGACCCAGGTACCAACGAAGCGCAATATCTGTTTCAATTCGTTTCTCGATCTGCCGTTCAGAGGGAATTCCGTATAGGAATCCCACCAGAAGGTATTTCACCAGGACAACCGGGTCAATGGGTGGGCGGCCGTATTTTTGGCTGTACAGATGCCGCGTTTCCTCGTATACAAAGGACAGGTCGAGCGCTTTCTCCAACTTCCTCAGAAAGTGGTCTTGCGGCATGAGATCTTCGATGGTCACCATGTGGATTTTGAGCTGCATTCTGGCCACCCTTTCGTGCTTTTTTCTATTATACCATATGAAATAGCCTTTGTATATTTTGTCAACAGCTCCAAAATGGACACCGCCCAGCTGAACGAACAGCTCCTGCGCTATCAGCAGCACAGTTCCAAATAGTCCTACCGCATTGGGTCAAAACCACCGCCGCCCGGCACTTGCTGCGCCGGGTGATCGTGATGTCAAAGCGAAGGCCGGGCAAGGTGTTCACCTCCCTCTGTACAAAAAGAAAAGCAGGAAACCATCTCTGATTTCCTGCTCGGTTCACTGTTCACATTGCGTCACATTTTTCCCGAATCAATGTAATATAAGCGTCCATTCCCTGCATAAGCCGTGCCATATCCATCCATTCCGACAGAAGGACTGTTTCTTCCATTCGACAGGCCGCAAGCAGTTCTTTCTGCACACGGCGCAGCGATTCAGTCAAATCCCATCGCTGCAAAAGTTCCAGCATCGTGATTCCATCCAGAAGAATGGGGCGGAATAAAGGATTCAAGGCAGCGCCGATCTCATTGCGGGAATGTTTTGTTTCGCAGAACGCCCTTAGTTCTTCCTTCAGCTCTGCAAGAATCTGGCAGGAATGTTGATAGAGCGGCCGGAAGTTAGAATCCGTAATCGGCACAATCGGAGCAGGCCGCAGCCCAGCAACCACGACATCCTGATCCAATCTCCGGATAAACTCATCGGCTGTCCAGCAGAACTGGGATGGATCATCAGAATGCTGCCATTTGTTATTCCAAAAGAGGAATTGATTTCCTCTTCGCCCCTGATAGACAATAGCATGTTTTTCTTGCGAGGTGAGAAAAACGCCCATCATGGCTGTTTTTTGAGTGGTAAGATATAGAGGCACATTCTCTCTGGAAAGATGCTGTTCCGTCATGGCAAATCCGATGGAAGGAAGATATAAATTAAACCATTTGGCAGACTGCAGCATAGGGCCTCCCAGATAAGCATTGCACTCTTTTTCAAACAGGTAAGGCAGCCCCATGCCCAGCGCAATTTCCCGATCTTCTTGATCCACACCCCAGACAGCCAACATATTCGCCACACCTGCAAAGGCACAGGAAGAATTGAATGTCATATATTTCATACTTTTCGTATCCTCACAATAGACATATTATGAAACGCTCCCTGAATTTTTTAAGCCGGCCGCAAACCGTCCCAAAGGCAGGATAGACCGTCTCCTTTCCCGCCGGGCAGGTCAGAGTTCGCAGACATACCAGTCATCACCGATTGACCGGAACCCCATGGACAGGAACATTGTCTGACTTTGTATATTGAACGAGTAAATCTGGGCTTTGACCTCCTTCAGCCCTTTTTCTTTGGCCAGTTCCATGATATCTTCCACGCATCGCCGGCCTATATGCTGATTCTGGTATTCCTTACAGACTACGATTGCAATCTCACCGTCAGATCTCAAGGTAATATCTCCAACGAGACATCCCTTATATTCAATATAGTAGCACTCCCCATGGGTGGACAGATAACGATACATCGCCCTCAGCTTATCCAACGTGTACACATAGTCGATATTATCCACCTGCTTGCACAGCTGCAGGTCCTGATACCACTTCAGCGCTACCTCTTCGTTTGGATAATAGGGTACCAGGCAAATGTCTTCATCCACGATTCTTTTCATCGGTTTCACATCCCGTCATATCTTTATGTTTTACAAATACAATAGCATAAAGATTGCCGGCTTTCTAGAAAAATGTAGTGAATCAAGGCTTTTTATTCATAAACTCAGGATGCCGCATTTTTCAACGATGCAGTTGGAGCATCTTTATTGGCTGCACCCGATTCCGGTTCATCGTTGGAGAAGTGATTTCTTCTTTGGCCTTCCGGTAATCAGCGTCCGGGTCTGCACTTTCTTCGCCTGTTCCCTCTTTTTTCCGGACCAAGGTGCAGGAGCAATCATTCCAGCCGTTCTTTTGGCTGCTCTTCCTGTGTTTGAGCCGGGGCAATATCCACCGTAATTTTTTCGTAATCTGCGCTGTAGGCAAGATAGGTTTTCAAATCAGTGGTATTCCTTGTTACCATTCCTTCCAAATACGTATAGGCGCCTGCACCAAAAGCCAGCACATCCATTCCATTTGCGGCTCCCTGCCAAAAGCGATCTTCACATCCGGGTTTTGCCCAGCGCCCGGGCAAATACTCCCGAAAGCCCGCCTCTGTCAAAAGTTCGGCTGCCTCCTGCAGCTGGCTGGATGCGGCTCCATCGTCCAGAGCGTCTGCGCCCTCACAGCGCTGGAACAGGACATGACAGACCGGACGGCGGGTGGCCTCCAATACAGAATGACGGAATCCCCAGCGGGAAATGGTTTTCTTCCCATACAGCAGGATAAACCCCATGCTCATCCGGCTGTCTGCGCGGAGAAAGCCATGGGTAATATATGGCATCTGCCTTGTATAATTCAGGGTATCCAGGGTGCAGAAATCCAGCGGTTCCAGGGAATACAGCTCCAAATCATACCGGGTGATATTGGGATCGGTTATAGAAAGGCATATTGGCCCCATTGATATCCGCCGGGCAGGTGCGCATCGTGATGGGCGCGTCGGAAGCGACATGGTAACAGCTTCGCACAAAGCGCAGTATATGGTCCAGGTCGCTTCCCTCCAGAATGGAGGCCGACCCTCCGCCCAGACGAATGGCCTGTATCTCACAGTCTGCGAAATCCGGCGCGTTGGCCTTCAGCTCCAGCGCCAGTGCCAGTGCGTACCGATGCAGCAATTCCGTATTTCTTCCCTCAACCAGCTGCCGGCTGCAGAACGACGGTTTCCGGGTGACAAACGGAATATTGAGTTTCATTACCACTGGATGCAGCGGTGTCGCCGCCATATTCAAAGCCCTCCTTATATACAGCAGCGCCGCGCCGGAAAAGATTCAGGTTCTTTATCCGGTGCGGCACTGCGTAATTACTAAATATGTTATATCTCAGACAGCAATCTTGATACAGGATATTGTATCAAACTGCCGGGCATTTTGCAAGGGAAATCAGGCGGTTGCCTGTGCGAGGCAGTCTGCAACTGCATCCTGTACAGCCTTCACCGAGAAGCTCAGGGTGGAAGAAGTAATGGCATCCACCGAAGTGTCTCCCTGATACTCTATAATGGCTGCTGCCATGCTGTCGCGCAGGTCAGCGTTCATCAGGTCATTGCTGCCCGAAGAAGTGATCTTGCACTCCGTGATCTCATTTTCGCTGAAGGTCATGGTAACCGTAATGGTGCTGTAACCGGAATTCTTTGCCGAAGAATAGGTGCCAGCATAATAAATACCATTGGTGGTGCGGTTATCATTTTCACTTGCGGTGTCCGTACCGATTCCCTTTTCCAGGTCTGCTTTGACGTACTCCGCAGCCAGGTAGCCGGTGGTAAAAGCACTGCCGCAGCTGTTACCGGCCGTGGGGGTGTGATACTGGACGCCGTAGCGCTGACCACAGCAGTTGCCCACAGCATACAGTCCCGGAATGGGTGCTTTTGCGCCGGTCAGGACGCGGTATTCACCATCCGTGCACACTGCAGCGTGCTGGCACAGGCCGCCGGACGGATTGCCGCCCGTCACAGAAGAAGCAGCAAAGAAGGGAGGATCCTGGATCTTGAAGTGCATCATGGATGCGTCAGCGCCCCAGTCGGAGTCGTATCCTGCATCGCACATCTCATTCCAGTGCTTCACTTCATCCAAAAATCCCTGTTTTGCATCGCCTTCATAACCCATGATGTCTGCGAGCTCTTCCAGGGTGTCTGCGGCATACAGGGTTGTGGGGTCGTTGCCGTAGTGCGAAAAAGCCTGTACCGAAAATCCATCCGGGCCAGTCTTGTAATTGGCCATATCATCGCGGACTTTTTGCAGCATGTAATCATTGCTGCGGTCCATCGACTGGTGATCGTATGCCTGATACTCACAATAAGAATCCCAGTTGGAGTCGGTCACGCACACCATCTTCTGGCCTTCCGGCATCATGTCCAAATAGCCCACAGAGCCGTGACGGGTGATCGTCTCGTTGAAGAACCGTTTGCCGTCATTGCCAAAGATCGGCCATACGCCGCCAAAGGGGAAGGACGGACGCTCATTGATGCCGGCTGCCTGGCCTGCACGGGGGCCAGCCTCCATGGTGGCGCCAGCCCACAGCATCATCCGGATGCCGGAGCCATCGCGTCCCATCGAGGAGATATTGTTCACGTCGGTGCGGTCTTTTCCATAAGACCAGGCCAGATTGCGGAGCTGGTCGCACAGATCCAGACGCATATCCGGGTTTCCGCCAAAGTCACCCGCTGCCACAATGACAGCATCTGCATTTACCTGAAAGTATTTGCCGTCGATATCCGTAAAGATGGCGCCCTTGACCTGGCCATTCTCATGGACAAGGGTCAAACCCTGGGCCCCGTAGATATACTCACAGCCCATTTCCACGGCCTTCTGCTGCAGCAGGCGGACGGTGTAGGGCCACATATTGTTGTTGGTATTGGTCTCCGTGCCCGTATCACGCCACTGGGTCATGCCTACATAGTAGTAGCTGTGGCTGCAGGGATTCTGGAAATTCTTGTTGCCCTTATAGTTGACGGCATGGGCATACTTTGCAACATAGTCGGGATCAAGGTAGCCCATCATCCAGTCCAGCGCCTCGCCCGAACGGGTGGCATAATCCTTGACGATCTTCTGGTTGGCATGGCCCAGAGCCTTCACCATATACTCAGTGAAAATATCCATCGGGTCGTACTTTTCAGCGCCCTTGTCCAGGAAGAACTTCGAGTTGCAGGTGGTCATGTCGCAGGCATAGTTATCGTACTCTTCCCAGGTCTGCACTTCGCAGCAAATCGTGGAAAGACCTTCCTCTGCGCAGCGCAGCGCTGCGGCTGTGCCTGCCTGGCCGGAACCAATGACCAGGACCTCACAATCTTTGGTGTATTCCACTTTGTCTGCCAGCTGCGGCTCATCCCCCAGCCAGGCAGGCTTGTTGTTCATGAACTTATCTTCGGGGATATTCAGGGGATCCACCATGCCTACCATCATGGAACCCGTGATATCGCCGTTGCCCTTCTGCTCAATGTATTCCTCCGGAGACTCGGGGGCCTTTGCGTCCGGATTGGATCCGCGGTTTGCCTGGGAGTAGCTGGTTGCAAAAATGTCATCCCAGCTGATCTCTGCAGCGGAGGCCGCCGGCTGTTCGGATGAAGCGCTGGCAGCAGAAGCTGCGGCCGAGCTGGCCGTTGCCGAATCGGAGCAGCCGCTCAACGCACCTGCCGCAATGGCGCCCAGCGCACCGATGGCAGAGGCGTGAATAAAGTTTCTACGAGAAATTTTTCCCATACGATGTAATACCTCTCTGTTCTCCTTCTTTTTATACGTCATCCCAAGCAGGTTGACGTTTTTTTGACGAACCCATTATAGCGCGCACTGACCGCAAATAGAAATTCAATTTTTGGGAGTACATCCTATAGAATTTTTCTATCAAGTCAGTTCAGTTTGGTTGACATTCGTTCCTGCTTTGCTACAATGTTTGGGAGGAGGTCTTGTGTCCATGACTGATCGGCAAATTCGATGTTTCCTTGCGGTCTACGAAACGCTCAATTTTTCTGTCGCTGCACGCAAGCTGTTTCTGACCCAGCCTACGCTAAGCTATCAAATGCGCAACCTTGAACAAGAGCTGGGGGCTCCCCTTTTTATGCGAACGACCAGCCACGTGGAGCTGACCGATGTTGGGCGGCAGTTCGCACAATTTGCGCTTGAGTCACACAAGCTCTATCTGAAATTGCAGGCCTCGATTTCTGCCAGCCGCCCTCCGGAAAAACTCGTACTCCAGGCTCCTGCCACCATGATTGCCCGGGACCCTCTTTACCATGACCTTTTATTCGCATTCCGTCAAAAGCTCCCGGAATGCGAACTCGAGGTGCGCCCCGACACCCACGAAAAATCCCTGGCGCAAAAGCTTACCAACGGCATCAATGCCCTGATTTGCATCAACCAGCAAGACCTGAACGAAGACGTGGATGTGCAGGTTCTTTTTAATACCCGCTGTTTTCTGCTCTGCGGACCGGATACTCCATTCCCTGCACACAAGATTTCTTCTCGGCAGCTCTCCGGGTATACCATATGCTATGAGCCATGCGACTCTCTGTTGGCCGATACGGTCCGAAGCCGCCTCTGTGATCCATCCATTCAGTGGCGGAAAGTTTCCAATTTTGAAAAAGAGTATCCCAATCTTCTTTCCGGCAGATGTCTATTCTTCAGCCCTATATGCGCCCCTGTTTTCCCCAAAGAATGGTACCGTGAGCTTTTGATGGACCGTCCGCTCGGTCCCACTTGCTTGTTTACGCGCTCAAACGATGCTCGCCCCAGTATCAAGATTTTAAAAGAGCTGACTGTCCTGGAACATACACGTGCCATTGCGGACGGCAGACTTGCAGGTGCTGAACCGGAGATTTAGGATTTCATTTCCTTATTGTTGATGCCTTCCATTGTACCTGCCTTCATCTGGAAGATTGTTGCTTGTACTGCCCTTGTTCCAAAGGGCCGGAACCACACCCATGACATCTGCCAGAGGGGCATTGGCCTCCTGGAAGCATTCAAAGCGGCCCCATCAAGGCAAAATATATTCTTGCGGGGTTGTGCTCCTGTTATCGCGCACGCTTTGCCCTCGCAAGGTCGTGGGTTTAATCCTGATCAGATCCACCAAATCAAAAAATCCGAACCCTTTTCCCATCGGAGAAGAGTTCGGATTTTTGCTTTCCGGCACGGCATTCTGTGTACCTATGCAATTTATCCCGTCGACCCGGAACAGGCACAGCCGGCTTCGCCGGCATTTTGACCGGCCTGGATTCCCGGTTTGGAGTGGGGGGACAAGGAACCGGCCATCGCCGAGAACAAATCCATCGACCGGTACCGCTATCGGCAGATGGTCTTTTTGTTACACAAGGTGGCGGTTCAGGAAATCCAGAATTGCCTGGATGGTAGCTGCACAGTAGAAAACATTGCCGCCGTGGTCTGCATTTTTGACTTTATAAAATTCCACTCTCTTCCCCATCGCCTTGATATGGCGGTAGAGCTCCAGGCTCTGGGTAAAGGGCATCGTCCGGTCTTTGCTGCCGTGCATCATCAGCACGGGCGGCATCACCGTATCCTGGTGAATGTAATGGAACGGCATCCGGCGCTCGCACTCCTCCGGGTTTTCAGGGGGGCAAAATCCCAGATAGTTGGTGGCCTTCGAGTGGGGTGCCATATGGTCGTAGGCCGAAGGCGCATCGTTCATGGTCAGGCAGTTCACCGAGCCATACAGGTCGATGCAGCCGTTCAGTTTGGGCAGAGGGGTCTTTTCGGCGTCGCACTCCATGGTATACCAGGTGGCCATCATCATCATCGCGGTGTGGCCGCCCGAGCTGTCTCCGCTGAGGAACAGGTTGTTGGGATCCACTGGGAATTCGTCCAGATGGCTCATCACATACCGAATGGCGGTTTTGCCGTCTTCCACCTGGCAGGGAAAGCGATGCTCCGGGGCAAACCGGTATTCAATGATGATCACAGCGTAGCCTGCCCGGACCAGAGGACTCAAATCCCCCATGTGGGTGTTCAGGTTCTGCTTGAGCCAGGCCGAGCCCTGGATGTGGAATACGGTGGGATACCGGCGGCTTGCATCCAGCACGGTGGGCAGCATGACCCGCAGGTGCAGCTCCATGCCGCCTTTTACCGCATAGACCACATCCGGGCGGCAGGTGATGCCGATTTCATCTTTGCCATAGATGATCTTCATGCCTTCTTCCTGGGACAGGTTCTCAGGAAATTCTTCATAGGTGTAAAAAGGTTCTTTCATGTTCAGCCCTCTTCAAACATACTCTGTCCTCTGGTGTCAATCACCCGCTGATGCCAGACAAAGGACTTCTTATTGTACAGGCTGCCGGTGCCGTTTTTGCTGATGAAGATAGGCAGAGGATACAGCTCATGGACCACAAACCGAGGCCGGTGGGGTCAATCTGCCCCCACTGGGCTGCCGGGAGATAGGGATTCCTGACCCGGGAGGCGAAGCCGCCGGTCTCACTGGTGATGGCCTCGTCCTCTTTGCAAACGGCGCTCTGACAGCAGCTGCAGGAGACGGAATCCACCATGTTGTACTTCAGCAGATCCAGGTCGCCGTCTTCCATCCAGACCTGTACGTTGTTTTCTTCCAAGTACCACTTCACTTAATAAGAATACTCGGCTTTTGCCTGCAAGTCAATGAAGAACCATTTCAGGCGGCGCAGCTGAAAAGCAAGGGACACTTCCTGTGGGCTGCAGGGGCAGAGCTTATTCCCTGCCCGGCAGCTGCATCACATCACATTCTGCCAGGATAGCTTTGATGCAGGAGATAAATTCTTCCATGGCTGACGACGGCATACCCAGGTAGGCAAAGCCCACCGTGAACCCTCTTTCCGGGCAATAGGGTACCCCTGCCAGCTCCTGGGAAAAGAACAGATAGTCCGGGCAGATGCAGACACCGCCGGAGATGGAAATATTCAGCAGGCTGGAGGAAAAATCCGGGGACTGCCGGAGGTTTTCCCCGGGTACGCCAGCCTTGATTTCCTCGATCAGCGGGTCATTCTTTTCCCCTCTGCTGGGGGGAAGATAATGAATCTGGTTCCTGATATCCTCCAGGTGCAGGCAGCTGCACCCGGCCGGTACGTCTGTCTTCCGCATCACGCAAAGGTAATGGGCCTGATACAGGGGGACAAAATGCGCGTTGGGGCTGTTGATCCAGCTTTCGCAGGCAAAATACAGGGTCTGTTCCGTCATGTGAATGCTTCCCGGCCGGGAAAGCCTGCGCATCTCCAGCCGAAGGTCAGAATGGGTCTGCTGAAAGATCCGGATGGCCCGGGAGATGGCCGAATTACCGTTATAGGAATAAAGATAGACTACCAGGTTCCGGTCTGCCTGCTGCCGCCGGCGGAGGGCTTCCTCCCCCCGGGACAGGGCAGCCAGAGCCTCTTTGGCATAGGGGTAGAACAGATCACCGTATTCGTTGGGCACAATCTGGCCCTTTTTGTGGACAAACAGTTCTGTGTGGAGCTCGTCCTCCAGCTTTTTCAGCTGCTGGGAGATTGCCGACTGGGATACATACATCTTATCTGCTGTCCGGACCAGGTTCCGGGTGTCGTATGCGATGGTAAATGCCATCAGTTGATTCCGATTCATGGCAGGCTCTTCCTCCGCTGCTCATTATTAGCATTTCTTATACTGTATTATAACTATCTATTTCCGCTTTTTCAATGCGGCAGGTATAATATTTGGTAAAGCGAAACAAAACACGGTTCCAAGATGCAAGGAGGTCATTTTCTGATGAGCAGTTCCATTTCACGACGCCATTTTATCCGCGGCGCTCTGACCGGTGCGGCTGGTCTGACGGCCATGGGTGTACTGGGCGCCTGTTCCGGCCCTGCCGGCAGCACGGCTGCTTCTTCCGCCGCTTCTGAAACGGCGGCGTCGTTCTTCAAAGCCGGTACTTATACCAGCATCCAGCACAGCCCCTATGCCACCATTGAAGTCACCTGTACCTTCAGCGACAGCGCCCTGACCGATGTCAAATATCAGGTTCTGCACACCTCCAAGGCAGATTACTTTTCTCTACTGACTTCACCTCTGGAGAAATTCTGCCAGAGCATTGTGGCCAACGGCAAGGTAGACGGCGTGGACGGCGTGACCGGCGCCACCCTTTCCACCAATGCCATCCGCAGCGGCGTCAACGCCTGCACCGCCCAGGCCCTGGGCCTGCCCTGCTATGACAGGGAACTGCTCCAGAAGATCGCCCAGGAGAGCGGCTTCAACGAAAACTACGTCAAGGACGCGGGGGAGTATGCCCCCGGCGGCTTTTTGTCCAACCTGTCCAGCCGGACCTTTGGCCCCACCAACGAGGATTATCTCTGGAAAATCCAGTACCAGATCATCAGCCGGCTGGCCGGTCAGGG
>OERG01000199.1_pt1 | contig 13441 bp, 14 predicted proteins | sample 1539951 | NCBI WGS metagenome assembly OERG01 (sample SAMEA3891870, study PRJEB23780) | metagenome | biome: terrestrial biome; feature: animal house; material: Caecal content | place: Italy | collected 2015-05-05
CTACAACTCTTGTCGCCGCTAATGAGGCTGGAGCCGACCGTATTTATAAAGTGGGCGGCGCCCAGGCAATCGCTGCACTTGCCTATGGAACAGAAAGCATCCCGAAAGTGGACAAAATCGTCGGGCCCGGCAATATCTATGTTGCCACGGCAAAAAAACTGCTTTACGGCACGGTCGATATTGACATGATTGCCGGCCCCTCTGAAATCCTCGTTGTCGCCGACGAAACGGCAAACCCGAAGTTTTTGGCGGCGGATTTGATGAGCCAGGCCGAGCACGACAAAATGGCAAGCGCGATTTTGCTGACCACAAGTACTACCGTTGCCAACAAAACCGTCGAAGAATTGGAACGTCAAATGCAAACGCTTTCACGGCGCGAGATTATCGAGCAGTCGCTTACTGATTTTGGTGCGATTATCGTCTGCAATTCGATAGACGAAGCGGTCGACTTTGCCAACGAGTTCGCCCCCGAACACCTCGAAATGGCGGTGCAAAATCCGCTGGAATACATCGGGCGGATTGACAACGCCGGAAGCGTTTTCCTCGGGCAGTATTCGCCCGAACCGCTGGGCGATTATTTTGCGGGCCCCAACCACGTTTTGCCGACCAGCGGCACCGCGCGGTTCTTCTCCCCGCTGTCGGTGGATTCCTTTATTAAAAAGTCCAGCTTCATTTATTACACGCAAGACGCTTTAAGCAAGGCGAAAGATGACATCATCAAACTTGCCGAAACCGAAGGCCTCACCGCGCACGCAAATTCCATTCAAGTCAGATTTTAAAGGAAGTCAAGTTATCTATGTTTACACTCAACGAGAAAGTCAAGAATTTAAAGCCCTATGACCCGATTTCGGGCAATTATCACATCCGCCTCGACGCGAACGAATCGTTTATCACGCTTCCGCAGGAAATCAAACAGGAAATTTCCGACCGGGTGCTCTGCAACCACTTTAACCGCTATCCCGACCCCTGCGCCGAAGAGTGCTGCGCGGGCTTCGCCAAATATTTCGGCGTTCCGGCATCTTGCGTGATGGCGGGCAACGGCTCCGACGAGGTCATTTCGGTCATTATGAACGCCTTTTTGCAAAAAGGGGACACAGTCGTCACCCTCGCGCGGGATTTTTCGATGTATGCGTTTTACGCCTCGTTAGTCGAGTGCCGCAGTGTCGTTGTGGAAAACAACCCCGATTATACGATTCCGGTCGATAACGTGATTGAAACCGTCAAGCGGGAAAAGGCGCGCATGGTGGTGTTCTCGAACCCCTGCAACCCGACTTCTCTCGTGCTGCCGCGCGAAGAGGTGCGCCGTTTGGTGCAGTCGGTGGACGCGCTTGTGGTTTTGGACGAAGCGTACATGGACTTTTCCGACCAAAGCCTTTTGTCTGAATTTTCAAAATACGATAACCTGATTATTCTCAAAACCTGCTCGAAAGCAATCGGCATGGCGGGCATTCGCCTGGGTTTTGCCGTAGCAAATGAAACGCTTACCAAAATCCTGCTCGCGGTCAAATCGCCTTATAACCTCAATTCGATGACACAGGCGGTCGGCACGGTTTTGTTTGACCACCCGGAATATATCCGCTCCTGCGTGCGCCGCATTTTGGAGTCGCGCGACGAGCTTTATGAGCACTTCTGCCGGATTTCTAAAGAATTTCCCGGCGCGTTCGTGCCGCAAAAGCCGGAAGCGAACTTCGTGTATGTGCTGTGCAAAGACGCCGAGGGGATTTTCAATCACTTAAAAAGCAAAGGCATTATTGTCCGCTTTATGGGCGACCATTTGCGCATCAGCGCCGGCCGCAATTATGAAAACGAAGTGGTTTCGGAAGAAATCGAAGCCTACCTGAAAGGGGAAACGCAATGAGAGAGACAACCGTTGAGCGAAAGACCAAAGAGACCCACATTCGCCTGCACTTAAATTTAGACGGCGGCGAAGTGTCGGTGGAAACCGGCGTCGGCTTTTTTGACCATATGCTGACGGCGTTTGCCGTGCACGGCGGCTTCGGCTTGGAGCTTGCCTGCCAGGGCGATTTGCAGGTGGATTGCCACCACACGGTGGAAGATACCGGCATCGTGCTCGGGGAAGCCTTTGCCCGCGCGCTCGGTGACAAAAGCGGCATTGCCCGTTACGGCAGCTTTTTTGTCCCGATGGACGAAGCGCTCGGCTTTTGCGCGGCGGACATCAGCGGTAGGCCGTATCTTGTATTTGAAGCGGATTTCCCGCAGGAACAAATCGGTGCGTTCGACACCTGTATGTGCCGCGAATTTTTCCGCGCGTTTGCAGACAACGCCGGCGTGACGCTCCACTTGCGCGCGCCTTACGGTGACAACTCGCACCACATTGCCGAAGCGCTGTTTAAGGCGTTCGGTCACGCGATGCACGCGGCTGTCGCCCCCGCGAAAGACGGTGCGGTGCTTTCCACCAAAGGCATGCTTGACTAACGGAGAGAAAACAACGATGATTATTTTTCCCGCAATTGATATCAAAGACGAAACCTGCGTCCGCCTGTATAAAGGTGCAATGGAGTCCGCCGAAAAAGTGGCGGAAAGCTATCTTGACACCGCGCTCGCCTTTAAACAGGCGGGGAGCACCTGGATACATATGGTCGACTTGAACGGCGCGTGCGAGGGCGTTCGCAAAAACACCCATATTTTCACCGATGTGGCAGAGCACGCCGGTTTAAAAGTCGAGGTCGGCGGCGGTATTCGCACAATGGAAGATGTGGCGTTTTATCTCGAACGCGGTATTGCGCGCGTGGTTATCGGCTCGGCGGCGGTCAAAAACCCAGCGCTTGTGCGTGAAGCGTGCAGCCGTTATGGGGACCGCATCGCCGTCGGCATTGACGCGCGAAACGGCCTTGTTGCAACCGAGGGCTGGGTGGAAACCAGCGAGGTTTCTTATTTGACGCTTGCCAAAGAAATGGAACAAGCCGGTATAAAGACAATTATCTTTACAGATATTGACCGCGACGGCACGCTCACCGGCCCCAATTTGGAGCAGTTGACCGCTTTAAACGAAGCCGTTTCCTGTGACGTGGTCGCAAGCGGCGGCATTCGCAATATTGACGATATCCGCGCCCTGCGCGACGCCGGTCTTTACGGCGCCATCTGCGGTCGCTCGATTTATAACGGCACGCTTTCGCTGCCCGAGGCGATCGCCCTGTGCGAAGCGTGAAAATGAGGTGACAAGGTTTGGAACTTGACAAATATTTTAAAAAAGGGGAGCTGATTCCCGCCATTGTGCAGGAACACGGCACCGGCGAAGTGCTGATGCTCGCTTATATGAACCGCGAATCCTTGCAAAAAACGCTGGAAACCGGCTACACCTGGTTTTTCAGCCGTTCGCGCCAAAAACTTTGGAATAAAGGGGAAACCTCCGGCCATACGCAAAAGGTGGTTTCCATAAAAGGGGATTGCGACGACGACACGCTGCTTGTCGAGGTTATTCAGACCGGTCCCGCGTGCCATACCGGCAGTAAAAGCTGCTTTTTCAATACCATTATGGAGGAACCGACAAAATGAACGATGTTTTAGAGGAACTGTATGAAGTCGCGCTTGAGCGCCGTCAAAACCCGAAAGAGGGTTCTTACACCTGCTATTTGTTCGACAAGGGCTTAGATAAAATTTTGAAAAAGGTCGGCGAAGAGGCTTCGGAAACCATTATCGCCGCGAAAAACGGCGTGAAAGAAGACGCCGTCGGCGAAATTTCCGATTTGCTTTATCACTTGGTGATTATGATGGCGAACGAGGGCATTTCTCCCGCCGACGTCAAAGCGGAGCTTGGGCGCCGCCACCAAAAAGAGGGCAATTTAAAAAAATTCCATCAGGTTGATAAAAACACTTAAAGAAAGTGCAGGAGGATTTGGTTATGTGGATTCTTTGGACGATTTTAGGAATTCTCGGCGCATTTATTGTCATTACCTTAATTCGTGCAGCGTTTTGGACGCCCGAAAAAATCTCAAGTGAGCCGCTCGACGAGGAAAATGTCGATGTCGAAAAATATCGGCGGGATTTGAGCGCCGCGATTCAGATTCCGACCATTTCCAAGGTCAACCCCGACGAAGTGGACTGGGACGAATTTCAAAAGCTCCACCGGCTGTTTGAAGAGCGCTTCCCGCTGGTTTACAAAAACCTTTCGTGCGAAGAAATTTCGCTCGCAAGCCTCCTGTTTACCTGGAAAGGCAAAAATCTGGATTTAGAGCCGATTGCGCTTTTGGGGCACCAGGACGTTGTCCCGGTTGCCGAGGGCACGGAACAGGATTGGACGCATCCGGCGTTTGGCGGCGTGGATGACGGCGAATTTATTTGGGGCCGCGGCGCGCTCGATATGAAAAACCACTTAATTGCGGTTTTGGAAAGCGTCGAAAGCTTGCTTTCCGAAGGCTTCCAACCGGAACGCACGGTTTACCTTTGCTTCGGGCACGATGAAGAAATCGTTGCCGCCAAAACCTCCGGCGCAGGTGCATTGGCAGACGCGCTCAAAGCCCGCGGCGTCCATTTGGACAGCGTGCTTGATGAAGGCGGCGCAGTGCTCGACTTAAAGGTCGGCAATATTTTGGCAAAACGTCTTGCCGGTGTCGGGATTGCCGAAAAAGGCTATGCCGATTACCGCGTTTCCGTGACGGCGAAAGGCGGCCACTCTTCACAGCCGCCCGTACATACCGCAATCGGTGAACTTGCGGAAGTCATCCGCGACATCGAGAGGCACCAGTTTAACGGCAAAATGCCCGACTTTGTGTATGCCCTGTTTACCAAAATCGGCAAAAATGTTTCTTACCCCGCGCGCATTGTGACCTGCAACCTGTGGCTTTTAAAGCCGCTTGTCACGTTTGTGATGAAGAAAATTCCGCCGGCGGCGTCGCTTATCCGCACAACGACCGGCGTGACGATGGCCGAGGGCAGCCCCGCGGCGAACGTGTTGCCGCAAAAAGCCTCGATTACAATCAATTTCCGAATGATGCCCGGCGTGACGATTGCCGACGTGGAAGACCATATCCGCAAAAGCGTGCGCAATAAAAATATTGAAATCGAATTTTTAAAGGGCAAAGAGGCTTCGAAAGTGTCACCGACCGACAGCCGTTCGTTCCGCATTTTGGAAGAACTCTGCACGCGCACCGACCCCGATATGATCGTCGCGCCGTATCTCGTCATGGGCGGCACAGACGCCTATCACTATGAAGAGGTCTGCGACAACATTTATCGCTTTGCGCCGTTCGTAATGGATACAAAGCTGCTGCTCACCATGCACGGCACCAACGAACGCATTCCGATTGACTGCATGGGCGACGCGCTCAAATTCTTCAAGCGCTATATCCGCATGATGTCCGCGGAATAACCGCGAACAGGATAATTTTGCATCTTTGTTAAAAAAATATCAAAAACCGGTTGACGAAGCAGAAAAAGTGTGCTATATTCTAATTCGTAACGGGTCGTTATTAATTGGGAGGAAAGGATGAAAGAAAAAGCTTCGCTTTCATTGGTGCGGCATATCAACAGCGAAATCGTGCTGACGTATTTGCAGCGTCACCCGAACGCCACGATTCCCGAAATGTCGCGCGAATCCAAATTAAGCCTGCCGACCGTTACAAGAACGATTAACAGCTCCCTTGCCATTGGTCTTGTGCAAACCACCGCGCGCAAAGGCGAAGAAAAGGGGAGAAAGGCGCAGTGCTACGCGTTTAACGACGATTTCGGCTGCGCGCTCTTGCTGCTTATCAAAGAACAGCGGATTTTGCTGCAAGTGGTTACAATCGGCGGCAAAATTTTACACCGCACACAAGTCAATATCGCAAAAGACGAAGTGCTTTCGATGCTGCAAGCGACGATTGAAAAACAACTCGCGGCGTTTCAAAATATGAAATGCATTTGCATTACATTGCCTGGGCACATTCGCGACGGCTTTGTTTACGCTTCCCATGCGTTCCCGAAGCTAAACGGTTTGGATTTGCAAAACCAACTGGCTGAAAGATACAAAATGCCGGTGTCCGTGATGGACAGCGTAAAAGCCCTTCCTTATGCGGGGCGCGAATATGATAAGGACTTTCGCAAAAAGGTGGTTTTGTTCCTCTCGCTGGAAGTGGAGGACGGCTGCGGCGCGGCTTGCTCGATGCTCGGCAAAACCTATCCGGGAACAACCGGCAGCTTCGGTGATTTATATGCTTTGCCGTTTCCGTTTGCGCGTATGACGCGGCAGCAAAAATATATGCGCTTCGCGCAGGCCATGGTGGGTATGACCAATGCGGACACGGTGGTCTTTTACGGTGACGACTCGGCGGATTTCCAAAAGATTATTGAAAAACTGACCGAGGAGCTTCCCGCTTATGCCTTGCCGAAATTCTACATCGCGCAAGGGCTGATTCACGATAATTTTCAAGCGATGAAAAATATCGCTTTTGACAACGTTTTGGACTCAATTGAAAACTAAATCACTTGAGTCCCTTTTTATTCCCGATTTAATAACGATATGTTATAAATTAAATAGAGTTTCACACTGCGCTTTCAGAAACTTATACGGCTTGCTTCAAAAGCATTTTGCTCCCTATTCAGCAGTCGTTTTTCTTTTCGATATTTAATAACGATATATTATAAAATAAACATAAAACGCGTGAACTGTTCCTTTCCCCACTGTGTAAAAACTTCCGCTTACGGAAGAAAAGATATGTTTCCAGAAAGGAGAAAACATCTATGACAAGAAAACTCATTAGTGTTTTGCTGTCTGCTGTTTTTGTGCTTTCCTGTTTCTCAACGGCGTTTGTCGCTTTTGCGGAAGACGTAGCTTTAACTGACCCGCCTGCGACGTTGTTGGAGAATACCGCGACGCCGGCTGAAAGCGATACGGCGTCTGAAACGAAAACACAGAACCCGAAAAACCGCTTGACAACACGCTTGACGCGCTTTTGGAGAATTACAACGCGTTGTCAGAAAAAGAAAGTGGTATGACAAGCGCGCAAAAATCAAAACTTCGTGAAGCCGGCGATATGCTTTTTAATTTCGGCAAAGATGTTACCGGAGCGCTTTCCTCCGACGAAGCCCTTGCGCAATACAGTCAAATTCTCGCTTTGATGTCCGGCACTGCCACAACCGTTTTGGCAAGCGTAACCAAAACCGAACCGGTGGAAGCATTCGAAGCAAAGGTCAAGGCGTATGAGGGCCGCGTGGGAATTTCTTCGCCGTCCGAAGAAGATCTCAAAGGCTACAACGAGATTTTAAAAGCCTATGCGGGGCTTACCGACGAAGAAAAAGGGCAAGTGGATTTGTTCCTGTTCGACAAAATGCTCCACCTGATTTTAGATCGCGAGCGCCAAGTTTCGATTGGGAAAAATACCGACGTGCCCTCTTATGACAAACAGCACAATATTAATGCGCAAATTGCCGCGGAAGCGCTCTTAGGCAACGCCGGGTATGCTGCACACTTTAGTAAAGCCAAAGAACTTTACAGCATTTTAAACGATTCCTCGAAGACAATCGACCAAAAACTGGAAGCCTATAAAAACGCAACCCAATATGAACGTGCATACGCGGACTGCTGGAATTCGACTTATTTATGTTTTTATAATAAGCTCGATTCTTCTTCGCTCGCGAAGAGTTTTATGACGCTGGCGAAAGCATACGGCAAACAATATCTTTCGGAAAATCCGTTTACCGAAACTGCGCCGACCGTGCTTGAGCGACCCAGCGCAAAAGATTACCCGAAAGGCGAGTCTGACCCGGGTTACGTGGAAGCTTGGAGCAAGTATATGGCGGGCTCTAAAGCAAAAGCTGAATATGATTGCCGAAAAGTCATTCACACCGGCGCTTGCGATATTCAGGGCGTGAAAAAAGTCGAAGCCGCTGCACCGGAGTTTGCGGGACTTGCCGATTTCATGAGCGCCGCCGTTGCCGCCTTGCAGGCGTTCAGCAAAGATTCCTCCCAGCTTGCCCCCGCGAAAGCGGTTTCCAAAACCTATGACAATATGTCCGCGTTTTTGCAGGCGGTCATTTTGAAAAATACAACGCTGCAAATCTATTGCGAGCCGACGCAGTACGAAACCTATTGGAGCACGTCTACGAAAAACCTCAAAGAGGTCTATCAACAATGCGCGGACATCGGCCAATATGATAAGCTTTCCGCGTTTGAAGCGGTCATCAAAGGGATTGAAGAACCTTACGATAACACGGATATTATCAAGGCCAAAGAATCCTATGACAACGTGCCGCTCGGGCTTCGGATTTTCATTCCGTCCGAAATCAAAAACAAATACAAGGCGATTCTCGCCTGCATCGGGCCGGATTTGCCGTCATTTGAACAACCTGACTTGAGCATTTTCAAAAAGACGACTGTGACTTATCCGACCGGCGTTTCCCGCGCACAGGTGGCAAAGGCGCTCCCGCGCATGGAAACCTTCCTCACGGGCACGGTTTTGCCGATGCTCGGCGTGAAAAACGGATTGCCCTCCGAAATCAATAACAAGCTCTATACCAACGCGACCGTTGCCGATATTTGCAAATTCCTCTACCCGACACTTGCCAATGTCAGCAGTTGGATTTCTGCAAAGCCCTCCGGCCTTGCAAGCAAATTGACCGAAGAGAAATTTAAAGGCGCTGTGACCGCGCTGAAAGCGGCGGGAAGCGACTGGAACGCGCTGACGCTTTCCAACGGCGATATGGGCTTCCAAGACGGCGACAAAGAGGGATTCCTCGACGCAGTTGCCGCCCTGTTCCGCCCGCTTTCGATTATCACATTGGCGTTAAAAATTGAAAACACAATCGATTCATCAAAGGGGACTTATACCTACGGCGCTTATGAAGACTTGGTTCCGCTTTTTGAAGCGCTGGATTTAAAAGGCTATCTCTCCTCACACGAATACACACTCTATGTCAATGAAGTCAAAGAAAAAAACAGCGATATGGTGATGGACGCGCGCGTCCGCCCGATTTTGGTGCCGATTTTCAATTTGATTGACCAGTTTGCGCAAAATCCGCTGGATACCCTTGTGACGGTGCTGCCGAAGCTCGGATTTGCGCTGAAAACCGATTTGCTGTCGAAACAAATCGCGGCACTGTTGGGGAAAATCAGCTTAATAAGCGTAACCCCGCCCGATTTAAGCGCCGGCGGCCTGTTCGACATGATCGCTCCGATGCTTCAAAATTTGGATTTGAATGGCACTTCAATCTCAATCACGCTCAATAAAGACAATTTCTTAAAATTTGTGGACGATATCGGCGGGTGCGGCAATGCCATTTGGAAAAACAGTAAAATCCGAGGCAAAGCATACAGTCTCGGCGTCGACCCGGATAAATCCGACGCTTTCCTTGTTATGTTCCGTTGGCTTTACGGCGAGTTGACCTCTGCGCAAAACAGTCAAGCCATTCAAACGGCCATTGACTCTTCGACGCTTGGCACTGTGCCGAAATCACTTATTAAATCGGCATGGAATTCAATTTCAAAATTGCCTGCGGACACAGCTATCGCTGTTCTGATCAATTTGACTGCGCCGGCTTTACCTGGCTTCGACAATGTGCCGGGCAGCAATTTGCCGAACACGGACAGCTCAAACGGCAGCAACGCCGAAGCAGAGAAAAACAGCAATTCGGCTAAACCCGATAACCCGAGTATTCCGAAAACCGGCGGCGGTGTGGCAGTAAGCCTTTTTGCACTTGCTGCAACGGCGGGATTTGCCGGCGGTGCAGTCCTCCTGAAGAAAAAAATAGAAAACAGTAAAGACTGACAAAGATTTCCTCCTATATTCTGGTGTTAAACACAAAAGGGCAGACAGGCTTTCGCTTGTCTGCCCTTTTTGTATCGGAAAGAAGGTTTTATAAAACAAAAGTAAAGTATATAAAAAACAGCCCCGCTTTTTAAAGCAGGGCTGTTTTTGTAAGAAAAGGTTACATACTGGCTTTTAAAATCGAAATCACATCGTCGTGCGTCAGCACTTTGTAGCCGCCTTCGTTTAAGAAGGTGCCGTCGGCAATGCCTTCAAACATATCTTCGGTTACGCCGAACTCGGAAATGTGCATCACAAGGCCGAGCGAACGCATATACGCTTCCATTTCGGCAAGTCCTTCTTCGGCAACTTCGCGGTCGGTTTTGCCCGTCGGGTCCACACCCCAAACTTCCGTCGCAAAGCGTTTGAATTTCGCAACGCCGTAGGGGAGAATGAACTTGTAATACGGAATTGAAACTGCGGCAAGGGTCATGCCGTGGGTCGCGTTGGTGTAAGCACCGATGGACTGCCCGATCATGTGGACTTCCCAGTCGGTTGCCTTGCCTTTGGCGACAAAGGTGTTCAGCGCCCAGGTCGCAATCCACATAATGTTGCTGCGCGCTTCGTAGTCGTTCGGGTTTTCTACGGCAATTTTCGAGCTGTGAATCAGCGAGCGCAAAAGCCCTTCCATCACATAGTCTGACGTGTTGTCGTCCTCGCCCGAGAAATACTGCTCCAAAATGTGTGACATAATGTCAAAAATACCGGAAACCATTTGATATTTCGGCAAAGTCATGGTGTAAGTAGGGTTGAGAATGGAGAATTTTGGGAATACATTGTCGCCGAATACATGACCGATTTTCAGCTTTTGGTGCGGGTTGGTAATGACCGAACCGCCGTTCATTTCCGAGCCGGTGCCGACCATGGTGAGCACACAGCCGACGGGGATAATCTCGTTGTCTACGTCTTCCATATGCAGATAATATTTTTCCCACGGGTCTTCGTCGCAATAGGTCGAAACCGAAACCGCCTTGGCGTAGTCGCAAACCGAGCCGCCGCCGACCGCCAAAATCAGGTCCGCTTTGCAAGTCTTTGCGCGTGCGCAGCCCTCATAAAGCTTGTCGACCGTCGGGTTCGGCATAACGCCCGGGTCTTCGGTGATTTCTTTGCCGCAGGCTTTTAAAATCGCGACCACGTCGTCATAAATCCCGTTCTTTTTGATCGACCCGCCGCCATAGACCAAAAGCACGTTTTTGCCGTATTTCGGCAGCTCTTCTTTTAAGCCGTCCAGCGCGTTTTCGCCGAAGTAAATTCGGGTGGGGTTGCAATACATGAAATTTCCAAGCATGATAAGTCCTCCTTATAAGTTGTTATATTGTTCGTCGGTTACCGCTTCGAGCCATTCGTTGGATGCGCCCTCGGCCGGGATTTCGAGCGCTATGTGCGTAAACCACTCGTCCGCTGTCGCGCCGTGCCAGTGTTTGACTTCCGGTGCGATATAAACGACGTCGCCGGGGTGGAGCTTTCTCGCGGGCTTTTCCCATTCCTGATACCAGCCCTCGCCGTCGGTGCAAAGCAAAATCTGACCGCCTTTGTGGTGAATGTGCCAGTTGTTGCGGCATTTCGGCTCGAATGTAACGTTATAAACGCCCACGCCCTCGGTGTTTAAAGGCTTTAAATAGCTTTGCCCGACAAAATACTGCGCATACGCGTCGTTAGGTGCGCCGAGCCCGAACAGCGAGTCGGAAGTGTCCGCCTTTTCGTCCGCATATACTTCACGCACCATCGGGAACACCGCCCAGGCGTTCGGCCAGCCGACGTAAAATGCAATGTGTGTGATGATTTCCACCATTTCGGTTTTGGTCACGCCGTGATTTTTGGCGTTTTGAATGTGATAACGCAAAGAATTGTCCGTAATGCCTTTCGAGATGAGCGCGGTCACCGTAATCATACAGCGGTCGCGCAGGGAAAGTTTGTCTTCTCTTGCCCAAACCTCGCCGAAAAGCACGTCATCGTTCAGCTCTGCAAATTTCGGCGCAAGGTCGCCGAGGCCATTTCTGCCCGCAGTTTGTTTTTCCATAATTATACCTCCGTTGATATGTTAATAGTTAAACCGCTTTGCCCGCGTCATACGCAGTTTTCAAAGCCGGGTGATTTTGAATGTCGCCGGGGTTTGTTACGCCGCCCGCAAAAATCGTGCCCGCCACGCGCGCTTTCGGGAAACAGTCAATAAAACCCTGTAAAACCTGTTCGGCGGTTTTGGGCGTTTCGGGGTCGTCCTCCGCCGCGGTCGAAAGCAGGTAAACATCACGGAATTTGTAATCGGAGTTATACAGCGGATTCGAGCGGTCCAACATGGTTTTCATTTGTCCGCTGACGCTGTAGTAATAAATCGGCGTGGCAAAAACCAAAACGTCCGCCGCCTGCATTTTGCCGGTGATTTCCGGGGCGTCGTCTTTTAAAATGCACCGCCCGGTTTTCTGACAGGCAAGACAGCCTTTGCAAAACAACAGGTTCTTGTCGCGAAGGAAAATGATTTCCACTTCGTTTCCGGCGTCTTTTGCGCCGTCTGCGAACGCCTGCGCAAGTAATTCGGAATTGCCGCCCTTGCGCGGGGTTGCGGAAATAATCAAAACGTTCTTAGCCATAAGTTACACTCCTTTTCGCTTGAAATCTTATGCCGCAGGGGAAGTCAGTGACAAAGTTACGGTCACGTCACCGCTGCCGAGCGCGGCTTTCAGTTCGTCGGATGTGACATTTTGAATTTTTCCGAGCCTTGTGAAGTTCCAAGAATTTTCGGCATAGTAAACGCAAAGCTGATTGCCTTGGTACAAAATCAAATCGCCGGCTTCTGTGGTAATCGGTTCATCATTTCGCGGCAGATTGTGCCCGAGACTGCCGACTTTTTCAAAATTGCCGTAATCGTGCAGCTGTAAAGTCAGCGGCGCATCCCTTAACAAATCTTTCAGCGCTTCGACGCTGGAATTGTCCGCAAATTCCGCGACGAATGTGGTTTCGCCGACGGTCAAATACAGTTGGTTTCCCTGCGAAGGTGCAGCCTGCGTTGCCGATTGGGCCTCCGTCTGTGCCGCAGTGGTCGGTTCAGCCGTTGTTTGACTTGATGCGGCGGGGACGTCGGGCGTTCCCGTGCCGCAGGCGGTCAGCGGTAAAAACAACCCGAGCGTCAGTAAAATCCAGCGCAGTTTTTTCATAAGATTGCCTCCCGTTTGCGGCCTTTATCCGTTTTTTCTTTTTTGCAGTTGATAGACGAGATAGTCCACGCAGTCAATGCATTCCCGACTTTTGTGAAACCGTGCAAGCAGCTTTTCGCGGTGCGCGTCCAAAAGCGCCATGGCGCCCGCCTCGTCGCCGGCTTCAAGCTTTTCCACGACGGCGTCAGCGGTCAGCTTGCTCAAGCCCGCTTCTTTCAGGTCTTCTTTTAATTTCTTTTTCTCTTGCGCAGTCCGCATGGTCTGTCCCTCGGTGTCAAAGAATTTCCTGATTACCGCTTTAGTATACAGCGCCCGTGACAAAATAGCAAATACCTATAATAAATACATAACTATGCTTGACGAGCATAAAAGAAATGCGCTATAATCAAGACGGAAAGAGGCGATTTTATGGAAATTCGAGTGTTGGAATATTTTTTGGCGGTCGCGCGCGAACAAAATATTTCCCGCGCCGCCGGCTATCTCCATTTGACTCAGCCGACCTTGTCGCGGCAGCTCAAAGAATTGGAAGAAGAACTCGGGCAACAGCTT
>OERG01000204.1_pt1 | contig 12856 bp, 10 predicted proteins | sample 1539951 | NCBI WGS metagenome assembly OERG01 (sample SAMEA3891870, study PRJEB23780) | metagenome | biome: terrestrial biome; feature: animal house; material: Caecal content | place: Italy | collected 2015-05-05
GCTGCTTGAACAATTTTCCTCCCAAAATATTGTCTAACTTTTTGGGGTCACTTCACGAATGGTCACAGGTTTTTGTATGTCTTATTTTTTTTAGTGTGGTTATTTGACCGACAACACATCCTGACCCGCAGCTACGGTACCGGTATGGAGCAGCTCAAATGATTCATAGCTGTCCGAATTGGTCACAATAACCGGTGTTACTGTGCGGTAGCCCGCTTCAAGAATGGCTTTTTCATCAAATGTGCCGATGCGGTCGCCTTTTTTGAGCACAGCGCCTTCAGAAATTTCGATGTTAAAGGGTGCACCGTTCAGTTGTACGGTGTCAATACCCATGTGAATGAGCAATTCTGCACCACTCGTAGTCGTCAAACCAATCGCGTGTTTGGTAGCGAACACCGTCGTTACCGTGCAGTCAGCCGGCGCATAAACGATATGGTCAGTAGGTTCTACGGCAAAGCCTTCACCAACCATTTTTTCCGAGAATACGCCATCGCCAACTTCTTCAAGCGGAATGACCTTACCATCCAGCGGGGAGGCGATAACCAGAGGTGCACCAGTGGTCGGAGCCGTTGTTGCATGATTATCGGTGGAGGGGGCAACAGCCGGAGCGGTTTGCGGCTCATCGCTTGCAGGGGAGGACAGGTAGGCTTCCAAATCAGACTTGATAACCGAAACGCGCGGGCCATAAACGACTTGAACGCCTTGACCCTTGCAGATAACACCAGATGCACCAGTTTCTTTCAAAAGCTGCTGGTCAACCTTAGAGGAATCGTGTACGGTGCAGCGCAGACGGGTAATGCAGCAATCAACATCGGAAATATTCGCTTTGCCGCCAAGACCCAGCATAATTTGGCGAGAAAGCGTGGTGTCTGCTTCACCATCGGTTGCAGCCTTGCCTTCTTTCTTGGCATTGACATCCTGACGGGTGTACAGCTTGATTTCGCTGTCATCACGACCAGGGGTTTTGTAATCAAACTTCTTAATCATGAACGAGAATACAACGTAATAGACAATGAAGTAAATCACGCCAACAACCGGAATCCACAGCCAGCTTGTTTTGGCATTGCCCTGCATGATACCGAATAGCATCAGGTCAATCAGACCGCCGGAGAAAGTCAGGCCGACGCCGACATTCAGAATGTGCATGAGCATGTAGGATGCGCCTGCAAATACACAGTGAACGACGTACATAGCCGGTGCAACAAACAGGAAGGTGAATTCCAAAGGTTCGGTGATACCGGTCAACATGGAAGTCAGAGCAGCCGACAGCAGCAGGCCACCAACCGCCTTGCGGTTTTCAGGCTTGGCACAGCGATACAGCGCCAGTGCAGCGCCGGGCAGACCGAAAATCATGAGCGGGAATTTACCGGCCATAAAGCGGGTTGCCGAAACAGAAAAGTGCTCAATACCCGGTGTAGCCAGTTCGGCAAAGAAGATGTTCTGTGCACCTTCGACTAACGTGCCGCCGACCATTGCAGTACCGCCCAGCGCGGTCTGCCAGAACGGGATATAGAATACATGGTGCAGACCGAACGGAATCAGGGCACGTTCGATAAAGCCGTACAGCCAAGTACCAGCGTAACCGGAGGCCAGAACAAAACCGCCCAGCGCATTGATACCAGTCTGGATAACCGGCCAGATATAGTACATCGCGATGCCGACAACCAGATAAACAGCCGCCGAGATGATGGGTACAAAGCGTGTGCCGCTGAAAAAGCTGAGTACTTGGGGAAGTTGAATCTTATAGAAACGATTGTGCAGTGCGGCAACGCCCAGACCAACGACAATACCGCCAAATACGCCCATCTGAAGCGAGTTGATGCCCAAAACGCTGGCCGTTGCACCGGACAGGTCAGGCGCACCAAAATCTCGAATCATGGCACCAATCGTGGCGTGCATAACGAAGAAGGCGATGACAGAAGAAAGTGCAGAAACTTCCTTTTCCTGTTTCGCCATGCCAATGGCAACACCGATGGCGAAGATAAGCGGCAGGTTGTCAAATACGACCGAACCGGCCGAGTTGAGCACCTGCAAGATTGCATTGATGAAAGTGCCGGGGCCCATAATGGACATAAGCCCATAGGCTTCCAACATGGTTTCATTGGTGAACGAACCGCCGATGCCGAGGAATAGACCGGCAACCGGCAGAATGGCAATCGGTAGCATAAAGGAACGACCGACGCGCTGCAATACGCCAAATATTTTGTCTTTCATATCCGTTACTCCTTTTCATTTTCAATGCCCATTGACAACGTGAGACGATGTAAATGGATGGTCAGGAATGTTAATTCTTCAGCGGGCAAATGAATGTCAAATGCCTGCTCAAGCTGCGTTTTAATTTGTTCTGCGCATTGAAAATCGTTTCCATAGCGCCGAACAATCATACTCTGAAATTCAAAGTCATCGTCAGCGGTATAGCGGTTCTGCATCACGCGCTGGCCTAGAAATTTCAGATGGGTGATAAAGCGACCGTAATCTAAGGACTGCTCGTTTAGGGTGATGTGATAATAGGATTGTACGGTGTCGATGATTTTGCGAATCAGTTCGGTGATGCGAACCATATCGGCCATTTCACCATCAATTTCCGCGTTCACAATGTGCAATGCGATGAAACCGGCTTCGTCTTTGGGCAAACGATAGCCAGACCGCTGCTCAATGATGTCTAGTGCCTCCAACCCCATAGAAAACTCACTTGGATAGAAATTCGTGATTTCCCATAGCAGATGATTGGGGTAAGTCATACCGCTGCGCAATCGTTCGATTGCAAAGCAGATGTGGTCGGTAAGCGTGATGTAAATATTTTCGCTCAGACGGTGGCCAATGCGCTGTTCGGCAACTTTGATGATTTCGGTGCTGATATCCAGAAATTCTGCCGGAACATCTGACAGCAGTTCCAACAAACGGGAAGATTTTTCTGGGTCACGCATATCATAGATTTTTTCAATCTTTTGTACGGGTACCAAATCGCCTGCCACTTTTTTGAATCCAATGCCCAAACCGCGCAAGATGATTTCTTTTCCGTTTTCATCGGCTGCGCACACAAAGTTGTTTCCAATCACGCGGCTGATACGGTAAGTACCCGGTCCATTTGGTGCTGCTACTGTCATAGAGACTCCTGTAAAAAGGTTTGAATGGCATTTGCTGCTGCCTGCTCATCCGCGCCCTCAACTGTGATAGTTATGACTTCACCGTGTGTGATACCCATGCCCATTAAACTCATCAGATGTGTAATATCAGTTTGTCTGTCACCACACGAAATGATGATTTTACTGGTAAAGCCGGAGGCGAGCTTGACCAGTTGTCCAGCCGGTCGCGCGTGGATACCAATAGGGTCTTGAATTTGGTAAGTAAATGTTTTCATATGACATCCCTTTCTTTTTTCATTTCCCAAAAACAAAAAAGACCAAACAGCCGAATACACTTTCCCCATATTCGGTAGTTTGGTCTTGCCTGCCGAGCAGTCACAAGCCGGTATTGTTTTCTGTTTACAGAATAATCGGATTGATTGCATTTGTCAATCTGTTTGTGTACAAAATGTAAATTTTCGTAAACATGTCTAACTTTATACTTGGATATTTGTATATTATATCAAAACAAAAGCCATGATTCGACAGGAACTGTCAAAACTGACCAATTTGCAGTGTGATAGAACCCCAAAAGTCCTTGAAATCATCTCACTCGATGATTTCAAGGACTTTATTTGGCACGCCCGAAGGGACTCGAACCCTCAACGTTCAGAAACGAAATGAGATAAGGTGTGTCTGGGAGATAGTAGGAAGAATAAGCGGCTGTGATATACTTCTGAGCCTTGGCTTTTGCGTGGGTTAGACTTTTGGTAGAGTAGAATGATTTGTGAATACCAACTGAATTGCTGGGAGAAAAAGCCGCTCATCTAAGTGTGGTATTGCCATTTGATGCACTGTTTTAGCAGAATTTCGAGTAGACACTATTTGGAAATTACGACCAATAACATATATATTTATTTTATGTCACTATCTAATTCATATTTATACTGTGATTATTCACATAAAAAGTTCTAAAGTAGCAAAATATCGCTCGGATACCGTAATTGGTCAAGTGTATTGCAAAGGCTAGACAAAGCTGATATTCTATGTTCAACAGCTCAGGTGGCCATCTGGATTGGATAAGAGAAAGGGTGTGAACTCCTGGTATGATGCAAAAAATTCAAAAATTTGGCGGTGCAATGTTTACTCCTGTATTGCTGTTTGCATTTGCAGGTATTGTGATTGGTGTTGGTACCTTATTTACAACTCAGGCAATCATGGGTGACTTAGCTGCTCCGGACAGCCTGTTTTATCAGTGCTGGAACGTAGTCCTTCAGGGAGGTTGGACTGTGTTCAACCAGTTGCCGCTGTTGTTCGCTGTGGCTCTGCCAATTGGTATGGCAAAGAAACAGAACGCGCGCTGCTGCATGGAGGCGCTGGTTCTATACTTGACCTTCCATTATTTCCTCAGCACTATGATTTCTCAGTGGGGATCGGTATTCGGCGTTGACTTCAGTGCCGAGGTTGGCGGCACAAGCGGTTTGGCGATGATTGCAAACATCAAGACTCTGGACATGGGCATGTTGGGTGCACTTGCCATTTCTGGCATCGTCATCTACTTACACAACCGTTTTTTCGACACCGAGCTGCCTGACTGGCTGGGTTCGTTTAACGGCTCTACATTCGTTTTCATGATAGGTTTTTTCGTTATGATTCCGGTCGCACTGCTCGCAGCATTCATTTGGCCCAAGATTCAGCTTGGCATGTTTGCTTTCCAAGGTTTTGTCAAGGCAACAGGTGCGTTTGGTATCTGGGTTTTCGTATTCCTCGAGCGTGCATTGATTCCCTTCGGTCTGCACCACATTCTATACTCTCCGTTCTACTACGACAACGCGGTTGTTCCGGGCGGTCTGTATTCTTACTGGGCAAACAAGCTGCCTGAAATCGCAGCTTCCACTGAGTCGCTGCGCTCACTGGTTCCGCAGGCAGGTTTCACTGCAACTGGATTCTCTAAGGTATTCGGCTGTCCTGGTATCGCGTTGGCATTCTATAAGACCGCGCGTCCGGAGAAGAAAAAGCAGGTTCTGGCACTTTTGATTCCCATGACGCTGACCGCTGTTTTATGTGGTGTCACCGAGCCGATTGAGTTTACCTTCCTGTTTATCGCACCTCCGCTCTTTGTCGTGCATGCTCTGTTGGCAGCAACCCTGTCCACTGTCATGTACCTCGCAGGTATCGTTGGTATCCACTCAGGCGGTGCAATCGAGATGGCCTCTCTCAACTGGATTCCACTCATGGCAAATCATTGGAAGCAGTACTTGCTCATGCTGGCCATCGGTCTCGTCGGTACGCTGGTATGGTTCCTAGTCTTCCGCTTCCTCATCCTTAAGTTTAACTTCAAGACTCCCGGTCGTGAGGATGACGAGGGTGTTAAGTTCTATTCCAAGCAGGAGTACCGCGACAAGCAGGCTGCTGACAAGGGTGAAGACGCTTTCAAGGGCAGTAAGCAGCAGGAACTGGCCGTCAAAATCCTCGAAGGTCTGGGCGGCAAGGATAATATTGTAGACGTGACCAACTGCGCGACCCGTCTGCGTGTCAATGTCAAGGACATTAACATTGTGCAGCCCGATACATACTTTAAGTCCATCGGCGCACATGGTGCAATGGTCAAGGGCAAATCTGTTCAGGTCATTGTGGGACTGTCGGTTCCCAAGGTTCGTGCACAGGTAGAAGAATTGTTGTAATAATCTGAGAAAAGGAGATCAAAATGGAGAAATTACTGCGTGTACCGTCCGTAGTGCAGGACGATAAGCTGAACCGCTGGTTTACGATCTTGAAAATAGTCTTGTTCTGCATGCCGTTCCTGTATCTCGGCTATGTCGGAATCGGCACGGGCGGTGCAAGCCTGGATTCGCAGGGTATTTTGTCCGGCAATCCGACCATGGCGATCTCCTTCCTCTCGGCAATGATCCAGCCCTATGCCGGTTGGATCCTGATTCTCAGCCAGCGCCGTCTGGGTGATGGCCGCGCTCCTTACGCGATGGTCAACCTCGCGTTCCTGTTCCTCGCGGAACTTCTGATGATGAGCACGGTCGGCGTGATCGGCTTTGCCCTCATCCTGTGGCGCTGCAAAAAGCACACCGGTTTCGGCCCCATGGCCGCGTTCCGAAAGATTCAGACCAGACGCCTGTTCGCCGAGGTCGGCGGCAGTGTTGTCGTCCTGCTTCTCGCAGGCATCTGCTTCTTCGCTTCGATGCAGGTCGGCGTAATTTAAGCGAACAAATCAACCCATATTTACTAATGTACATAGTACAGGAGGAAAAACTTATGTCGAACAAACAGTTTGCAGTCACGATTGCCGGAGGAGGCTCCACTTTTACACCAGGAATCATTTTGATGCTGCTTGATCACTTGGAAGAGTTTCCTGTTCGGAGAATTTGTTTGTATGACAACGATGAAGAGCGGCAGAGCTGGATTGGCCGTGCCTGCGAAATTCTGCTGAGAGAGCGTGCGCCGCAGATTCAGTTCCAGTATACCGTTGACCCGGCCACAGCCTTCACCGACACAGATTTCGTCATGGCACACATCCGCGTCGGCAAGTATGCAATGCGTGAGCTGGATGAAAAAATCCCCATGAAGTATGGCGTTGTTGGTCAGGAGACCTGCGGTCCCGGCGGTATCGCTTACGGTATGCGCTCGATCGGCGGTATTCTGGAAATTCTGGACTACATGGAGCAGTACAGCCCCAACGCATGGATGCTCAACTACTCCAATCCGGCAGCCATCGTTGCTGAGGCAACCCGCCTCCTGCGTCCGGACTCCAAGATCATCAATATCTGCGATATGCCGCTCGGAACCATGCTGCGCATGGCCAAAATCCTGGGCATCAACCAGAAGGACCTGGACATTCAGTATGTTGGCTTGAATCATTTCGGCTGGTGGACGCAGGTGCGTGATCAGGACGGAAATGACCTGATGCCGGCGCTGAAGGAGTATGTCAAGCAGAACGGATACGATGTCGACATTGATTCCGATCAGCACATGGACGAAAGCTGGCATGAGACCTTCCGCAAGGTGCGTGATGTCTATGCGGTGGATCCGGACACGCTGCCGAACAGCTATCTGAAATACTATCTGTTCCCAGACTATGTTGTTGAGCACACAGACCCCAATTATACACGCGCCAACCAGGTGATGGATGGTCGAGAAAAAGAAGTTTTCGGAGCGGCTCGAGACATCATTGAGAAGGGAACCGCACAGAACTGTGCATTTCAGGTGGATGAACATGCCGCATATATTGTCGATCTCGCAAGAGCACTCGCTTTTAATACGAAGGAAAAAATGTTGCTGATTGTGCCCAATGGCGGCGCAATCGAAAACTTTAACCCTGAGGCGATGGTAGAGATTCCGTGCATCATTGGCCGAAATGGATATGAAAAGGTTTGTCAGGGTAAGTTGCCGCAGTTCCAGAAGGGTCTGATGGAACAGCAGGTCAGCGTTGAGAAGCTGGCAGTTGAGGCTTGGATTGAAGGCAGCTATCAGAAGCTGTGGCAGGCACTGACCCTGTCCAAGACCGTTCCGAGCGCACGTGTTGCAAAACTCATTTTAGACGATTTGATTGAGGCAAACAAGGGTTACTGGCCTGAACTGAAATAAACCCATCTGATGCAGGCTTTGCCTGATTTCCAATGCACCATAGAGCCGACTGTGCTTTGTGGTGCATTTTAATATGGTCTGAAGCCGTGAGGAGCAGAAAAAACCTCGTTCGACATTTGTTCGAACGAGGTTTTACGATTTTTAGGATGATTTGTGACCACGCTGGTAAGAAATATACTTAAGTGACAGAATTTCAGAGACAATAAACATACCAGATGCACTGTTATAGGGTGAGCTGTACAGTCCAATTTCAAACTTTTGAGTATAAAAGGGCAAATAAAAATCACATAATGTCGCTAACTCGTTTGCACCATCCTGACAGATTGAGACTACATACACGCCCAATTTTTTTCATCTGTTTTGCAAACGTGTTCATCTGGATGTTATTTCCTGAAATGGATATGAGAAAGATGACATCGCCGGGACGCACGGTGCGCAGCGCCATTTGACGCTCATCGCTGCCTTCGATGACATAAAAGACCTTTCCGGCCATAATGAAATAGCTTTTGAGCATCTTAGCGGCCGATTTTTGTACCGAACCGCTGCCATAGATGTACAAATTGGACGCGTTGTCCATTTTTTCAAAGAGAGCGCTGCAATCGGTTTGTTCAATTAGTTTCACTGTACGATTGAGATTGAAACAGCTTTTCTGAATCACGGTATCGTCTACTGGTGCGGTGTCTTGTGCTTCCATCTTCAATAAAAGTTTAAATTCCCGATATCCATCTATGCCGAGCGACTGAAGAAAGCGCAGTACAGTCGTGTGAGACACCTGACAGGCGTCTGCAAGCTGATGCAGCGTCATCTGTATGCATTGTTCTCTGTGGTGACTGATGTATTTCCAAATCAAATGCTCACTGGGATTCATCTGCTCGTAACGTGCTTCTATCAGCTGCTCTATTTTCATCTTTTCGATCCTTTCGATTGTGATATTCGATGTATTTGAGGAACAGAATATCGATTAAAATAAAATACGAGGTCGTTGATTCATAAATCCAATGGATTGGGGTTTCGACTGCATTGGAGGACTCAATATATAGCCGGTAGTCGCACAGATGCGCTAACGTGTTTTCACGCTTTTTGGTAATCGACAGGACAGGTGCGCCTCGGATGAGTAACTGCTTGGCCACTTGCAGGATTTTTTCATTTTCACCTGTGACAGAGATTAAAATACAGAAATCATTTTCGGTGATTTGTGGAAGCAGATTGAACAATTCTTCTCCGTTGGGTACGTCGTATAAGATGCATCCGGCGCAGGAGAAGATGCGTTTGAACTCTTTTTGGATGGATGTCTGTACCATACCTTCGCCGCAAATATAAATATGTCTGGCGCTGTCCATGACCTCAAACATTTTGTCACAGTCTTTTTTGCGAATGCTGTCCGCAACATTTTGGTAGGTATTGCAGACTTGGTCAATCTGGTCGGAAATCTCGGAGGTTTGGTTTTCCATTTTGAGATAAACTTTGAATTCTGCGAATCCGCGAAATCCTAATTTCTGCGAAAATCGCATAACAGCTGTGCGGGAGACAAAACACCCTTGCGCCATATCATTGATAGACATTTTTTCGCTTTCAATGCGATGAGTGGCAATATATTTCCAAACGGCCTTGTCACTTTCACTAAACGAAGAATATTTTTGATTGATTAACTCTTCTATATTCATTTACATATACATCCTTACCCAAAAGATTCGTGTTTACCATACAGGCCGGTTTCTGTTTTACCGGTTGGAAGCAGAAAATGTTTTGAAAGGCGAAACTGAATTTGCGGAGACGTTCGGTTAATTGACTGTATTATATCTGATTTTGCAGGGAAAGTCCAGATTCGCGAACAGTCGGCAGAATGTTTCCAAACGTACACAAAAACTCTTGATTTTGGCGTTTATCTTGCCTATAATGGACATTATAAAGGACTTTATAAAATATTTTAACAATATGGGGGGCAATATGGGTAGGAGCAGTAACAATCGAGAAGTCAAAAAAAATAATCGTATTGATACCTTGCGGGCTATTTTAGCGTGCGAGCGCATTTCCCAGCCGGCCTTGGCGGCAAAATTGGGACACAGCGGCCCAACGGTGCTTCAGAATGTGAAGGAGCTGATTGCGTTGGGATTGGTGCAGGAAATTGGTATGTTTGCCTCTACCGGAGGCCGTAAGGCCAAAGCTTTTGCGCCGGTTGCGGGTGCCCGTATCGCTCTGGGACTGGAAGTGACCAAGACACACATTGGCATTGTTGCTATTGATTTTACTGGAAAACTGCTACACTACACACAAGAGGGAAGAGAATTCTCCATGACGGATGGATATTTCAGATATCTGGGAGATATCGTGTCAGATTTTATTCAAAAAGAGCAACTGCCCGAGGAACGTGTGCTTGGTGTGGGAATTTCGCTTCCGGGAATTTTAGATGATACGGGAAAAGTACTTGCCTTTTCGCATGTATTGAATCTGAAAAACGTCAACACGGAGAATTTTAATCGCTATATTCGTTTTCCATGTGCCTTTATCAACGATGCCAATGCGGCGGGACTGGCCGAAGTGTATGGTCGGGATGATTTGAAAAACTTAGTGTATCTGTCACTTAGCAATAGTGTGGGCGGAGCAATTTTGGCAGATGGAAAGTTATACACGGGAGATCATTTGCGTGCCGGTGAGTTGGGGCACAATACCTTGGTACCAAACGGAAAACTTTGTTATTGCGGCAAAAAGGGGTGTGTAGACGCCTACTGCAACGCCAATGTGCTTTCCAAACTGACCGGCGGAGATTTGGCGCTCTTTTTTGACAGATTGCAAGACAAGGAGCAGGACGAACTAATGCAGGTTTGGCGAGCGTATCTGGAAAATCTTTCCGTAGTCGTCAATAACCTTCGCATGACCTTTGACTGTAACATCATGGTAGGCGGTTATGTGGGTGGATTTTTGGAAGAGTATGGAGGAGATTTTCGGGAAATGCTGGCTAGACGCAATCCGTTTGAGCCAGATGCCTCTTATTTTAAATACTGTCGGCATAAATTGGGTGCTTCAGCGATTGGTGCGGCATTGTTGTGGGTCGAGGAGTTTATTCAAAACCTTTCTGCCAAGAATAAGAAAAATTCAGGTATTGAATAAACCTGATATGGAAGAGAGCAGCAGAGAAGATCTGCTGCTCTTTTTTGTACAAATTTGGAGGTTTCAATTTATGCAATGTTGTAAAATTTTCAGAACCTATTGACATTCTCATACCAAAGTGCTTTAATAAAAACACTTTAATAAATATTTTAATAAAGTGTATGGAGGAAGTGCGATGAACGGAACAATGAAGGTTGCGGTTATGACCGGAATCGGGCAGATGGCGTATGAACAGAGACCAATTCCGACCTTGAAGGACAATGAGGTTTTAGTTAAACTGGAATATGTCGGCATTTGCGGTAGCGACATGCACTATTACGAGACGGGTGCAATCGGAAATTATGTGGTAGAGCCTCCTTTTGTGCTGGGACATGAGCCTGGAGGCGTAGTTGTTGAGGTGGGAAAGAACGTACATCATCTGTCAATCGGTGACCGCGTCGCACTGGAGCCGGGAAAAACATGCGGACATTGTGAGTTTTGCCGTCAGGGAAAGTATAATCTGTGCCCGGATGTCGTATTCTTTGCCACGCCGCCGGTAGATGGTGTTTTTCAGGAATATGTTGCACATGAAGCAGACCTCTGCTTTAAACTGCCGGATAACGTGTCTACGTTGGAAGGCGCACTGATCGAGCCGCTGGCAGTGGGATTTCATGCGGCTAATCAGGGCGGTGCACATGCCGGTCAGACTGCGGTTGTAATGGGTGCTGGCTGCATTGGTCTGGTCACAATGATGGCGCTCAAAGCCGAGGGTATTTCGCGAGTGTATGTCGTGGATATCATGCAAAAACGACTGGACAAAGCGCTTGAATTGGGTGCAGATGGTGTGATCAACGGCAAGGAAAAGGACGCAGTTGAGGAAGTGTTATCGCTTACGAACGGACAGGGCTGCGACTTGGTGATTGAAACTGCTGGTACCGAGTTTACCACCCGTCAGGCCATCCATATGGCCAAGAAGGGTGCAAATCTTGTGTTGGTGGGATACTCCAAAACTGGCGAGATGACTTTGCCAATGAGTCTGGTTCTGGACAAAGAATTGACGCTGAAGACAGTTTTCCGTTATCGTCATATCTACCCCATGGCAATCGATGCTGTTGCCGCTGGTAAGGTTAATTTGAAAGGAATCGTGACCAATATTTTCTCGTTTGACGATATCCAAAATGCAATGAATTGCAGCATTCAGGATAAGAGCAATATTGTAAAAGCAGTTGTTCAGATTTCCAGATAAGTACTAGTATTCCATTGTACCAGTACGTCTGTGTTCTGATCCCAACCCACAGTTCGATGCTTTTACAAATTTGGGGTTTATAGCGTATCTATTCAGGAAATATTTTTAGCCTCAACAAGCTTTTTATTTAACACGTAACTCATTTTTGTTTGTCAAAAGGTGAAAATCCGACATTTCCCCTATGCAGAAACGCCTTGCCGCCCTACATGGGGAATCATACTTCCCCTACACGGAAAAGTCAACATAGGCGGTTCGCCCATTTTGAACCCTAATTCCCGCACTTTTTGGAACGGAGGGAAAGATAGTGCGGGCAGGAAACCACCACCGCCTGAAAACTTTGCTTGCAGGGGTAGATAAAGCTTTTACAGAACTGTTGTATTGGCGTCCGCCGTTCTCACCCAGAAAGAACGCCCATTCCAGACGCCATCTCTTGCTCCGGCGCATAGCCGTCTAGCTCCGGAGCTTCTTCTGCGGGGCGAGTTTGTTCAGAAGCTTCCGCTCTGTGCGCTCCCTTTTCAGATTGCCAACATTTGCTGGATAAAAAGTCAAAGGAGAATGGTTCTGATTTGAACTGAAGTGAAACACGAATACGTTTATGGTTAATGCTGCAAGCTCAGACTGTAAATGTTAAAGTGTTTGGAAATACCGTCTTTGAGCAAACTCTGCTTTGATTATTTTGTGCTTCACCCATAGCATTATCATAGGTGTGGAGTGATACAATAAAATCGCACACCCAAGTGATATAATAGAAAAACAGAAAGGGTGTTGGTGATGGGACAAAAATACAACGCAGACTACAAAGCAGATGTACTAAAATTAGCAGCCGAAATAGGAGTTAGTGCCGCGTGCCAGCAGTTAGGAC
>OERG01000205.1_pt1 | contig 12822 bp, 16 predicted proteins | sample 1539951 | NCBI WGS metagenome assembly OERG01 (sample SAMEA3891870, study PRJEB23780) | metagenome | biome: terrestrial biome; feature: animal house; material: Caecal content | place: Italy | collected 2015-05-05
AAAAAACGGGCGGGCACAGAGACCCGCCCCTACAAGATTTTATCCAAGTCGATGTCGGGAGGACAAGGCTGTTTTTATTGCCAAGTAAAAGCCGCGATTCCCTGTGCGCACAAAGCCGATACCGGGATAAGAAAGAAAAGGCACGCACCGACTGCCTGCTCGAATTCGGCGTGGCCGGCGCCGCGCACGCGCCGCGCGCTTTTCATTTTTTGAAAATTATGATACAATAACCACAATAAAGTCATAAAACGGAGAAGCTTATGGATTTTTTCGCGGTATTTCAGTTTTTCTCGGAAAATGTGGAACTGACCGAAGCGCAGCGGCGGCTGGAACTCGGCGCAGTCCTTGTGACGGGCGCGCTGCTTTTGTGCGCGCTGGTGCTTCTTCTGCGTAGAAAAATCAAACTTGCAAAACGGCGCCGCGCCGAAACGGAGAAAGAAAATGCCAATCGTTAAAAATCAGGAAATCGAACTGACAATTGAATCGCTGACCGCAACCGGCAGCGGGGTCGGGCATTTGGACGGCTTCGCGGTGTTCGTCGCGGGGGCGGTGCCCGGCGACCGGCTTGCGGTGCATATCATTAAGGCAAAAAAGACCTATGCCGTCGGGAAAATCGTCCGCATTTTAACGCCCTCGCCTGACCGTGTTGCGCCGGACTGCCCGGTGTTCCCGCGCTGCGGCGGGTGCGCGTGGCGCAATATGCGCTATGAAGCGGAGGCGCGCGAAAAACGCCAAAGGGTCGAGGAAAATTTTAAGCGCCTTGCGCATTTGCCCCTGCCCTGCACGGAAATTCTCACGCCCGAAAGTCCCTTGCGTTACCGCAACAAGGCGCAGTACCCGGTCGCAAAAGAAAACGGCGTAATCCAAATCGGCTTTTTCTCGCCGCGCACGCACCGCGTGATTGACTGTGCGGACTGTCTTTTGCAGCCGGCGGAATTTGCCGGAATCGTAGCGGCGTTTCGTGCGTTTTTAGAGGAAACCGGCGTTTCTGTTTATGATGCGGAAAGCGGAAAAGGACTTGTCCGCCATTTGTATTTGCGCAAGGCCTACGCCACCGGGGAAATCATGGTCTGCGTGGTCATTAACGGCGAAACGCTCCCCGAAGCCGAGCGCTTGGTGGAATTTTTGCGCGCCGAAAACCAGAATATTAAAAGCATTTTGTGCAATCACAACACCCAAAAAACCAATGTTATTTTAGGGGAATCCTGTACCCTGTTGTGGGGGCAGTCTTATATTACCGACGAGCTTTGCGGCGTTCGGGTGCGGCTTTCCGCACAGTCGTTTTATCAGGTCAATCACGATATGGCCGAACGCCTTTATAAAAAAGCCGCCGAATTTGCAGAATTGGACGGCTCGGAAACCGTGCTCGACCTTTACTGCGGCACGGGGACCATCGGGCTTTCAATGGCGAAACAGGCGAAAAAAATCATCGGTGCGGAAATCGTGCCCCAGGCGGTGGAAGATGCGCGCGAAAACGCCCGCCGAAACGGCATCGAAAACGCGGAATTTTTCTGCGGCGACGCCTCGGACGCGGCAAAACGCTTTCGGGAAGACGGCGTTTGCCCGGACGTTGTCATTTTGGACCCGCCGCGCAAAGGCTGCGCCGAAGACGTGCTTCAAACCGTCGTCGAAATGAACCCCCGAAAAATCGTTTATGTCTCGTGCGACAGCGCCACGCTTGCCCGCGACGCCGCGATTTTAGCAGAACTCGGCTACCCGCCCGAGAAACTCTGCGCCGCCGACCTGTTCCCCCGCACGGTGCATGTCGAGTCGGTGTGCTTATTTTCTCGAAACGAAGCGGAAAACGGCTGAAAACAGAATGAAAAACGCAGAAATCCGGAGGCGTTTTATGAATCAAACAGAACAAATCGATTTGCTGGAACAAAACATGATGCGGTTTAACAAAGGCGACGCAAAACGCATTCAGCACCTGATGAAAGTGCACCGCTTTGCGCAGCTTATCGGGCACATGGAAAAGCTGGACGCGCACACGCAGTTTATCACCGAATGCGCCGCGCTGGTGCACGACATCGGGATTCGTCCGGCGGAAAAGCAATACGGCGCGTGCGACGGCAAGCTGCAAGAAAAGGTTGGCCCTGCCTACGCGCGGGAAATGCTCGAAGAAATGCAGTTTGAAAAGGCGGACATTGACCGCATTTGTTATTTGGTCGCGCACCACCACACCTATCAAAATATTGACGGGGTCGATTATCAAATTCTCGTCGAAGCGGACTTTTTGGTGAACGCTTATGAGGACGCGTTAAATAAGGACGCGATTCAAACGGTCTATAATAAAATTTTCCGCACCGAAGCCGGAAAAACACTTTGCCGGCTGTCGTATTTGGAGGGATAATTGCCGCAAAGCAAAGGGGAGAAACAGAAATGATGAATAACGCGAATACATGCTGTGGGTGGTGTCGTTTTATGTGCTGACCGCGGCGCTTTTGCTTGTGGGCACATTTTACGATTTGCAAATTGACAAGGCGCTTTACAACCCCGAAAATGCCTTTGTGCTGTTTTTGCAGAAATACGGCGAAGTGCCGCGTTTTGCGCTTTGGGGACCTGCCGCGGCGTTGCTGTATGCTTCGCTCTTCCTGCTCGATACGGGCCAGAGCGTGGGGTCCTTCCAATCGGAGTATCGCGCGAGCTGTTCGTCCGCCGGTTTTGGAACCGGGTAAATAAGTAACAAACAAAAAAAGACGCCTCGTATTTCGTACTTCGGAATACGGGGCGTTTTGTATGCCGCGGGAAAATCTGCGCAAAATTTTATTGCAGGGCGAAATCGTGATAAAACGAGCTGTAAATCAAATCGGCGATTTCGGCGGGTGTTTTGGGCACCTCCTCTAAAATCCAAAGGCGCACCAACGCAAAAATCCCGGCGGAAAAATAGCTGTTGATAAGCGAAAAGGTGGCTTCGTCCACCGGCTTGCCGCGGTAAAGCACGGTTTTCTTGCCCAAAACGCCGGCGGACAGTACGCGGTACATTTCGGCGGCAAACGGCTTGTCGGCATTGCTCTGCGCAAGAATCCGCAAAAGCGGCGCGTTTGCCTGTAAAAATTCGCACATTTTCAAAAGGAACTGTTTTTCATTCGGTACACCCTGCGCCGGGGCGGTCGTGCGGGAAAACTGCTGCACCGCGTCGGCGGCGATTTCCGAAAGCACATCGTCGGGGGTTTCATAGTGACGGTAAAAGGTGGTGCGGTTGATTTGCGCCTCTTCGCACAAAGCGCACACGCTGACTTTTGCAAGCGGTGTTTTTTTAAGCAGTCGCAGCAACGCTTCCTGAATCAAACGTTTGGTGAGCGCGACGCGCTGATTGACTTTTTCCATAGGATTCACCTTAATAGTTCGTTTTTCGCAACAAAATTGCCGGGACTGTTGCGCTTGCAACAAATCCAAAGCAACTGACTGTTGCAAGCACAACAAATGTTGCATTATAATAAGCATAGTACATACCGCCGCAGGTGTCAAGGCCTTTGCGGCGCAGGAAACGGAGGTTTTTCAGCATGAAGTGGCCGAAAGAGTTTGTTGCCGCAAGAATTTTGCTTTGTGTTTTGGAGCTGATTGTGGGGATTTTGCTTTGGATTGACCCCGCCGGATTCGCGACCGGGATTTTTGTCGTGGGCGGCGTTCTTCTGATGCTCTTGGGTGTGGTGCAAATTGTGCAGTATTTTCGCCTTTCCCCGGAAGAGGCATTTTTCCGGCAGCCGCTGGTCAAAGGGCTGCTGCTTATCGGCATCGGCGCGCTTTTTGTGTTCGGCGCAGACTGGCTTTTGCTGACATTCCCGATTCTCACAGTACTTTACGGCATTGCGATTGGTTTTTCGGGACTTGTGAAAATTCAGCTCGCGGCGGATTTGTTCCGCCGGAAAATCAAAAAATGGGTGTGGCCTGCGCTCAGCGCCCTGCTTTCGATTGTGTGCGGCGCTTTGATGCTCTGGAACCCCTTTGCTTCCACAACCGTGCTTTGGAGCCTTGCCGGGGCGCTCTTGGTTGCGGCGGCCGTAACGGACGCGGTAACGTTGCTGTTAAACCAAAGAGAAAAATAAGAATTTTTAAAAGTTCGAAAAAGGATGACGATATATGAAAGTAACGCTTTCGGAGTGGAAAGGCAACAAGGTGGAGGCGCTGCGAAGGCTTGCCGTTTCGCTCGGCGCGCTGGCGGTCATTATTTTGTTTTCCGTTTTTGCACCGCCGCAGACCGAACTGTTTGACAAGGTCGGCATGGCGCTCGCGATTTTAGCGTTGGCAATCTTTTTGTGCCGTTTCCCCGTGGGGGCTTATCTGATGGCAAATTTGCTTACCGTTTGCGCGGCGGCAGGCTCAATTCTCAAATTTTACGACCGTTTTCCCGGCTATGACCGCGTGGTGCATTTCATCAGCGGCTTAATTCTCGGCTATATCGGCGTTTATCTTGTGCGTTGGCTGTTCGGGCGGCTGAGCCTTTACCCGGAGCCGTTTGTTGTAATTTTGTTCGCGGGGTTGTTTTCGTTTGCCTGCGCCGGCTTTTGGGAAATCATTGAATTTCTGACCGACTGCGTCATGCACATGGGCGTGCAGCACGGCAACACCGACACAATGGGCGATATTGTCGCCGGGTATCTCGGCGGGGTGTGCTTCCAGTTACATAAACTGTTTGAAAGCCGGAAATTCTTTACGAAAGACCGTATCCATAGCTTTTTTAAAGGCGAAATCCTGCCGGCGGGAAAAGACGAAAAGCCGGAGAGTGAAAAAATTCCGGCAGGGAAAGTATAAAAGCTGAATAACCGCAAGGCGTCCTTTTGGGCGCCTTAATTTTTTTTGCTTGACAAATTCTATACCTTGTTATACAATGCATATATACATTGTAAAGCGAGGTATTATTATGCGATACAGCAAAGAACTTTTAAAGGGGAGCACGCCGCTTTTGGTGTTAAGTGTGTTACAGCGCGGCGACCAATACGGCTACCGCATTATCCGCGAGCTGGAAGAAGCGAGCGAAAAGGCGTTTCAAATGACCGAGGGCACGCTCTACCCGATTTTGCACGCTTTGGAAGAAGAGGGGCTGCTCGAATCCTATTGGCGCGTTTTTGACGGTCGAAACCGCAAATATTACCACATCACCCGCAAAGGTCTTCGGGCGTTTGCCGACAAAAAAGCCGAATGGGAGTCGTTTTCCGGCTCTGTGGCGAAGGTATTGAATTATGCGTGAAAATTTAAGCGAAAAAGAGTATATCGACCTGGTCGTTTCGCCGATTGCGGACGAAGTGCAAAAAGTGGAAACGGCGCGCGAGCTCGAAGCCCACATTGACGAGCGAACGGCATATTACGAGGCGCTTGGACTTTCGGAAGAGGCCGCCCGGCAAAAAGCGGTCGCGGACATGGGCGACCCGGAGCCGGTCGGCGCAAAGCTTGCGCGGCTGCACCCGAAAGGCGGCATTTTCAAAAAGATTTTCTATACGCTTTTGCTCGCCGTCTTACTGCTTATCTTTTGGTGGTGGGAAATCTTTTCCGCCATGGACGATGGGATTAAAGGCATAGGCATCATAGAAACCGTTCTTTTGGTGTATTTTTTAGCATTGTCCCGCGTAGGGCGCAGGAAAAAAAGTTTGTATTTATGTTTGCTTTCCACGATTGCTTTTGCGCTGACCAGTTTTTTTTATCTTTTTATCAAATCCGATGTGTATTCCAATTCGGATGGTGCTGCCGTATTTTCACCAATGGTTGTTAATTTTTTCAGCCTGCTTACAGGGGATTTTGACTGCCTGCGGATGCTGAACGTCGGCGGCGTAACCGTAGCGCCTTGGTTGTCGGTTGCCTCTTTTCTGTTTTATGGGTTGATTTTTGCCGCGCTTTTGGGCTCGAGCATTTATGTCCGTAAGCTGCAAAAGCAAAGTTACAGCCTGTTTGACAAAAAAGCAAGCAAAGGGATTGCCGCTTTGCAAACGGGCGTGCCGATAGGGCTCGCGGTGGTTCTGGTGCTGTCCGTTGCCCTTATGCCGCTCGGAAGCGCCCCCAAAATGCCGGCGCAGGGCGAGCGAAAAGACTTTGACACGGTCATTGTCGCGCAAAGCGAAACGCCCGGCAGCTGGGCGTCTGTTGCGCCGGAGGACATTTTGGTTTTAAAGAAAAACTATGATCTTTTCGGTCAATATATTTTTAGCTGGGTCGAATATTCGTTTGACGGAAGTGGTTTTTCTTATTTGCAAAATATGAACTGGGTGGAAATGGACGACAACGAGAAAATACACTATATAGTCCGCTTAGAAACCTTGGCGTGCGCGCCGGAAAAGCCCTATGTATGCGTTCTGTTTACGGACGATGAGACATACGAGTGCGAGGACATTTCCTCCTTGCCGCCGGTCGAAGCCGAAGACTGGCAGGAAACAAAGGACGGCGCCGTTTACAGCGCGGTAATTGACAATTATAATTGTTTTGAAGTTACGATTTACAAAGCGTAAAAGTTTTTTACAGAAAGAAAAAGCAGAGTACATTTTGTACTCTGCTTTTTATACTTTCAAATTTATTTTACCACGGATTGTTGCTGTCGGGGTCGGTGGGGTCCCAAACACGGCGGCTGTCGTTTGTGTCGATGTGAATGGGCGTGGGCTTTTCAAGCGGTTCTTTCTGGTCGCTGTCGTAAATGGTTACGGTCGTGCCTTTCGGGCAGTTGTCATAAATCCATTTCGCGTCCGCGACGGAAAGGCGGATACAGCCGAGCGAAGCGGGCTGACCGAGCTTGTTGTATTCTTCATATTCAAGGTCGCTCTTCGACCGGGTGAAATACGGCACCGAGTGGAACAAAATGTGCCCCGTAATGCGTGTGGCGTATTGCCCGTAAACATTGCCCGAAAGCAACCGCCAGGTGTATTTGTCGCTGGTCGTGTAAGTGCCGGTCGGCGTAGCGCCGTCCAAACCTACCGAGCAGACCATGGCTTTATAGGGCTTGGTGTAATCGCCGTTGTCATCTTTCGCGTAGGCAATCACAATATTTTGCTTGCGGTTGACCTTTAAAAGATAAGGTGCGTCGGATTTTTCGTTTTGCCCGGGCGCAACGGTGACATAATCGCCCGAAACATAGCCCACGCCGCCGTTATAGTCGATACGGTACCAGCCGTTCGAGCATTTGCCGGTGACGGAAAGGGGCGTGTCCTGCCCGACCATGCCGAGTTTTGTGCCCTCTTGCGACGGCTCGCTTCGAACGTTCAGCGTCACGGTTGTGGAATACATGGTCGCTTGGTAGTCGGTAATGGTGACTTCGCCCGCGCTTTGCGTGGTTTCCGGCGCTTCGGTGGGCGCGGCGGTCGGCGCTTCGGTTGTCGGCGCTTCGGTTGTCGGCGCCTGCGTTTGCGCCACGGGGGCACTTGCCGCCTGTGTTTGCCGGTAATGTCTTACCACCAAACCGGTTACAACGCAAATTACGGCGACGAGCACAGCCGCCAAAATGATGATCAGTTTTTTGTTCACGGGCGGGCGTTTCCGTCTCGGACGGCGACGCGCCGGTTCTCTTTTTTTGTAATTGGATGTAAATTCCATAAGCACATTCCTTTTTTCGACAAGGTATATCTTTTTTCAATAGTATAGCTTTGCAAGCGCAACTTGTCAACCGCCGCAAAGCGAATGCGACGAAAAATCCCTTAGAATTTATTTCCGGTGTTCAGTTCGTTTTCAAAGGCTTAAATAAGATTTGAACGGTCGTGCCGACCTGCGGCGTGCTTTCAATCGACAGTTCCGCGTCGTGCATCAGCGCGGCGTGCTTGACAATCGAAAGCCCGAGCCCCGTGCCGCCGGTTTCTTTGGAATGGCTTTTGTCTACGCGGTAAAACCGCTCAAACACGCGCCCTAAGTGTTCTTCGGCAACGCCGATGCCGGTGTCGCGAACGGTAAGGCGGATTTTATCTTCCGGTGTTTTTTCTAACGAAACGTTTACGCTGCCGCCCGGCTTATTGTAGGCAATCGCGTTGTCGCAAAGGTTATAAATCATTTCATAAAGCGACGGCTCAAAGCCGCTGACGGTTTGTTCGCTGCCGGAAAAGTGAAGTGTGACGCCCGCTTTTTCCGCTTTTTGGGAAAGTTCCTGCAACACATTTTGACAAAGTTCGGAAAGCTCCACCGGCACAAACTCCGCCCGCAGTTCGTCTTCGTCGAGCTGGGAAAGCTTAATAATGTCTTCAATCAGCGTCAAAAGCCGCGCGGCTTCTTTGTGAATGCGGTCGGCGAATTTCGGAATATCCGATTCCTCGGCAAGCCCGTTGCCGATGATTTCCGTATAGCCCAAAATCGAGGTTAAGGGCGTTTTCAGCTCATGGGAAACATTGGCGGAAAACTCCCGCCGCATTTTTTCGGAAAGCTCGCTGTCGGTAATATCCACAATGAACAAGACCGCCGCGTTCCCCGCAAGCGAGTTTTGCACCGGCGTCGCCGTGAGCGTGTAAACGCGCCCGCCCTGTTTCATTTTTTTGGTTTTGGCTTTTCCCGCAAGCGCGCTTTCCACCACGGAAAGATAGTGCTTTTCACGGCAAAGCTGTAAATAAGAGCCGCCGGTTTCGCCGGACAAAATCGCGCGGGCGGCGGCGTTGGCGGAAAGGACCGTGCCGTCTTTAGAAAAAATGACAAGCCCTTCCTGCATACCGGAGGTAATCAAATCAAACTCCTCCTGCCGCGCGGTGAGCAGGCGCACCTGCTCGTGGCTTTCCTGGTTTTGTTTGTCGAGCCGGCGAAGCAGGGGGGAAAGCTCGTCGTAAGTTTTGTTTTCAAGCGGATGTTTTAAATCGAGCGTGTTAAACGGGCGGACAATGGCGCGCGTTAACACAAAGGCGATAAACCCCGCGAGCAAAAGCACCACGGCGGCAATCAGCAAAAGCGGGCTGTAAGTGTCCCCAAGAATGCCCCAAAGGCTTGCGCTTTCGGCGGCGATACGCAAAAGGCTGCCGTCGGAAAGGCGCAGGGCGTAATATAAAGTTTCGGTTTTGCGCGTGGCGGAATCCCGCTCGCTTTCGCCTGTTCCGTCGCTTGCGGCTTCGGAAACCTCGGGGCGGGACAGGTGATTGTCCATGTTGTCCGCGTCGGCGCGGTTGTCATAAAGCACTTCGCCGTTTTCGGAAATCCAGGTAATCCGGTTTTGGCTGATTTTGCCGATGCGGTCAAACAAAGAGGCGCGCGCGCCGCTTTCCACCGTGTCGAACGCTTCGGAAATATAGGTCGCTTCTTCTTCGATTTGCGTTTGCAAATTTTCGCGCGTGGTGCGGTATTGAAACAGCGTTGTAAAAACGGCGGTCAGGATAAGCGTGACCGCCGCACAAAGAAATATGCTTTGAAAAACCCGTTTAGTCATTTTGCGCACCGCCAATCCGGTAGCCGACACCGCGGACGGTTTCGATGTATTGCCCGGCGTCGCCCAGTTTGGCGCGCAGGGTGCGGATGTGCACGTCGGCCGTGCGCGTTTCGCCGTCAAAATCATAGCCCCAGATTTTTTCGAGCAGCATATCGCGCGTTAAAACAGTGCCTTCGTTTTGCAAAAGATATTTTAACAATTCAAATTCTTTAAACGTGAGCTCGACCGTTGCGCCGTCTACAGTGACAACGTGGCTTCGGCTGTTTAGACAAATGGTTTTATAGGTGTAAACGTCTTGCGCCTTCGGTTTTCCCGCGCGGCGCAAAACTGCCTTGATGCGCGAAACGGTTTCCATCATGCCGAACGGCTTGGTGATGTAATCGTCCGCGCCGCAGTCAAGCCCTTTCACTTTGTCATATTCCGAGCCTTTCGCGGTGACCATAATCACGGGAACGGATTTGGTTTCGGGGTTTTCCCGAAGCTTTTTAAGAATCGAAAGTCCGTCTTCGCCGGGGAGCATAATGTCGAGGAGAATGAGCTCCGGCTTTTCTTTTTGAATCGCGGCAAACAGCGCTTCGCCGTTTTCCACGCCGCAGGCGGAAAACCCGGTGCTTTTTAACGTGTAAACCACAAGCTCACGAATGCTTTGGTCGTCCTCAGCGTAATAAATCATCGTGCGCGGCTCCTTTCTTACAGTTCGTGTGTGCCGGTTATGGAAAACAAAACCCACTCGGCAATGTTGGTCGCGTGGTCGCCGATGCGTTCCAGATATTTGGCAATCATCAGAACGTCCACCGCCTCTTCCCCGCAGCCCGGGTCGGCGGCGATCATTTCAATTATATCATGCCGCAGCTTTAAAAACAAGCTGTCCACAAGGTCGTCGTCGGCGAGCACTTTCGTTGCTAACGCAGCGTCTTTTTTGACAAACGCGTCAATGCTTTCGGTCACCATTTTTTTGGCCGCGTCCGCCATTTTCGAAAGGTGCTTGTTTTGGCGGCTGACCGGGGTCAAATGCATGTGGCGAATGAGCTCCGCGATGTCCGCCGCCTGGTCGCCGATGCGCTCCATGTCGGTAATCATTTTCAGCGCCGAAGAAATGACGCGCAAATCCCGCGCCACCGGCTGCTGCTGGAGCAAAAGGCGTAGGCAAAGCGCTTCAATGTCCTTTTCCTTTCGGTCGATTTCGCGGTCCTCCTCGATGGTGCGCTGTGCCGCGGTTTTGTCCGCTGTAAACAGGGATTTCATCGCTTCTGAAATCGCATTTTCGCAAAGCGCGCCCATCGCAATCATATCGCTGTTGAGATTATCTAACTCCATATCAAATCTTGTACGCATTAGCCGAACCTCCCGGTGATGTAATCTTCCGTCCGTTTGTCGTGCGGATTGGAAAACAAGGTTTCTGTTTGGCCGAACTCTACGACTTCGCCCAACAAGAAAAATGCCGTGCGGTCGGAAATGCGCGTCGCCTGCTGCATGTTGTGGGTGACGATGACGATTGTGTATTTCTCTTTGAGCGAAAGCGCGAGTTCTTCGATTTTGCCGGTGGAAATGGGGTCTAATGCGCTTGTCGGCTCGTCCATCAACAGCACTTCCGGCTCGACCGCGAGTGCACGCGCAATGCAAAGGCGCTGCTGCTGACCGCCGGAAAGCCCGAGCGCCGATTTTTTCAACCGGTCTTTGACCTCGTCAAAAATCGCCGCATCGCGAAGCGAGCGTTCCACGATTTCATCTAATTTCGCCTTGGATTTCACGCCGTGCGTCCGCGGACCGTAGGCGATGTTGTCATAAACGCTCATCGGAAACGGATTTGGCTTTTGAAAGACCATGCCCACGCGCCGCCGCAGCAGATTCGGGTCCGTTTTGCGAATGTCCTCGCCGTCTAACAGAATCTCGCCGTCCGTCCGGCAGCCCTCGACCAAATCATTCATGCGGTTGAGCGTTTTGAGGAGGGTGGATTTCCCACAGCCCGAAGGACCTATGAACGCGGTGATTTCCTGCGCCGGAATGCGCAGGGAAATGTTTTTCAGCGCCTGAAAATCGCCGTAAAACAGATTTAGATTTTTTATGTCGAATTTTGTTTTATCTTCCATCGGTTTTCCCTTTCGTGATTTTTTTGGCGACGAATGCCGAAAGCGTGTTGATTGCCGCCACAATGACCAGCAGCACCACCGCCGTGGCGTAAGCCTTGTCGGTGTTCAACCCCTCGTTCCAAAGTGCATAAAGATGCACGGCGAGCGTGCGCCCCGAGCCCATGATGCTGTCGGGAATCTGCGCGACGGTGCCGGTTGTGAAAATCAGCGCGGCGGTCTCGCCCACAATGCGCCCGGTGGCGAGAATCACGCCCGCCAAAATGCCCGGGACCGCGCTCGGCAAAACGACGTGAAACACGGTCCGCAGTTTTCCGGCGCCGAGCCCGAACGAGCCCTCGCGGTAGGCGTCCGGCACGCTCAAAAGCGCTTCTTCGGTCGTGCGCATCGTGACCGGCAAAATCATAATCGACAGCGTCAGCGCGCCGGAAAGCAGGGAGTAGCCGAAATTGAGCGTGGTGACAAACAAAAGGTAGCCGAACAGGCCGTAGACAATCGAGGGAATGCCGGAAAGCGTTTCGGCGGTGATGCGGACAAGCGACACGAAGCGGTTGCCTTTTTTCGCGTATTCCACGAGATACACCGCGGAAAATACGCCGAGCGGCACGGCAATCAACAGCGCGAGAAACGTCACGGTAAGCGTGTTTACAAGCGCCGGCAGAACCGAGCAGTTTTCGGAATTGTACTGAAGCGCGAACAGCTCCGGCGACAAGTGCCCGACGCCTTTAATAAGGATATAAAGCAAAATACCGCAAAGCACCGCGACGGTAAGCCCCGCGGCTGCATATACGGCGGCGCGAAGTAAGAGAGCGTTTCGTTTGTTTCGCCGCAATTCTTTTTGGTCATAAGCCGCATTTTTCATACTTTCGACCTCCGTTTCACCGCGGAAAAGGACAGGTTAATCAGCAAAATAAAGACAAACAGTACCACCGCCGTGGCAATCAGCGCTTCGCGGTGGAGGTCGGCGGCGTAGCCCATTTCCAAAACGATATTGGCGGTCAGCGTACGAAGTCCTTTGGTAAGCGACGAAGGCAAAACCGCCTGGTTGCCGGCGACCATAATCACCGCCATGGTTTCCCCAATCGCGCGCCCTACGCCGAGAATGACCGACGACAAAATCCCCGATTTCGCCGCGGGCAATACTGCGCGAAAAACGCTTCGCTCGTGCGTGGCGCCCAAAGCGAGACTGCCTTCATAGTAGCTGTCGGGTACGGCACGAATCGCGGCTTCGGAAACGCCGATAACCGTCGGCAAAATCATAATGCCGAGCACCAAGCTTGCCGCAAGCCAGCTTGTCCCGCTCCCGCCGAAGGTGTTGCGCACGAACGGCACAATCACCATAAGCCCGAAAAATCCGTAGACAACCGAGGGAATTCCGGCGAGCAGGTCAACGGCGGGGTTTACAATTTTTTAAGACTTTTT
>OERG01000206.1_pt1 | contig 12817 bp, 10 predicted proteins | sample 1539951 | NCBI WGS metagenome assembly OERG01 (sample SAMEA3891870, study PRJEB23780) | metagenome | biome: terrestrial biome; feature: animal house; material: Caecal content | place: Italy | collected 2015-05-05
TTCTACAATGAACGCCGAAATGCCCTTGGTACCCTTGGACGGGTCGGTCATGGCAAATACGACAAAAACTTCGGCAACATAACCATTTGTGATAAAGATTTTGGAGCCGTTGAGTACATAGTGGTCGCCTTCCAGAATCGCAGTACAAGTGCCCTTGGAAGCGTCCGAACCGGCATCCGGCTCGGTCAGGCAGAATGCGCCAACCTTATGCCCTTCGGTCAGCATCCGCAGATACTTTTGCTTTTGCTCCTCGGTGCCGTGTTGGAGAATGGGGCCGCAGCACAGGCCGTTGTGTGTTGCCACGATATCACCGGTTGAAGCGCACTGCTTGGACAGCTCTTCGATAGCCAGCGCACTGCACAGGTCATCAGCGCCAGCGCCGCCGTATTCCTTGGGTACAATCATGCCCATAACGCCCATAGAAAACAGTTTTTCAATATTTTCGCGGGGATAAGTGCAGGTTTCATCGGTTTCCGCAGCGATAGGCTTCACTTCATTCTCGGTAAAGTCCTTCATCATCTGACGAACCAGTTCCTGTTCACGGGTCAGGTGGAAATCCATGTTCAAGTCTCCTTTTGATAGTGGATGTTATATTGCCGATGCTGGCGCACAAGCCAGCGTTCTGCCGAATAAAATGCCTGTCTGAGACAAGCCGCTACACATTCTGATTTTGTCAACCAAAAACCGTAGCATTGCTGTACCATTTATAGCTATATTTTGACAATATTTATGGTAACTTTTGTTTTTTCGCATTTAATATACCATATCCACACGCCCGCGTCAACCACAAAACCTACTATATTTATTCATAATATATCATAAATTTTACCTATTATTAACCATTATTTCTCTTTTTTCAATATATTTTATCACTTTCAGTAAATTGTTGGATAAAATTTAGACGTTTTGCAAAGTTTTTATGTTTTTATGGTGCTGCATGGCAATACTTTTTCCATGCCTGACAAAGTTGTGTCTGCACCTGTGCACGGGAGCAGAAAGCGCGCACAACTTATGACAATCTGCTTCGCCTGATTGATGACCCCGATGTACGCGACCCGATTAAATTCTTGCGCGCACGCGAAATCGTACACTTCCAACGCTTTGGCGAAGCGATACAATCAAGATAAAGTGAATTAGAACTTCCATGTGATTTCACATCTGTCCTCGGTCACTCGTACCACAAAGATGAGCTGTTCGGCTACACTGCGCTTATCCTCCATAGACAGTTCCTGCCAATAATCCATATAGTTTTTCAGCTCTCCCACATCGCATTTTGCATCGTTGCTGACGGGCGACAATGTGCCAAGCTGCTGGCGATAGGTTTTTATTTGCGCGTCCAATTGCTGCACACGCTCGCCAATGTAATCCATCAGCACCGCATTGGCATCCGCGACCTTGTCCAGCAGTTTTTCAATCTCATCTGTCATCTGTTCGATTTTGACTTTGATTTGGTGAACCTTGGAATTTTCTGCAACCGTTTGTGACAAAGAAAGTGTTACAAGGTCTTTCAAATGCTCACGCATCTGCCCCAATATGAACGTCTCCAACATATCGGCATCCAGCCCACCCACACCTTCACACCCATTGTCCTGCATCCGCTTAGAACATAGAAAATACCGTATGGTTCGCGTCTTTAACTGCGTCTTGCGAATGGTCAGTGCCCTGCCGCACTTGCCGCACTTGATTTTACCGACAAGCCAAGTATTGCAGCCTTTAATCGGTTTGGATATCTGCCGATTGTGCAAACACTTTGTTCTTGCGCGCAGCCATATATCAGCCGGTACAATGCCCTCATGCGGCGCTAACACAACGTGCTGCCCCTCTAAATGGCACTGCTTGCGACCAGCTTTTTTATCCGCATACAGATAACATCCAAAAATACCCACATAGTTTTCCGGACTGTTGTGAACATGTGCGCCCTGATTCTTATAAAAGCGGTATATCTCCAAATCGGCCTTTACATATACAGGATTTTTAATCATTTCGGCAATCCGCCCCCTGTCCCACGCGCCATCTTCCCGCCGACGATTGGGTATCCCCTGTTCGGTCAAATATTTGACCACATCGCCGAAAGAAGTCTGCGGCTGTGCATAGAGGGCAAAAATTGTCCGAACCGTCTGCGCTTCCTGCGCATCAATCACATAACGGGACGTCTTTTTGCCGTCTATCATATAGGGTTCTTTTTGATATCCATATGGAATCCGCCCCCCCATATAAAACCCCTTTCGACTGCGCGACATATAGGCATCGGTGACGCGCATTTGAATGGTTTCGCGTTCGAGCTGCGCAAAAACGATACAAATATTCAACATCGCCCTTCCCATTGGGGTCGCTGTATCGAACTTTTCGGTACATGACACAAATTCAACCCCATAGGTTTGAAACTCGGCCATCATAGTAGAAAAATCCAGAATTGAACGGCTGATACGGTCGAGTTTATAGCAAATCACGCGTTTGACTTCTCCGCGGCGAATAGCAGACAACATTTGCTGGAATGCAGGGCGCTCGATATTCTTTCCGCTATATCCCTTGTCCTCAAACACCTTGTATGTACCGCCTCTGGTTTCATACTGGCAATATTCAATCTGGCTTTCAATGGAAATGGAATCCTCCCGTTCAACCGATTGCCTGCCGTATATTGCATCATATTTTTCCACAAAACCCTTCCTTTCTGAACAAAAGAGCCGTCAGCGGATGTAAATTCTACCGCTGCGGCTCAAAGGAATCACATATATTTGCAAAAAATACGATATAGCTGGTTCTCAATCCCTGCTATCACCTGTTGTCTATCGGCTTCGCTGTCAAAAACCGGCGTTTTATCAATTACTGTTATCTGCTTTTGCCCAACTGTTTGCACCCGCTCGCTTGTGTTATATTCCGATATGGTTTGCATATCATCCCCCCTTGTTGCTCGGTTTCATGTATATGCACCATACAGACCATCTAACACAGCGTCTGACAAGAAAAGAAGCACACCATTCTCACATTACATGTGAAAAATGGTGTGCTTGTGAGGTTTGCCCAGTTCAAATACTCAAGCGGTCAAAATTTCGACCAGAGCGCCATAAATATCGGGGTCAACATCCATCGAACTTAATTTTGACAGCAACACAGGCAATCTATTTTCGGTTTCAATGATGCGGAACAGCTTATCTTTCAAAACAAAGCCGATTTCGGCCTGATTCAAAAATGCAAAGCAGCGGTCTATCACATGATTGTCACTTGTCCGATGCTTGATGCCGACAGAAACTGTAATTTGCTCGGCTGTGCTGACGCCCTCCAGACAAATGCAGATTGCATTTTTACTTTGGTCATAGCGCTTTGTAAAGGCATGGCTTACCGCTATGTCCTCTGTGTCTTCAAAGCCCGTCAGTTCAATTTGATAATCGCGCTTGCTCGGTATCAAATCGGTGGTTCCCTCGGCTGCGTCAATGCGGAAAATCGCATTTTCTGTCTCGGTATACGTCATTTTAGTGGTGCAGCACACATCCTTTTGATACTCACAGGTGGTGTTATCGTCCTCATACAGCGTGAACGCACCGTTTTGACCGGCAAACACCCGAATGGTCAGGTTGTCTGGATTGGCTTCGGTGTTGTCGATGTCCTCGGTCAGCGGAAGGATACCGCCCGCTCGCGCAAACACAGGGATGCTGTTCAAATCGCGGTACAGATTCAATATTCTATCGCCCTGATATACCATACCAGTATAGATATCATACCAAGTGCCCTGCGGCAGCCATGCCCGAACCTTAGATACATTCAAATCCTTGATTCTTGGGCTGGTGATGGGGGCAACCAAAAGTTCACTGCCAAAATAATACTGGTTTTTGAAGTCATAGCTTTGCTGGTTTTCCGGATGTTCATAGTACATCGGAACCACAAGCGGAAGGTCGTCGTGATAATTTCTATGGTTCATGGTGTAGAGATAGGGAATCATCTTGTGGCGCTCTCGGAGCATATCGCTCATAACCACTTCACATTCCTTTTTATATTTCCACGGCTCTTTACCATAAAATTCACTGCATGTGGAATGTAAACGCATAATGGGCGAATAAATGCCAAACTGTATCCAGCGCGTGGCCATTTCATCGCTTCTATATCCCCACATATGGCCGCCAATGTCGTGGCTCCACCATCCATAACCGATATTAGACGCAGTCAGCGTGAAATAGGGCTGAAAATCCAGCGATTCCCATGTGGTGATGCTATCGCCCGAAAATCCGACCGGATAACGATGGCTGCCCGCACCGGCATACCGTGAAAATGTTATCGGGCGCTTGCCGTTGCGCCCACTGTCCAAGAAGTGATAGTGGTTAAAAATCCAAAGCGGGTCTAAACCATCTATCTTGCAATGGCTGCCCTGCTGCCAGTCCACCCACCAGAAGTCAACGCCTTCTTCTTCATGCGGATGATGCAGATACTTAAAATACGCCTCTATGAACTTGGGGTCGGCTGGGTCGCACATCACAGGCGCTTCATTCTCATAATCTACCCCCATATGTTCGGCAATCTGCCGGTACATTTGCTCATGCGCCTGCACGCCCTCGGCTGGATGTACATTCAACGTGGTTTTCATGCCATAGGCATGTAGCTTGCTCAAAAAGCGCTTGGGGTCTGGGAAAAATGCCGGGTTCCAAGTGTAACCCGTCCAGCCGCTGCCATATTTGGGGTCGATGTCCACCAAATGCCAATCCATGTCGATGACAGCCACCGAAAAGGGAATACGCTTTGCCTTAAACTTGTCCATCAGCTCTAAATAGCTCTGCTCGGTATATTTATAGTACCGGCTCCACCAGTTGCCCAGTGCAAAGCGCGGAAGCATGGGCGTTTTGCCGCACAGTTTATAAAAATCTGCGAGTGCCTGCTTATAATTGCGGCCATATCCCCAGAAATAAATATCCTTTACATTCTTTGAACGCGGCGCAATCCAGCCATCTTCTAAAATAACATGGGAAGCGCTGTCATCCAGAACCGAAAATCCATTCTGTGAAAGGATGCCCCTTTCGAGCGGAATTTCACCATCTGCTTCGTCCAGTGTGCGGGCAGTTCCTCCCAAATCATTTACTTTATCACCATAGTACCATATACTGTGATACTGCGTCAGACCGCCCTTTACTTTGATGCAAAGACCGTTTGCCGAAAAATCCTTTTCATTGTAATCAATCCGAAGTGATTTTGTGTTGATTTCGATGCCCTGTGCAGTTCTGTTCACAGTAAATTCAGTTTTCGGAAAATCGCGGTGAAAGACCATTTTGGTGGGGCGGTCTTCAAACACCCCATTTTGACTGTATTCCAGTCTAACCAAACAGTCGGTCAGCACCGTGATTCTGTATTTCTCGCCTTGAATGACATTTTCTTGCAGCGCAATAGGCGAAGTCTTTACCTGATAAATCTTATCCATGGTTTCTCCTTTCACCAATCGGTCATTGTCTCTATTTTACACCCACCGCTGCCCTTTTTCATCAAAATTTTCATGCAGCCGTGTATGTTACTTTCAGCGCGCACAATCGTCGTCATTTCGCTGATGCTGCAATTTGTCCAAACGATTCTGGTCAAAGATTCGGGCAAAATACATCGCGTTGACCTGCGCCAGCAGTGCAAATCCAATCGTTATCCATATCAGACTGGTGTTAAAATAGAAACCGGGGATGAGCAAAATCAAAAGAAACGGCAGAAAACTTATCAGCATGATGAAAACGGTAAAGACCCCGTTTTTCATGGAAAGCACAAAGGCATGTTTGATGGTGGTTCGGATATTCTCGTTAAAGTAAGCGAGCGTCGGGAACAGGAAACATCCCACAGCCGCCGCAAAAAATCCAATACACAACAAAACCACCTGAACGACCAGACGCACGCCGTCTGCACAGAAAAGAGAGCACCAAAAATCAAATGCCAAAAAGATGGCGACAGCGGCTGCAATCAAAAAAAGGACGGTGGCTTTTTTGAGGTAAAAGACAAATTTTTTGAAAAATGTATGCACCACAGAGACATCCTCACCAAAGCAAAGCCGTAACAAAACATCGTACATCGCTGTTGTGGCCGCACCAATCGTAATAATCGGTATACAGCACACAATCCAGATAACGTTCAGTGAAATCAAATTGAACACGCGGTTCATCAATCCAGTAGCACTCTTATCATCATGTAAAAAACCCATATTTTATAATCCTCTTTCGGTCAAAAGCCGCATCGCAGTTTGTCTATACGGTATGAAAAACGGGCTACCGCAATATGGTAGCCCATTTTCATAACCTGATGGATTGCAATACAAGAGGACAGGCTCTTCTATCGAAGAAAAGAGAGGTTTTCGAGATTTCGCCGCAACCCTCTTGTATTGATTTTCCATTAGGCTAAGTCGCTGTTTTTGATATGGTCCATATCACCATAATCCTGATTTTCTCCGCACATACCCCAAATAAACGTATATGCTCTGGAACCACAACCGGAATGTATCGACCAGCTCGGAGAGATAACCGCCTGTTCGTTGTGCATGACGATGTGCCTTGTTTCCTGCGGCTCGCCCATATAGTGCATAACGAAAGCATCCTCATCCATGTCCAGATAGAGGTAAACCTCCATTCTTCTGTCATGGGTATGGGACGGCATGGTATTCCATACGCTGCCATCCATCAGTTTGGTCATTCCCATCGCAAGCTGGCAGCTTTGCACTTGGTCGGTGACGATATATTTATTGATGATGCGGTGGTTAGAATCGCTCATGCAACCGGTCTCAACCTTATTTTCCGGCTTGATGATAACAACACCATCTCCCGGCGTGCCCTCTGGCTTGATGTGCACGGTTGGATAGGCCGTGTGCGCAGGTGCGCTGTTGAGGTAGAATTTAGCCGGATTGTGCGGGTCTTTGCTCTCAAACGAGATGTCCTTGCTTCCCCGGCCGATGTACATGCCATCTCTGGCATTTACTTCATAAACCTTGCCGTCAACCGTTATCACACCGTCACCGCCGATGTTGATGATTCCCAGTTCACGTCTTTGCAGGAAATACTCTGCGCGAAGCTCGTCACCGGCAGCAAGAACCAGTTTCTTATTCACCGGCACGGCAGAACCGACAATAATGCGGTCAATGTGGCTGTATACCAGCGGAATATCGTCCGGCTGGAACAGATTGTCAATCAGAAATTCTTCTCTGAGTCTGCTGGTTGTATAATGCTTGACATCTTTCGGGGATGCTGCTGGTCTTACCTGCATGGTAATCTCCTCCTATTTATGAATTCATCAACCGTGTATAAAAATCACAGTCGCTTGCAAAGCGTTCGGCTGTGGATTCTTCAATCAAGCCAATGATGTAGGGCTTGGACTGTTTCACCATGTTGAGCACAATCTGCTGGTGAATCAATCCGGTGCCCGGCTGAACGCATTTTTGCACGCCAGCTTCATCGAATACACAGTCTTTTATGTGCAATACACTGATGCGGTCACCATACAGTTCAAACGCCTGTTCCGCGATTTTCTGCTGGGTATCGGCATCGGTGTTGCTGGGCGAAATCAGGTTGGCAAAGTCCAAAATGACTTCAATATTCGGGCTTGCCAAATCGTCCAAAAATTGTTTCATCTTTTTGGGCGTGGAAAGCGTATGGTCAAAAACTCCTTCTACACCGACCACAACCCCCAAACTCTGCGCATGGGTGCAGATTTCAGAAAAACTCTTGAGCAAGGTCTTATAACATTCGTCTGAATCGGTTGCAGCGGTGGGAACAAAGTCAATGCTATATCGGCCGGTCTCTGTGCCTACCATATCGGCTCCCATATGTTTGGCGTAGCGCAAACGCTCGACAAACTTTGCAACCTCTTTTTGACGTAAGGTTTCATCGGGCACGACCGGATTGATGTAGCATCCCAAAACCGCACAGTGAAGCTGATGCTGGTTCATGAGCTGGGCAATATAATTGCCCAGCCCTGCTGAATATCGTCCCGTGCTCACATCAATATCGCTAAAGCTCTTTTCAAATGCAAGCTGCACATGACGGATGCCAGCCTGAGAGATATCTTTTATAAATGTAGCGGCAGGTTTTGCACCGGAAAAGTCATGTGCCCGCATTCCAAACTGCAACATGGTCTGACCTCCTTATTTATCTGACTTTGCGAATGAAAAATTCACGATGAACAGGAGTATATGCCGTGCAGCAGATGGTTGTACCGACTTCATTTTTTTCCTCGCCGGAATAGTGACCTTTGAAGGTGTGCTCGCCAAAGCCCGGGCCAATTTCCAAAATATCGGTGCCGTTTTCAATCTGCAAGCAACCATCCCGCAAGATAATTGCCTGTCCTGCATTTGCAGTCTGCTGGAATGACGGATGATTCAGAACCGCACCCGCGGGCGTCATAACCTCCAAGCGCAGCGGCAGTCTGTCCAGTCCTTCGGTGTCGATATTGATGGTCAGGCCGTCTTCGGTTTCCTTGACCGCAACGCCTACATCCAGCTTGCTGGTGATGACCTTGGTGCGCTTGGTGTGGTCCATTGCCCACCAGTCATTTGTTTCGGGCGGCTGCTCGAACGGCTCATAATACCAGCCCTGCGCGGTGTCCTGCATCACACAGCCATTTTCCGTCTGTGTAAAGCTGCGCGCCAAAAAGCTTCTGGTATCGCAGTATGCAACGCCAATGCGCAACGACAGTTCAATGCTGCCACTCTTAAAGAACAGGAACTGGCTGCGGCCTCTCAGCGTCGTGTAAGTGAACGACGGGCGCTTGACACGCATAACGCCGGCATTGGGATAGTATTTGCGGTATTCACGCGGGAAGCCCGGCTCACCAAAGTGGTGGTTGCGCATGTTGTCGTGCCGCATGATGATATGCAGGCATTCGGGCGCAAGCTCACCGCGCGCGATGTTGTTCTGGATGATTCGGTGTGCCGCCGCATCAAATTCCGGATAGTCCTTGATGCTGCACACATATAAGTACTGATAAAAATATTTATCCGGTCTGTCCAAGCGTCCTCTATCCTGACGGGTGGAATTTTGGTTAAAGATGGTGTCATCCTCGTCAAAATAGGTCAGCATCATTTGCAGGTTGCGGATGACATAACCCAGATAGGTTTCGTCACCAGTCTCCTGATACAGTGCCATCATGGCATTGTTGACAACTGCGTTATAGTTTCCCGTGCTGCGCTCTGCATAATCGCCGTATTCATCGCCGTCAATGCCTTCGGACAAATACTGTTGTGCGCGTGCGCGCAAACGGTTTGAAAACTCGGTTTCATCCTTGAACAGGTTTGCGCCCTGCAACAGAGCCGCCGCAATGCCCCAGCGATGGTTGGGCGTATGGAAACCGCCCTCGCAAATTCCGTTCAGTGCATGGTGCATGATTTCCAGATATTTGCTTTGCAGCTTTGCGGTGGTTTTCTGTTCCCCGTCATACTTGACCATGAGCCGGTATGCCGCAATCAGGCGCTTAAAGCAGAACGACGTATCGGGTGCCGAATAGAAATTGCAGACGGGGTAATCAAAGGAACCGTTTTCGCGCTGGAAGCGTCCGACAAAATCGGCTGCCAGTTCCAAGGCTTGCAAAAGCTGCTGGCTTTGATAAAACATGCTCTGCGGGTGAAAATATACCGCAATCGCGGTCGCCATCGCGTAGACCGTGGGCTTGACGTTTATCACATCATCCAACATACCGCCATAGCTCGGAGAGGATGGGTTTTTATCCTGTTTGAGCATAAACTCCTGTGTGCGGATATCAGAACTTTTCACAAAATGGGATTCATACCGAATCATAGTGTTATAACCTCCTGTGCCTTAGCCCTTAACAGCACCCGCAGTCAGTCCACCGGTGATGTACTTCTGCAAAGCCACAAACAAAACGATAATCGGGATAATCGACAATACCGACGCGGCCAGAATGGAGTTCCAGTCAACGCCCATCGTACCGATATAGCTCTTGATTGCGATTTGGATTGTAAAGTTTTCCTGGTCGGACAGAACCATCAACGGCAGGATGTAGTCATTCCAACGCCACATGAACGAGAAGATGGTCAGTGTGATGGTAACGCTGGAGCCGAGCGGCAGCATGATGCTGGTAAAAATGCGCAGTTCGGATGCACCGTCGATGCGGGCAGATTCCGCAAGCGCGAGCGGGATGGACATATAATGCTGGCGGTACATAAAGATACCTGTGGTAGTCGTTACAACCGGCAGAATACAGCCCCAAATGTTGTTGTACAGGCCAATCTCGCTGATAACGGCAAACTGGCTCAAGGTGAGGATTTCACCAGGAATCAAGGTGCCCAGCAGGAAAATTGCGAATACTTTGTTGGTATAAGTGACCTCATTGCGGTAGATTGCAAGCGCATAACCACACATTGCGCTGATAACAACCGTGATGACCGTGCCGACAACGGCAAGGAACAAGCTGTTCTTCACATACTTGAAGAAACCGTCAGCGATAACGCCTACATACGAATCGAACTGTGCAACCGACGGAAACAATTTCAGCGGATAGGAAAACAGCTCCGTGGATGGCTTAAAACTACTCAACACCAGCCAAATAATGGGGAAAACCATAATAAAAGCGGCCAAAATTCCTACAATTGTAAGAATTACAATTTGCGCTTTTCTTTTTGCAGTCTCGTTCATTATACTTCACCTCCACCTTTCGTGACGCGGAACTGGATAAATGCAATGATAATAAACAGGAATGTAATCAGTATGCCTGCGGCAGACGCATAGCCATATTTATACTGGTTAAATCCTTGGTCGAAGATATACTGTACGATATAGGTCGTGGACGAGCCGGGGCCACCCAAGGTAATACCTTGTACCAGCGCGTACTCTTTCAGCAGCGAAACGGTGGACAGCAGCAATACAATAAAGGTCGTCGGCATCAGCAGCGGCAGGGTAATGCGGAAGAAAGACTGTACTTTAGTTGTACCGTCTACTTCGGCTGCTTCATACAGCTCTGTCGGAATGTTGTTGATACCACCGATATAAAGCAGCATATAGTAACCAGCAGAAATCCAGTTAGAGGCCACACTGATAACAACCGTTGCAAGTGCAGGGTTGAGCGACCATTCCAGCGGGGTAAGGCCAATGCTTTGCAGGATGAAGTTAATCAGGCCATATTCCTGACCGAACATCCAGTTGATTGTAATACCAGCTACCAGAGCAGAGAGCAAAACCGGAATGTAAACCAAAGTTCGCACTACGGTTTTACCGCGCATCCACTTTGAAGTTACCAATGTAGCAAGCAGCAGCGGGATGATAATTTTAAAAGGAAGGTTGCAAACCGTGTACACAAGTGTTCTGCCAACCGCAGTATAGAAGTTCTTATCCTGCAAAATGTTGGTGTAGTTTGCAAGACCGATAAAGTCCATAGTTTTCCAGCCGTCGTAATTGGTCAGCGAGAACCAGATACTCAGCACAAGCGGTACGAGAAAAAATCCTGTGAACAACAGTAATGACGGAAGCACAAACATCCAAAATGAACGAGTGTGACAGAAGGCTTGCCCTTTTCTCTTAAACACAAAAATGCTCCTTTCTGTAAATACGGTTAATTTGATATATGGGGTAATGCTTCCATAACAAACAACATTGCCAACGCCTGTCCATACGGCATGGGTTTCAGTTCAATGTTTTTGTAGAAATCCTTGGATTCGCGTCCCATCGGTGTGCCATACGACACCTGCTGAACCACACCATTCTCATCGGTATAGTTGACAATGGGTTCGAGCGCCTTCAATGCGGCCTGTGCCCACTCCTGCGGTGCAATGCCGAGCGCCACGCCTTTGAGAATACCATAACCAAAACCACAAGTTGCACTCGCCTCAACATAGGAAGTTTGGTCATCGACCAAAGTGTGCCACATGCCATTTTCACTCTGATACTTGAGCAAGGATTCCACTTGACGCTGCCAAGCGTTTACCAAGAACTTCTTTACCGACGCGCTGCATTCCACCATCGAAAGGTATTCCGGGATTGCAGCGGTGAGCCAGCAGTTTCCGCGGCCCCAGAAAGCAGCTGCAAAATTGTGGTCACCGTCGAACGTCCAGCCATGATACCACAATCCGGTTTTGCGGTCTGCCAAATACTTGGTATGTAGCAAAAATTGATATTCGGCCTCATCCAAATACTCTTTTTTGTTGAGGATTTTACCCATGTTTGCAAGGAACAGCACGGTCATAAACAGTGTATCGTCCCAAAGCTCCTCATGGTTGACCGAATCCGATGTGATGTGCTGCAAACCGCCCTCTCTTGTGCGGGGAAAATCCCGATAGACGCTTTCGGCCCACTCGGCACACACATCCATATAACGCTGACAATTCAGCTCCTGCGCAACAAACGACATCGCCAGAAGCGGCGTTACCGTGTTGATATTCTTGGACGGCAGACCGGTTTCGAGCTGGCGCTCATAATATTTAGTCAAAATATCAAGATAGCGCTTGTCCTTCTTTTGCTGATACAACTTCCAGACACCAAACAAACCGACACCTTGTGTCCACTCCCAAAAACGGTATTTCTGGACATCATCGTTTGCAAGGCTGTGTGACTTCATACCTTCCAAAAATTTCTCATCATCTTCGTACAGTACCGTCTCGAAAGCCGTGAGATATTTCTCCAGTATGTTTGTCAATTCTTGTTTTGTGTTTTCCATAGCCACCCTCCTCTATTGTTTGAATTCATGGTATCACTTCATCCCACTGGATTCTATACTGTTTTTGCCTTATTTTGCGTTTTGTGTTGCGTATTTTGCTATGTGTGACAATTTTAGCCTGCTATCGGCTTTTATTTTGAGGTTTTTTACCAATAAAATTATAGGAAGAACGGGCTTATACCGCAAAAACAGCACAAGACAGCAAATAAAC
>OERG01000208.1_pt1 | contig 12784 bp, 14 predicted proteins | sample 1539951 | NCBI WGS metagenome assembly OERG01 (sample SAMEA3891870, study PRJEB23780) | metagenome | biome: terrestrial biome; feature: animal house; material: Caecal content | place: Italy | collected 2015-05-05
GCAACCGTTTCTGCAAGGGGGGCTTCGGCGACCCCGTCTTTGCAGGCGCTGAGGCTGCCCGCCACAAGGGCACCATCTACAGCATCTTCGACGCCGACATTTACCAGCAGCTGGAGTCCTTCCCTGCCGGCCACGGCTCCGCCTTCGTTAACGATCCCACCTATAAGGCAAGCCTGGAGCAGGCTCTGGCCGACGCTTACGCAGCCGGCCCCGACGGTGTGGACGAGAGCCTGACCACCACCGGCGGCACCATCCATCTGTACGCTGCAGACACCCTGGATCAGCTGGCTGATTACCTGGGCCTGTCCGGTGAGAAGAAGGACAACTTCCTGGCTTCCATCGAGAACTACAACGCCAAGTGCGCTGCCGGTTACGACGACGACTTCGGCAAGGATCCCAGCGTCCTGTTCCCTGTCCAAAAGGCCCCCTATTACGGCTTTACCAAGGACATCTATGCAGGCTATGAGTTCCTGTGCACCACCGGCGGCCTGTGGACCGACAACAACCAGAACGTCTACGACGAGCATCTGGATGTGATCCCCGGCCTCTACGCCACCGGCAACTGCTGCGGCCGCCGCTTCGGCGTCCAGTACAGCACCCCCATTGCCGGCGTCAGCGTCGGCATGGCGCAGACCCTGGGCCGCGAGCTGGGCAAATATCTGGCTGCACTCTAATCTGTCAGCGCATCTTTCATCTGTATTTCACGCATCTGCGTGAAAACAGGCTTTGATACAGCGAGAGGGCTTCCCGGAAACGGGAGGCCCTCTTTTTCTTTTGCCTCAGCGCAGGTTGTTGAGCCCGGCCCGGCGGATGATGGAAGGATAATTTTTGTAGGCGATGTCCAGGTCCACTTTGGTGCCGATGCCCGGCAGGGTGCCGGTGCTGCTGTACTGCCACATGCCATAGGGCAGCGGCACTTTGCCCGGAGTCTTGTTGTAAGCCGCCACCCAGATATCATAGGCCTTCAGCTTGGTGCTGTCCACATAGCTGGTCAGCCAGTTGCGGCTGCAGTAGAGGCCGGTATAATAGCCTGCATTCTCCAGCTCGTCACAGAAAGACTTGACCACATCCGTCCGCTGCTTCACCGTCATATTTTTGGTGGCGGTGTTGTATTCCTGATCGAACCAGACCGGGTACTCCAGCTGTTTGTCCCGAATCACTGCCAGGCAGGCCCGGGCTTCTTCCCTGGCCGCGGTGCGGTCATTGGCATAACTGTACCAGTAGACGCCCACCGGCAGGTCCGCCGCCTTGCAGCCAGCGTAGTTTTCCCGGAACTGGGAGTCCTCCTGGCTGCTGGACCGGCCCAGACCGGCCCGCAGGATCACAAAAGAGACCTGCCCCGACTCTTTCAGCCGCTTCCAGTCCACCGTGCTCTGCCATTTCGAGACATCACAGCCTTTCCTTTCTGCCATCTCACTCACCTCCTGTTCTGTTGCAGCGCTGCCCCCTGGGGCAGCGCATCCTGTTTCATCCTATGACGTCTCCTCCCTCTTATGCCACAACAAAAAGCCCCGCCCGGCTGAACACCGGACGGGGGCTCTCAAATATGGGAAGTGAGTCTTTTGTTTTCCTTTACCAGACGCTGATCACCTGCTGCATGCCCAGGCTGACCGCCGCAATGGCAACCCAGCAGCACAGGCCCATCAGGATGGGTTTGCCGCCGGTGCGCACCAGCTTCACCAGGTCGGTATTGAGGCCGATGGCACCCATGGCCATGATGATAAAGAACTTGGACAGCTCCTTGAAGGGTTGGAATACGGATGCATCCACCCCTGCAGTGGTGGCAACGGTGGTAATCACCGAGGCCAGCACAAAGAACAGGATGAAGAAGGGGAACACCTTTTTCAGAGAGAAGCTGCTCTCCTGGCTGCCGCCAGCCCGCTTGGCCTTGGCGGTGCGCCAGATGGCCAGCACCAGGGTGATGGGGATGATGGCCAGGGTCCGGGTCAGCTTGACGATGGTGGCCTGATCCAGGGTGTTGGCGCCGGGATGCATCCCATCCCAGGCAGCCGCGGTGGCGGTGACCGACGAAGTGTCGTTGACGGCGGTGCCTGCAAACAGGCCGAAGCCCTCATTGGTCAGGCCCAGCATGCTGCCCAGGGTGGGGAAGGTCAGGGCCGCAATGATGTTGAACAGGAAGATCACCGAGATGGCCTGGGCGATTTCATCGTCGTCGGCGTCAATGACCGGAGCCGTAGCGGCGATGGCCGAACCGCCGCAGATGGAAGAGCCCACGCCCACCAGGGTGGAGATGTTGGCGGGGATCCGCATCAGCTTGTGGAGAATGAACGACACAATCAGAGAAGTGGAGATGGTGGACAGGATGACCGGCAGCGAGGTGGCGCCCACCCGGGCAATCTCGGACAGGTTCAAACCGAAGCCCAGCAGAATCACCGCATACTGCAGGATTTTCTTGGAGGTGTAGGCGATGCCCGCCTGTGCAGCGCCTTTCTCACGGTAGAACAGGGCGATCACCATTCCAATCAGGATGGCGAACACCGAACCGCCCACCACCGGAAATGCTTTGCCCAGCAGCCAGCAGGGCACGGCCAGCACCAGGCACAGCAGCACGCCGGGAGCCAGTTCTTTGGTTTTTGTCATAAGATTCCTTCCTTTCCAATCAATGGCGAAAATCAGCGGCTCCCAATATACTCCCTTTTTTGCATTATGTAAAATGATGCTTCTTTATTTTTCCATAATGTTTTATTATAATAGATTGGAAAGGAGGATGCGGTTATGCTGGATTTTCGCGTCGAGACCTTTTTGACGGTCTGCGAAACCATGAACTTTACCCGGGCGGCCGAGCTGCTCCACATCACCCAGCCGGCGGTGTCCCAGCACATCCACGCCCTGGAAGCCCAATACGGCACCCGCCTGTTTGTATATGAGGGCAAGCAGCTCCGCCTCACCGAGAGCGGGGAGCTGTTTTTGCAGACTGCCGCCACCATGCGCCACGATGTCCGCCGGTTACAGGAGGCGCTGCACCAGATGGATTCCCGCCGCCATCTGCGGTTTGGGGCTACCCTGAGCATCGGGGAATACATCCTGCCCGGTCCCCTGCTGCGGCTCCTGCAGGAGGACCCGGCTTTGCAGCTGCGGATGATTACCGCCAACACCCAGGAGCTTTTCCGGCTGATGGACCAGGGGGAGCTGGATTTTGCCATCGTGGAGGGCAGCTTTGACCAGCAGGTGTACGAGGGTCTGGTCTACTGCACCCAGCGGTTTATTCCGGTGGCTGCCCCGGACTATCTTTTTTCCGGGCCGGTGCACCGGATGGCCGACCTGCTGGAGGCCCGCCTGCTGGTGCGGGAGCCGGGCTCCGGCACCCGCGGGGTGCTGGAACAGGCTCTGGAAGCCCGGAATCTCAACATCCACAGTTTCCGCTATCTCACCGAACTGGGCAGTTTGAACCTGATCAAATCCCTGGTCTGTGCCGGGGCCGGCATCTCTTTCTTTTATCAGCCGGTGGTCCAGGCCGAGCTGGACCAGGGCCGCCTGGTGGAAATCCCCCTGGAGGACGGCGAAATACGCCACGACTTCACATTTTTATGGCGGCGGGGCAGCGCCTTTGCCCCTTATTACCGGGAGATGTTCCGGCTGTTGCAGTCATGAGACAACACAATCCCCCGTCCCCTGTTCATCGCAGGAGGCGGGGGATTTTTAGAATAACAGGGTGCGCAGCCGGATCCTTGCGAATCAGCCCGCAAACTTGACGTTGATTTCTCCATTGCCCACATGGAACTGGAGCTTCTTGTCGCCCCATTTCCGGGCACTGCTGGGCAGCAGGTTGCGGCCCACATCCACCGAGGTGCGGATGTTGTACTCACCCGCCTGGCCGATCAGGGTTCCCTCAATGCTGCCATTTTCCACCTGGCATTCGTATTGATCCACCTGGGTGTCTTCCAGCGCTATGATGCCATTGTCCAGCGATACATCCAGCCGGGCGGCTGTGGTATCCGATACCGTCACCATGCCATTGTTCACGGTGGCTTTAATCTGATCGGAGGTCAGGCCGCTGAACTGGACCATGGCGTTGGAGCTTCTCCACATCCGGACAGAATCCGCCGCCACATCCAGCACCGCTACGGTGCTGTCGTCGGCCTCGATTTCGATGCTTGCATACTCTTTTTCGGGCAGGGTAATGACGGTGGTGTAGGTCAGGTCTGCATCGATTTCTGTCCTGTTGCTCTGGATTCTCAGGGTGGAGTCTCCCTCCGAAATCCGGTAGTTTTGACTGTACTTAGGCTCCATATAAGACACCTGGACCCGGTCCACGTTCCCCGTCTCAATTCGGAGCGAGGCGTCCTTCTCATCGATTTTGATTTTGTCCACCTCTGATTCGGCGGTGTAGGTTTTCTGGACCAGGCCCGCTCTCCGGGCCTCGCTGACGTTGGCCGAATTTTCTGCGTGCGTAGCCAGGCCCTCTGCGATCTGTACCAGGTCTGCCTGGTCCACTACTTTTTCCGCCACCTGGAAGGGCCCGCAGCTGCACAGCAGCGCTGCCGCCAGGGCTGCAGAGCCAAGGGACAACAGAATATGTTTCATGGAAACTTCCCCCTTTTCAACTGAGATTCAGGTGCCGCTGGAGGCAGTAGACTGTGATGACGTAATAGACAGCCCCCACCACCGCTGTGCCTCCGATGATGAGCCAGACCGCCTGGTGGACACTGGACATCAGATCCACCCGGAATCGGAAGTCCGGGGACGGAAGCAGCTCGATGAAAAAGGACGTAGCCGCATTGAGGCCCACAAACCATGCCACCGAAAAGGCCATCTTGTGACGGCTGAAGCCGTGGCCGGCGGCCAGGGCCGCGTAGAACTGCAGGCAGATGGTGCAGACCCCCACAACCCCCAGTACCAACAGTTCCGCCACCAGCAGGGGGTCATTGCCAAAGGCGACGGGCGTATCGTTGATTTTTATCAGAGGCACGTCCTCCCATTCGCTGCCGTACAGGATGATATTCCAGGACAGGGCTGTCATCAGGGTACTGAGGGCAGCCCAGGCAGCAGACACAATCAGCTTGGACCACAGATGCTGATGGACCGACACCGGCAAGGTCAGCATCAGATAGCCCTCGTCCCCCAGCAGGTTCTGCTTGAAACGCACAATCATGATGGGCAGGCTCAACAGGCCGCAGGCCATCGCCGCCAGCAGGCAGAGGGCCTGGACCAATTTCCCCAGATCCCCCAAACGGCCCACCATCAGCTGGCCGCCCATGGCCAGCACCAGCATCACCAGGTACAGGATCCCCATGGCCCGGGCTGTGGCCAGGAATTCCTGTTTCAGCAACTTCTTCAGCATTTGAACACCTCCCGAAACAGCGCGTCCACACTCATCCCTCTGGTCTCCCGGAGATGGTCCACTTCGTCCGCCAGGACGATCTGCCCATTCCGGAGAAAAATCACTTCATCCAGCAATTTTTCCACATCGGCGATCAAATGGGTGGAGATCACCACCGAGGCCTCCGGGTTGTAGTTGGCGATAATGGTGGAGAGAATGTAGTCCCGTGTAGCAGGGTCCACCCCGCCGATGGGTTCATCCAGCAGGTAGAGCTGGGCAGCCCGGCTCATCACCAGAATCAGCTGGACCTTTTCCCGGGTGCCTTTGCTCATCTCCCGGACCCGGAGGCCCGGGTCAATCTGCAGGTCCGACAGCATCTGCAGGGCCACGTCCTGCCGGAAATCCCCATAGAAATCTTGATAAAAATCCACCAACTGCTCTGCCGTCATCCAGGCTGGCACCGCCATCCGTTCCGGCAGGCAGCTGACCAGGCCATGGATGGCCGGATCTGCCGGCCGGCCGCCGCAAACCTGGACGGTGCCTGCGCTGGGAGTCAGCAACCCGCAGGCCAGTTTGATCAAGGTGGTCTTGCCGCTGCCGTTTGGCCCCAGCAGGCCCACAATCCGTCCCGGTTCCACCGAGAGACTGACCCCATCCAGGGCTGTCTGTCTCCCATAGGATTTGACGACATCCCGATATTCCAAAATTGCCATTTCAGCTCTCTCCTTTCGTCTCCTGCTCCACCAGAAGCCGGATTTCCTCGGGGGTGTACCCCAGCTGCTCCATCCCCTCCAAAAAGGTCTGGATCTGACGCTGGGCGCATGTATGCCGCGCCTGCTCAATCCGCTCCCGGTCCTCGGTTACAAACCGGCCCGCCGTCCGCTGGCTGTACACCAGACCCTGCCGCTCCAGTTCTGTCATGGCCCGCTGCATGGTGTTGGGGTTGACCCCGGCCTCAGCAGCCAGGTCCCGCACCGAGGGCAGCCTGTCCCCCGGCGGCCATGTGCCCGACACAATGGTGGTCTGGATCTGTGCGATCAGCTGTGCATAGATCGGCGCGTCACTGGAAAACTGCCATTTCATACGCCGCCTCCTGTATTGCTTTCGTGTCGTTGTATTAATATAGTAATACAGTTTTGACGGTTTGTCAATATGGATTGCGTATTTTTTCAGAGATCTAAAATATCATCGTATGCACGTATTTTTTGATTGATTTTTATGCTTGTCCAGCTGCCGTTTTCCTTTGCTGCGCAGCAGGGCTGTATACAGGGCTCATACAAAGTTCTTGATTTTTTCTTCGGGCTGCTCTATCATGAAATTACGCCACAGACAACCGCCAGGCCCTGGGGGCCATCCCAAATCCAACTGAAAAGAGGAAGTTTATATGGAATACCGCAAGTTTGACAACACCTATTTCATCCGCATCCAGCGGGGTGAGGAAATTCTGGAAACCCTGGCCGCCCTGTGCGAAGTGGAGCACATCACCCTGGGCACCATAACCGGCATTGGCGCCGTGGGGGATGTGACCCTGGGGGCCTTTGACCGGCAGCAGTTTGCCTACCAGTCCCAGACCTATACCGGCGACTTTGAAATTGCCTCCTGCTCCGGCACCGTCACCACCATGGAGGGCAAGCCCTATTTCCATCTGCACATGGTCATCGGCAACCCCGCCCTGGACGTCTGCCACGGCGGCCATCTGAACCGGGGTGTCATCAGCCTCACCGGTGAATTTGTGCTGACCGCCCTGCCCGGAACGGTGGAACGGGAATACAGCCCTGAAGTGGGTCTGAATCTGTTCAAATTTGTCGACTAAAGCCCGTTGGACTGCCCCACGCCGCCCCCGGCCGGAATTTCCTGCCGGAGGCGGCTTTTTTCGTTTGACTTTTTACGGCATTCATTGTACCATAGGAAGGCATGTTATAAGACAAGGCCCCCGGGCCGGAAAAGAAAGTTGGTATCTGCATGATTTATGCCCTCGTCCTCTTTGCCATCACCTATGCGCTGATGCTGATGTTCAGCGCATACCGGCCCTATATTGCAGTGGGGTCGGCCGTTGTGTTCATCGCCTCCGGCATGCTGCCCTTTAACGATATCCTGGGCTCCATCGACTTCAATGTCCTGCTGATGATCGCAGGCACCATGGGCCTGGTCCAGCTGTTCATCGACAGCAAAATGCCCGCCCTGCTGGCCGACCTGATCATGGAAAAAGTCCCCAATGTCCAGATGGCCGCCGTGGCCCTGGCCCTGTTTGCCGGAGTTATCTCGGCTTTCGTGGACAACGTGGCCACCGTTCTGATGATCGCCCCCATCGCCATAGAAATCTGCAAGAAGCTCAAGACCAACCCGGTCCCCTTTATCATCGGCATTGCGGTTTCCTCCAACCTGCAGGGTGCGGCCACCCTGGTGGGCGACACCACCGCCATCATGCTGGGCTCTTACGCCGACATGAGCTTTCTGGACTTCTTCTTTTACAAGGGCCGGCCCAGCATCTTCTGGGCTGTGGAACTGGGCGCCCTGGCCTCGGCGCTGATCCTGGCCTGGCTGTTCCGGAAGGAAAAGAGCCCCATCCCCAAGGTGCCTTCCCGCACCAAGGTCAACGACTTTGTCCCCACCTATCTGCTGGTGGGTATGATTGCCCTGCTGATTTCGGCCTCCTTCATTCCCAACAAGCCCGCCATCACCAACGGCCTGATCTGCACCTTCCTTCTGGTGCTGGGCATGATCTACACCCTGTTCAAGACCCAGAGTTTCTCCGCCGCCGTCAGCCCTCTCAAGGCCATCGACTTTGAAACCATCGGCCTGCTGTTCGGCCTGTTCCTGGTCATCGGCGGCATCACCCACATGGGCGTGGTGGACGCAGTGGCCAACCTGCTGGCCCAGATGGGCGGCGGCAGCCTCTTCGTCATCTATACCGTCATTGTCTGGGCATCGGTGCTGTTCTCCGCCTTCATCGACAACATCCCCTATGTTGCCACCATGCTGCCGGTGGTCACCGGCCTGGCCGCAGCTCTGAACGTGGACCCCACCCTGCTCTACTTCGGCCTGCTGTCCGGCGCCACCCTGGGCGGCAACTGCACTCCCATTGGTGCTTCCGCCAACATCACCGGCATCGGTATCCTGCGCCGCGCCGGCTACGAGGTGAAGAGCAGCGACTTTTTCCGGATCGGCATCCCCTTCACCCTGGCAGCCGTGATCCCCGCCTATATTTATATTTGGGTGCTGTTCCGCTGATTTGACTCCACAGAAAAAGAGCGCGTGCCTCCTGAGAGGCCCGCGCTCTTTTTTGCCATTCAGCTTTCTGCGTGCAGGGCGATCTGTTCCTGTTTTTCGGTTTCATCCTCCAGCTGCGCCTTGATGGAGCCTTCCATCCGCTCCAGCTTATCCAGCACCCGCTGGATCTGCCGCTTGGTGTCCCGCACCTGGTCGATGGACTGGTCGATCCGGTCCCGCACCTCCCAGTCCGTGAACAAGTTGTCGAAGAAGAAGTCTGCAAACCGCAGGAATCCCTCTATCGTAACCTGAATTTCCGCATTGATTTCAACATCGGCCAGCTCGGTTTTGAACCGCCGCAGATCTACCTGCAGCTGCTCCACCTGTTCCTGGGCCTCGTCCAGATGGTCGTACTTGGCCAGGTCTGACCAGATGCCGCCGCCTACCAGATCCATGGTGCTCCAGCCCCGGGCGCTGTCCAGGGATTCCAGCACCGCCCCAGCCTGCTTGAGGGCCGTCTTCCCCGCCTGGACTGCCTCCCGGATTTCCCGGCGGCGGAGCTTCAGCTCCACCACCCGGCTCTCGCTCTCCATCAGTTCCTGGGCCGCGGGGCTGTTGGTCTCTTTGATCTCCCGGAACCGTTCCATCAGGGCGTCCTGATACCGCTGTTCACAGCCGGACAGGCCCTTCAGCCGGGCTTCCAGCCGGGCCAGGTCTGCATCAATGGAGGCCAGCTCCCGGGCCGCCGCGTCATACCGTACCCGGGCGGCATAGGCCTCCTGCTGTTCCTTGTCCAGCTTTTCATCCATCCGGCCCACCATCTGATAAAAGAAAGCCGCCAAACTGCCCCGCTCCAGGCGGTCCACATCCGCTTGTTCCGACTGCTTGACTTTTTCCAGCTGGCGGACCCGCTGGGCTACCGTCTTGCGCTGGGCCTGCAGCTCCTGGTACTTGGCGTCCACCACCTTTTTTTCCGCCACCTGTTCCCAAAGTGCCTTCAAATCCTTCATGGTGCAGCTCCTTTCTGCCGGGTTCACTCCATCAGGCCATACTTTTTGTACCAGGCAAAAATCTGACTGTAGATCAGCCGGTTTCCAAAATACTGACGGTAGGTAGCAGATTTCTCTCTGCCCGCTGCCTTCAGCTGTTCCATCTGTTCTTTTTCCCAGGCAGCCTGCCGGGTCAGATCTGCCAGCATGGCTTCAAAAGCTTCCAGTCGTTCCATGGTTCCTCCTTGGTCCGGGTCTGTATCTTCTCTGTCTGTATTGTAACACACCCGGCATCGGTTGAAAAGGACTCCTTTCAAAAAGCAAAAGCAGCGCATCCCGCCGGAACCCGGTCAGGATGCGCCGCAGACTGCGGGGCTTGCTTAATTCGGGGTATGATCCAGGAAATATCGGACTGCCCCCACCAGGCCTGCGTCATTGGCCAGGGCGGCAGGGCAGATCTCCAGCCCTTGGGCAAAGGCGGGCATGACCCGGGCCTTCACCTGCCGGGCCAGCGGGTCGATCAACAGTTCCTGCTGGCTGCTGACGCCGCCGCCCACCAGGATCAGCTGGGGGTTGAACAGGTGGACCAGGCCCGCCAGGCCTTCGGCAATCTCCACGATCCAATCCTCCAGCAGCTGCTGGACCCGGGCGTCCTCTTCCCGGGCTGCTGCAAAGATGGCACGGCCGCTGTCCAGCGCCGGGTCCATCTGAACGGCCCGGCGCACCAGGGCCGATGTGGATGCATGGCGCTCCCAGCATCCCACCGCGCCGCAGGTACAGGGCTCCCCGGTGCCGGCGTGAATCCGCATGTGGCCCAGCTCTCCGCCCAGGCCCCGGGCGCCTTCCAGCAGGCGGCCGCCGGTGATGACGCCGCCCCCCAGGCCTGTGCCGATGGTGACCCCCAGCACATCGCTGTAACCTTTGGCGGCGCCCACCCAGGCTTCTCCCAGGATCATGCAGTTGGCGTCATTGGCCACCGTCACCGGCAGCCCCAGATCTGCCTCCAGGGCGGCCCGGATGGGGGCGCCGGGCCAGCCGGGCAGGCTCCCGCAGGTACCCGCCACAATCCCCTGGCTGCTGTCAATCTGTCCTGTGGCAGACACCCCCGCGCCGGCCGGGTCCTGGCCCTCTGCACGGCTTTCTGCCAGCAGCCGGGCAGCCGCTTTCCGGACCGTGTCCAGAATGGGGGTCTTGTACCCGTCAAAGCTGACGCTGGTTTCTGCCCGGCGCAGCACTTCACCGTTCTCAGTTACCAGGCCCAGCTTGACAGCGGTGCCGCCGATGTCAATTCCAAGATATGTTTTCATGGTTACCTCAGATCCTTGATGGCAGACGTAAAGCGGGCGGTGATCTCAGCGGGCCGGGTGATGGCGCCGCCCACCACCAAGGCAAAGGCGCCGGCTTCCAGGGCCTTCCGGGCCTGCTCCGGGTAGTGGATGTGGCCCTCGGCAATCACCCTGGCGGGGCAGTTTTTTGCCAGCCGTGCGATGAAGTCAAAATCGGTTTCGTTGATGCCCTGGGTCTCGGGGGTATAGCCCCGCATGGTGGTGCCAACAAAGTCTGCACCGGCTGCGGCACAGGCCATGGCCTCTTCATCGGTGGCAATATCTGCCATCAGCAGCTGATCGGGATATTTCTGCTTGACCTCCCGGATGAACTCCGCTGCGGTCTTTCCGTCCGGCCGCAGGGCGCTGGTGCCCTGCACCGCCAGAATATCCACCCCGCAGGCCACCAGCTCGTCCACCTCTTTCATGGTGACGGTGATGTACATGGGGGTGCCGGGGTAATCCTTCTTGATGATGCCGATGACCGGCAGGTCCACCACCTGCTTGATCTGGGTGATGTCCCGCACCGTATTGGCCCGGATGCCCACGGCGCCGCTCATGGCGGCAGCTTTGGCCATCAGGGGCATCACGCCTCCCTCTTTGGTGTACAGGGGCTCGTTTTCCAGGGCCTGGCAGGAGACAATCAGGCCATGTTCAATCTGTTTGAAAATTGCTTGGTGATCCATCTGGAATTCCTCCTTTGCCGGGCGGTCAGCCGCCCATCCGAATTTTGACCACGGCTTTCCGCAGCTGCCGGGACGCAGGGCTGATGCAGCTGGGCTTGTGATATTCTCCCGGCAGGAACAGGGCGAATCTCCCCTCCCCCAGCAGGCCGCTGGACTGCTCCGGCCCGGCTGCAAAACCGCAGTCTGCCGCCTCGTCGAATTCCCCCACCGGCTCGGCCCGGGTGGTCCAGGCCCAGTATTCACTGCCGGTCAGGTCGATCTGCAGGTCGGCATACAGGTGATGCACTTCAAAGGTGGCACCCTCCGCCGGGCGGAGGTCTGCATCCATCACATTGATGAAAACATTCTGGCCGTCCACGATGGTGCGGCCGTTGGGCAGGCTGGCAAGGTCGTGGGTTTCCAGCCACTGGATTGCGGTGTCCAGGGCCGGGTGCATCCCGCGGTAGCGCTCCAGGCTGCTGAGGCTGTCGGTGATCATGGCGTATCCTCCCTTTTGCATTCCAAACACAGGCGCCCGGTGGTCCGTGCCCTCCGGGGCCGGCGGCCGCCGGGCGTCTGATGATGGATTTTACTGGTATGGTTACAGGGCGGCCACCTCGGCGATGGCTTCGCGGATCATCCGCTCCGACTCTGCCACCACAGCCTCGTCCTCAGGGATCAGGTTGGGCAGCGGGGCCCGGACGCCGCCCAGCTCCAGGCCGTACATCCGGCGCAGGATCTCCTTCTGCACCGCATAGAGGTTGCCGTGGGCCTCGCACATCTTATAGATGATGCGGTCGGCCATGTACTGAACCTTCCGGGCGGTGGGGACGTCGCCCTTTTCGATCAGCTCGTTCATCTTGAGGAACAGCTCGGGCATCACCGCATAGGTGCCGCCGATGCCGCCGTCTGCGCCGATGGCCCGGCCCGAGACAAACTGCTCATCGGGGCCGTTGAACACCACAAAGCCGCCTTCGCCCCGGGCGGCAATGCCCGCATCCTTGAACATCTGGATATCCTGGGTGGGCATGGAGGAATTCTTGACCGCCACCACGTTGGGGTTCTTCAGCATGGTGTGCAGCAGGCTCATGGTCAGGCCGGTGCCGGCCAGCTGGGGAATGTTGTAAATCACAAACTCGGTGTTAGGGGCAGCAGCGCTCATAGCGTTCCAGTATTCCGCGATGGCGTACTCCGGCAGGTGGAAGTAGATGGGCGGGATGGCAGCGATGGCGTCCACCCCGCACTTTTCAGCGTGGGCAGCCAGCTCCACCGAGTCGGCGGTGTTGTTGCAGGCCACATGGGCGATGACGGTGA
>OERG01000209.1_pt1 | contig 12770 bp, 10 predicted proteins | sample 1539951 | NCBI WGS metagenome assembly OERG01 (sample SAMEA3891870, study PRJEB23780) | metagenome | biome: terrestrial biome; feature: animal house; material: Caecal content | place: Italy | collected 2015-05-05
GTTGTTGATATATTTGTAATACTCTTCTTATAAGAAAATTTCTTATACACATTTTGCATAATTTTCTTACTTTTTTCTAAATTCGTATCACATCTATCAAAATCAATTTCAGAGAAAAACTGGTTTAATTGATTTCCGGGTTTTGTATATTCTGTTTGATAACGAAATATACTAATCTGATAATTTGGTCTTGCTTTCGTATAAGACGCCAATCCTACTTTTGCATGTCCACTCACTTCCACTTCAAACAATTGGTGCGGTAAATCTGCATTCCCAAAAATACAGCAATTTCCAAATGGATCATTTCCTTCACATAAAGACTCATTTGGAAAAATTTGAATGGACTTCTCCTCAATGAATTGCCGCTCATCCGACTGAGGAATACATTTTACAGTAAACCTGTGATTTTTCACAGGTTCACTGAATTCAATTTTTAAATAATAACGAAAGTTTAAATTTTCCAAGAGTTTACACCTCCAGGATTTGCTCAATTTCCTTTACAATTTCAGGATAGTTTAATGGTTTTTCTTGAATCAGTTTATTCAGTCGATCCAGTACATCTTTCCTATAATGGATATTACACCGATCAATTCTACCTGTTAATCGACATATTTCTCGCCGCATACTTTCATATCCTGCATGTAATCTTCCATACAAATCAATCCGCTCTACACGCTTGCCAATCTTAATAATATTTCTAGTATTTTCATCCTCAATCCAATCATCTACAATTCCCCAAAAAGCCAAAATATTGTCAATTACTTTTTGAAATTCAATCATCGGTGCCTTACTAACACGTGCGCTTTGCATCCCATAGCAAGCCAGCTGGATATATGCCAGTGTTTCACTTCCAATCTCTTCTCTTAGCTCAATTGCATTATCGTAAGCCCTTTTTAAATTACTGGCAATTGAGTTGGTGTCCTCTTCACAAAACGGATAGCTCCGTAAAAAATCCTCTGAGGATGTATAAATATTTGGAATATCCAAAGAGCGACAAAATGCATCATAATCTCCAGCTCCTTCTTCTAACATTGTATCATAACTCATTCCAAATAGTTTTAACGTTGTATAAACACGTTCGGAATACCTTCCTAACCAATAAAGACGGTCTGTATTTTCTATCGACTTAACACCCATGTATCTTTAAAACCTCCTCCCTGAGATGAATTGACAATAAAGGAATCTGGATTTCTGGAAAAACGAGTTAAACCACTCTTCCATACAACAGGTTCCTCTGCTGAGACAACAAATGCACGTAAATCCGCTTTTCTTGGAACCAATTCATTGCCTTCCAAAATATCAATATCACAAAAATCAATGACTTCCTGTGCAATAAAGCGACGTGGTTCTCTTTTTAACAAAGCAATAAAATCTTCTTTCTGTTTCTTTGTCATCGTATTTCCAAATACAACACCATATCCGCCTGCTTCTGCTACATCTTTTAATACCAGCTTATCAAAATTTTCTAAAACATAGTTCCTATCATCTTCATAAAATGGTAAGTACGTTGGTGCATTGCTTAAAATTGGTTCTTCTCCCAGATAATAACGAATCATTCTTGGAACAAAATAATAAATTCCCTTATCATCTGCAATCCCATTTCCTGGAGCATTGAGCAATGCTACATTTCCTTTACGGAAAATATCAAAAATATGTGGAATTCCAATTACCGATTCTTTATTAAAATTCATAGGATCTAAATATTCATCTGAAATTCTGCGATAAACTGCTCCTACCTGTTCCTTTTTTCCACTATAATCTACAAAATATAAGTGATCATTCTCAACAACTAGATCGGTATTGGAAACTAACGGAACTTTCATACACTCTGCAAGATACGAATGTTCAAAATAAGCAGCATTATAACGCCCTGGAGTTAGTACAACAGATAGACCTCCCGTATTTACATAATCTAATGCATGTTTTAAAATTTGAGCATAGTTGCGATTATCTTCAATTGGATAATCATGAAATGTCTGAGGACTACTTCTTCTACACAACTCTCTGGCAATCATTGGATAAGAAGCACCCGAAGGTACTCGAAGATTATCTTCTAGAATATACCAGTTTCCATCTTTTCCTAAAACTAAATCAATTCCTGATATATGAGAAAACACATCCTTAGGAGGATGAATATTCTCACACTGTATCAAATATCCACTAGAGGCATAAATAAATTCTTCTGGAATAATCTGATCTTTTAAAATTTGTTTCTCATTATAAATATCAGCTAAAAATAGATTTAATGCTTTTACTCTTTGCTTTAACCCTCTTTCCAAATATGCAAATTCATCCTTTTGAATAATACGTGGAATTGCATCAAATGGAAATAATTGTTCCTTAAACGTATGATTCTTATAAATTCCAAATTTCACGCCATATCGAGCTAATAATTCATTTACTGTATCGGTTCGTTTCAGTAAATCTATATTTTTCATCCAACCACCCTCTTTTTCTTTTTTAATACCATCTCAAAACATATTCGTTTGAAACACCAAGAAAGAAACAGCAAATTTCTCCTGTTTACTTCCAGCACTCCACCTTCTGATACTCTTTGCAGAAAATGAAAAGACGCTCTGCTACATTAGCAGAACGTCTTTGTGCTTAACTAAAGCGTACCCTATCCTTTTCAAAAAGTCAATATTTTTTTGAAATTTCTCAAATTTCCACATTTTTACATTATAATCGAAGTATTTTTTTATACTTTATATAAAGCTTTCCTATTCTATTTAAGAAATTTTCCATTCCTTATGTAATGTCTCTATGGAATCCATTAAATAAGTTGGACGATAACTGGAATGCTCCACATCTTCTTTCGTAGCTTCTCCTGTTAAAACAAGTGCTGTATCAATTCCTGCTTTATTTCCACAGGCAATATCGGTATAAAGCCGATCTCCCACAAGCAATGCCTGTGCCTTCATCATACCTGATTTTTTCATTGCAAATTTCACGATTGCCGTGTCTGGTTTTCCCATATATCTTGGTTTTCTTTGTACTGCATGTTCAATCATTTCACAAATAGAACCACAATCTGGTATATATCCAAATTCATTTGGACAAACCAAATCTGGATTGGTTGCAATATAATCAACATCTCTCGTTGTTAAAATTTTACAAGCATTTTCTAACTTTTTATAAGTTAACTGGTTATCATAAGAAACTACCACACAAGTGATAGAAGGATCATCTGGATCTTGTGTCACAATAATTCCCTTTTCTTCTAATTCCCGAATAAACGAGTCCGTTCCAACTACAAAAATCGTCTCATCTTCGTGATGCTTATGTAAATATTCCGCTGTTACAATTGCGGTTGTCACAAAGTCTTCTTCTTCTACTTTAAGTCCCATTTGTTCAAAAAGTTTTTGATAGTCGCTTACACTCTTTGTCGCATTATTTGTAATAAACAGGCATTTTCCGCCATTATTTTTTGTATCTTCTAAAAATCCCTTTACTCCATCTAACAACTGTGTTCCTTTGCACACAGTTCCATCAATGTCCAATAGGAATAATTTTTTCTCATTTAACACAAATCTTCACCATCCATTTCTTCTTTAAGGTAAATCGACATTCTTTTCCCCTCGAATTTGAATTGCCTTTTTCGGTTCATTTGTAATAATTGCATCCACATTTTGTTCAATCAAAAAGCGAATATCCTCTTCTTCATTTACCGTCCATACCCGCACATACAGTCCGCTTTTTTTGTATTGTTCTAAAAAGTCTGCCATTTTCACATGATACAGGGCTGGATGTAATCCATCCACACCTGTATCTTTAGCATATTTGTCTACATTTAAAATGATATCGCTGTATAAATATGCGGTTTCTGCCTTTGGACAGAGCTGCTTTATTTTCTGTACACTATAATGATTAAACGAAGAGTAAATCACTCGATTTTCTAATTCCATTTTTTGAACGAGATCAGTCACTGCTTTCTCAATTCCAGCATACCAGTAAATTCCTGTTTTTAACTCAATATTGACAAGTAAGTCGGATGGCTTAATTAATTGTAATACTTCTTCCAAAGTAGGGATTTTTACATCTTTATACTCTGGATGAATTCGATGAAAAGAAAATTGTTTCAATTGCTCCAATGTATAATCACGAATCGCTCCCGTTCCATTGCTTACACGGTCAATCGTTTCATCATGGGCAACGACTAGCTGCCCATCTTTTGTCATCTGCACATCCAATTCTATGCCATCCGCTCCCTGCTGCATTGCTAACGCAAATGCCTCCAATGTATTTTCGGGTGCCTCGGCACTTGCACCTCTATGTCCAAAAATTTTTGTTTTTTTCATTGTATTGATTACTCCATATTCAGTAAATTATATTCTTCAATGGATTCATTAATCGTTTCTGCCATGTCTGTTACCGCTTCATCCACCGATTTCTTTCCATTTAACATGTTTTCAATCTCAGATTCTACCGTCGCTCTTGCTTCTGGGAATACGCTTAATAATGCTCCGACATATTCTGGAGAAGAATCATGTAACTGGTCAATTGCTGTCTGGAATTGTGGATACTGTTCAATATTCTGCTTAAACACTTCTTCTTCATGTGCTTTTACAGTTACTGGGAAGTAGCCTGTTTCTGCATTCCAATAAGCCTGTGACTCAGGAGAGATCAAGAACTTTACGAATTCCCATGTTGCACGAAGTTTCTTTGGATCATTGTTATTCAATGCCCATAGAGAAGCTCCTCCGATAGAAACACCTCCCTCATCACTTTCCTTTACCTTAGGGAAGTATGCAGTACCTACTTCAAACTTTCCATTTACATCTTGCAAAATCTGTTTTAAAGAAGCAGTGGAACCTAGTGTAATTGCAGACTTTCCAGAAGAAAAGTCAGCTAAACCAGCATCCCCGCCTCGTCCAACATTTGGAGCAAAACCTAAGTCTGATAAGTTTTTCCACTGTTCTAATAAGTTCTTTGCAGCTCCATTTGTATCAAATTCTACGGCTGTTGCCAAATCTTCTCTTCCATTTCCATTATTAGCGTAATTTAATCCTTGTTTTCCAATAAATTGTTCAAAAAACCATCCATAAACGCCTAAAGAAATTACTTCTCCAGCACCACCTTTATCTAGTAAATCCTGTCCAATTTTTGCAATTTCTTCTAAGCTATCTGGAATTTCTGTAATACCAGCTTTTTCAAACATATCCTTATTATAATACATCAATGGTGTAGACGAATTAAATGGCATAGAATATAGAGTATCATCAATGGTGTAATAAGCAGCTAGATTTGGCTCAATCTGTGATACATCGTATTGATCTTGATCCACACATTCCTGCATTGGAACAATCCATCCAGACTCCATCATAAACTGAGTTCCAATTTCATAAATCTGAACTAAATCGGCTCCCATATTTCCAATCTGGGCACTTTTTAATTTATTAATTGCATCATCATATTCGCCCTGATATTGTGCATCCACAGTAATTCCATATTCATTTTCAGAATTAAATTTTTCTACCAAAGTATTAATGGCCTCTCCGTTGACACCGCCCATAGAATGCCAAAAGGAAATCGTAGTTCCGCTTACTTCGGAAGCATCTGCCATTTCCATTGCACCTGATTCCGAATCAGTTTCTCCTTCTGAACTAGAACCTGCATTTCCAGTCTGCTGTGATATACTCTGTGTTCCATTTCCACATCCAGCCAATGCCATAATTAACATACTTGCCGCCATTGTTAATGACACTAATTTCTTTCTCATAATCTCAATATCCATACCTTTCCATTTATTTTTTGTTTTTCGTATTATCCCTTTACTGCTCCTGAGAACATTCCTCGAATTAATTGTTTTTGCCCTATGATAAAAATAGAGATCGATGGAATAATTACCATTACAACTCCCGCAATCATTGTTGTGATCGATTGAGAGTCCACACTGTTTAACATACTAATTCCAATCTGTACCGTTCTGAGAGAATCGGAACCTGTTACAAGTAACGGCCACATATACATATTCCAGGCATTGATAAATGTATAAACTGCCATTGCTCCGATGGCTGATTTTGTAAGTGGAATTAAAATTTTCCATATGAATCGTAAATTCGTACATCCGTCCAATTTTGCTGACTCATATAGGGCAGCTGGGAAGGACATATAAAACTGACGGCATAAAAAGATTCCCATCGCCGATGTTAAATATGGTAAAATTAAAACTGGATATGTATCCAAAATTCCCATCTGTCCAACGGTTAAATAATTGGAAATAATCGTTGCTTCTCCTGGAACCATCATCGTTGCCATTACAAGCATAAATAAGATTCCTTTTCCTTTAAACTCTAAGAATGAGAAAGAAAATGCTGCCAATGAACAGGAAATAATCTGTCCAATTGTAATACATCCTGCAACTAAGAAAGAGTTTCCAATAAATCGCAGCAATGGAACTTTCGTTAGCGCATCTTTAAAATTTTGAAGTGTTGGACTTTTTGGAAGTAAATTCCAGTCGGTTGTAAACAACTCTCCCGATGGCATAAAAGCAATGCTGACCGCATAGAGAAGCGGAAGCAAAACAACCAATGCTACCATTATATTTGCAGCAATTGTTGTTGCCGTTTTGATTCTTTTCTTTGTCAATGCTTTTTGATTCATTGCCTCTTTTAATTCCAAAAGTTCCTCTTTGGACATTCGATTTGTATTTTCTGCTACTGCTGTTGAATTCATTAATATTTTACTCCTCTCTTTTCTAAACGGAACATAATTAATGTAATTACCATAACAATCAAGAATAAAATCACGGACTGAGCCGCTGCGCTTCCAAACCGATAATTAAAGAATGCATCTCGATAAATCGAATATACAATCAAATTGGTTGTATCATTTGGACCACCTTCAGTTAGAATCTTAACTTGCCCAAATGCTTGGAACGCCTGAATAATATTGACAACTAATGTATAAAACATAATTGGGCTTAATCCTGGGAGTGTCAAATTGAAAAACTTTTGTACTCCACTTGCTCCATCTACCGATGCACGTTCATAGATCGTTTCATCAATGCTGCTCAGTCCTGCTGAGAAATATAGGAAGTTAATTCCGCTGTTCAGCCATGCAGTTAAAATAGCCACACAGATTAATGCAGTATTCGGATCATTTAACCAGTTAATATCCGTTCCAAATAGCTTATTTACAATACCAATCGTTGGATGCAGCATAATTTGGAAAATCATCGCTGCGGAACTGGATGCAATTGCCATTGGAAGTGCATATGCCGTACTAAAAGCTCGAATCCCTGGAAAGGTTCGATTGCAAAGGACTGCTGTTACTAATCCTAACAGCATACTTACTGTTACTACAATTACTACAAAGATTAATGTAACTGCTAAACTATTGTAAAAGGAAGAAGATTGGAACAAGTCTATATAGTTTTCTAAACCAACAAATAGTTTTGCCTCTCCCATCTTGTTTGTCTTATAAAGACTTAAATAAATCGTTTTAAAAAATGGATAAAATAAAAATACTGCGAACAGAATAAAACTTGGTACAATATATAAATATGGTTCAATCCTGCCTCGTTTTACTTTCTTCGGATTCAAAGTTTTCCCTCCTCAAAAAAGATATTTTTTTCTGTTTCTTTATCAAAAATATGTAGGTTTTCCACATCAAAATATAGTTTTACCATGTCTCCAGGCTGACTTTGATTATCTGCTCCTACTCTGGCAGAAAATCCTCCATTTTCATGTTCAAAATACAGTACAACCTCTGCTCCAAGCATTTCTCTCGCTTCCACTCTTGCTTCCACGATATTTTTGGAGACATCAAATCCCATCTCTTTTGCTTCCTCTAATTCATAAATATCTTCTGGACGAATTCCAACAATTACTTTTCTTCCAATATGTCGATTTTTTAATTCTCGCTCCATTCGTTTCACTGGAGTTAAGATCGTTCCATTTACACTATTATCTAAATGAATCAATGCCCTTCCTGATATTTGACCAACATATGCTGTGAAAAAATTCATAGCTGGTGAACCGATAAATCCTGCTACAAACAAATTCGCTGGATTGTGATAAAGGTTCGTTGGTGTATCAACCTGTTGAATTTCACCTTTTTTCATAACTACAATTCTCGTTCCAAGTGTCATCGCTTCGGTCTGATCATGTGTTACATAAATAATCGTTGTTCCAAGCTCCTTATGAAGTTTTGCTAATTCAATCCGCATTTGTCCCCTCAACTTTGCATCCAGATTTGACAGTGGCTCATCCATTAAAAATGCCTTTGGATTTCTTACAATAGCGCTTCCAATCGCAACACGCTGTCTTTGTCCTCCTGACAACTCTTTTGGACGTCTTTTTAATAAATGATCAATTTCCAATATTTTTGCAACTTCTTCTACCTTTTCTTTTATTTCCTTCTTTGGTATCTTTCGAATTTTTAAAGAAAACGCCATATTATCGAACACATTCATATTAGGATAAAGCGCATAGTTTTGAAATACCATGGACAATCCCCTGTCTCCTGGCTCTGTATAATTGCATAACTTTCCATCAATCCATAATTCTCCGTCACTAATTTCTTCTAAGCCAGCAATCATTCTCAACGTCGTGGACTTCCCACAGCCAGACGGTCCAACAAAAATAATAAATTCTTTATCCTTAATACTTAAATTAAAATCTTTTACTACGCAATTATTATTCTCATATACTTTACAGACATTGCAAAGCTCGATATTTGCCACTTTTCCTTCCTCCTTGTTTTATCTTCTTCCCCATTTTAAACGTTAACTTTTCTTTCCAAAAGCAGAAATTTTTTAAATATTGGTTAAATTCTTTTAAAACTTTGTTATCGATATGTAAATCAGTTACTACAATCTTAGATTTTTACTTTGCTTTTTTCTAATATAATTTTATATGACTAAATATTAATACCAATATCCGATATAACATAATTAGTCAACTTAGCTAATATAGCAACCTAAAATCTCAAACTGACATAAGTCTGTTAATAAACGTATCGGTGTAGCAGAGGGAAAATTTAAAGTTCCAGATGAATATCACCGAATTTTTTCTTGACATTATCTCTTATTCCGATTACAATAAATTATAATAAATTGACAAACCTGTGAGCAAGAGTAGTACCCATAATTGCGTATTTCCAGAGAGCATTGCATTGGTGAGAGCATGTATTATCCGTTATGGAGAATGGACTTGTGAGGGCAAACTGATTCCGTTTCTGACGGCGTAGGGGCGACGGCATCCATCCGTTATAATTGGAATATGTATTATTGTACATAACCGAGTGTATTCGTAATCGAATGAATTTAGGTGGCACCGCAGGAGTAATCTCTTGTCCTATTTATATAGGACAGGAGTTTTTTTATTATCGTGATATGCAAAAGGAAGCTCCTATGAAGATTCCTCTTGTTATCATCAGAAAATTCTTGTAGAAATTTTTATTATGGAAAGAAAGGAAGATAATTATGCCAAACAAAGAAATCCCTTATAAAATTTATTTAGAAGAAAGCGAACTTCCAAAACAGTGGTACAACGTGCGTGCTGATATGAAAAATAAACCAGCTCCGCTTTTAAATCCAGCAACATTAAAACCAATGACTTTTGAAGACTTACGTCCAGTGTTTTGTGACGAATTAGTTCGTCAGGAATTGGATGATACAACTGCTTACTTCGATATTCCAGAGGAAATCCAAAACTTCTATAAAATGTATCGTCCATCTCCTCTTGTACGTGCCTACTGCTTAGAAAAACAATTGGATACTCCAGCCAAAATTTATTATAAGTTTGAAGGAAATAATACATCTGGAAGCCATAAGTTAAACTCTGCAATTGCACAGGCATATTATGCCAAAAAACAAGGTTTAAAAGGTGTTACAACCGAAACTGGAGCTGGACAGTGGGGAACTGCATTATCCATGGCTTGTTCTTACTTTGGTCTGGATTGCAACGTTTATATGGTAAAATGTTCTTATGAACAAAAGCCATTCCGTCGTGAAGTTATGAGAACTTATGGAGCCACCGTTACTCCATCCCCTTCCAATACAACGAATGTAGGAAGAAAAATATTAGAAGAATTCCCTGGTACCTCTGGCAGCCTTGGATGTGCAATCTCAGAGGCAGTAGAAGCTGCTACTACAAAAGAAGGCTATCGTTATGTATTAGGTTCTGTCTTATCTCAGGTAATGCTTCATCAGTCCATTATTGGATTAGAAACAAAAACGGCGTTGGATAAGTACGATGTTCATCCAGACATCATTATTGGATGCGCTGGCGGCGGTTCCAATTTAGGAGGACTTATCTCTCCATTTATGGGCGAAAAATTAAGAGGAGAAAATGACTACCGCTTTATTGCCGTAGAACCAGCCAGCTGCCCAAGCTTCACTCGTGGAAAATATGTTTATGATTTCTGCGATACCGGTATGGTATGCCCACTTGCAAAAATGTACACACTTGGAAGCGGCTTTATCCCTTCTGCCAGCCACGCAGGCGGACTTCGCTACCACGGCATGAGCTCCATTCTTTCTCAGTTATATGATGACAAGTTAATGGAAGCTGTTTCCGTAGAACAAACATCTGTATTTGAAGCAGCCGTTCAGTTTGCAAGAATCGAGGGTATTTTACCTGCTCCAGAAAGCAGCCATGCCATTCGTGTTGCAATTGACGAAGCATTAAAATGCAAAGAAACTGGAGAAGAAAAGACCATTTTATTTGGTTTAACTGGTACAGGATATTTCGATTTGACTGCTTACCAAAGATACAATGACGGAACTATGACAGACTATATTCCAACCAATGAAGATTTGGAAAAAGGATTTGCAGGACTTCCAAAAGTAGAATAAAACTTATTGAAAACAAACTATAATATGCACGGAGTATACATTCCTCTTATTAAAATGTATGCTCCGTGCATTGTCAGTTGCAACAAAAAAGACCGACTCATAAAGTGAAGAATTCTCCTACTTTTCTGCCAAATAATAGTAGCAGTTTTTTTCTGGCTATGCTATACTTCAAGCGAATTTGAAAAGAAGCAATAAGAAAGGAGTATTTTACCGACTACTTATGAATCACGCATATGCAAAAACGGCAAATTATAATCATACTATGTACGCCTGTTTTATTGGCTATATCGTGCAAGCCATCGTGAACAATTTTGTTCCATTATTATTTTTAACCTTTCAGGCAACTTATAACATCCCTCTATCCAAAATCACTATGCTTGTAACAATTAATTTTGGATTGCAATTACTAATTGATTTACTATCTGTGTCTTTCGTAGATCGAATTGGTTATCGTGCCTCCATGCTACTGGCACATATTTGTGCAGCTCTTGGCTTTCTATTATTAACCATTTTACCTGAAGTTTTTTCTGATCCCTTTATTGGATTACTGATTGCTGTTACAATCTATGCTATAGGCGGAGGACTTTTGGAAGTATTAGTAAGTCCTGTTATGGAAGCTTGTCCTACGGATAATAAGGAAAAGGCAATGAGTTTATTACATTCTTTTTACTGTTGGGGACATGTAGGAGTCGTTTTGCTTTCTACTTTATTTTTTAAATTATTTGGGATTGAAAATTGGAAGATACTAGCAGTATTATGGGCCATCATTCCAATCATAAATACGATTCTCTTTACAAAGGTTCCAATGGCTTCTCTTATTGAGGAGGGAGAAACAGGACTTACCATTCCTCAGCTTTTTTCCAAGAAAATTTTTTGGCTTTTCCTACTAATCATGGTATGTGCAGGAGCCAGTGAACAATCGGTCAGTCAATGGGCGTCTACCTTCGCAGAGAAGGGTCTTGGAGTAAGTAAAACAATTGGAGATTTGGCTGGACCAATGGCGTTTGCAATACTAATGGGAACTTCCCGAGCGTTTTATGGAAAATATGGAGAACGGATTAACCTGGATCTCTTCATGATTTATAGTGGTATCCTATGTGTGATTTCTTATCTCTGTATTGCCCTTGTTCCATCCCCAATCTTTGGATTAATTGGCTGTGCATTATGTGGACTGTCCGTAGGTATTTTATGGCCAGGTTCCTTTAGTAAAGCCTCTGCTTCCATTCAAGGCGGTGGAACTGCAATGTTTGCACTTATGGCATTGGCTGGCGACTTAGGCTGTTCCAGCGGTCCTACCCTTGTCGGAATGGTCTCCAGTCATTTTGGAGATAGTTTAAATATTGGTATTTTATCTGCAATTATCTTCCCTATTCTATTTCTCATTGGGATAGGAGTAAGCAAAGCAGGAAATAGAACTCCTTCTTTTTAGAGAATGGATTTACATAGGATACAACAAAAGGAAGCTTTACCAGAGCTTCCTTTTCAAGTGTTTCTAAATTACTTTCTATTTATATAATGAATCTTCTGTTCCATTACAAGCGGATAACAAATTAGAGTTTCAATATCCAGATGTTCTTCCAATAACTGAACTGCACAAATTTGACTATTCTCATAAGTCCTATAATAATAAATTCCTTTTTTCGCATTTACACAACAAGAATAAGTTGTACGGTCATAGTCTCCTTCTTCTGTCACAACACTTCCCTGCATCATACTGACTCCTTCCAGCATATGAAAAACTTGCGTTATACAAGATAACTCGTCCTTTTTACAATCAGAATGAAACTTTAAAAATACCGCTCTGATAAAACGAGAGGCTGACGAAGCATCTCCAGGAAGTCCAATTGCCCCCATTCCCTGTGCATATGGTTTTAAGTCGATTTCTTTTGAGAAACGATTGTCTGGATATGCAGAGGTAAGATTTAAATAATTCATTAGATTCATCTTATGATATCCAAACGCTGGATTA
>OERG01000210.1_pt1 | contig 12754 bp, 10 predicted proteins | sample 1539951 | NCBI WGS metagenome assembly OERG01 (sample SAMEA3891870, study PRJEB23780) | metagenome | biome: terrestrial biome; feature: animal house; material: Caecal content | place: Italy | collected 2015-05-05
TTTTAATATTACAAAATAATAAAAAAAGTATGAAAATTTTATGAATAAAAATTACGTAAAATATAATTAATGTATTGTAATTACAAAAAGTATATGATAAAATAAAAAACAATATAAAGTAAATTGATATATGAAATGGGGGAGGATGGATGTATGTCCGATGAGATATGTGGATATAAGATAGATAAAGTTTTAGGAAAAGGTCGATATTCGGAAGTCTATCATGCTCGTAAAAATGATACAGAACGTGCAATTAAAGTAGTTAAGGTTACAAATGATTCATCTGTAAATGAGATTGGAACAGGTGAAAGAAGTAGCAGCTATTATGAACAGTTATGTAATGATTTATTAGAGGAAGTTCAGTTTATATCTGAACTATCAAAAGAAGATAATCGATACATTGTACAATATTACGAGTATGAAACGGAACAAGTAGAAGAATTGGGAAGAAAGACGACTTATCTTTATATCTTTATGGAGTATTTGAAACCATTATCTGAATTAGTGAGATGTAGCGAATTGAACTGCGAAGATGTGATTCAAATTGGAAAAGATATTGCGCAAGCATTAATAATATGTCATGAAAATCATATTTTGCATCGGGATATTAAACCAGATAATATTTTCGTAAGTGAAAAGGAAGGAAGAAATAGAAAATATAAGCTCGGAGATTTTGGAATATCAAAAAGACTAAAACAAAATGAAATGGCAAGTACGTTGAAGGGCACACCTATGTATATGGCTCCAGAGGTGTTCATGGGAAGAAAAGATGAGCGAAGTTATGGATATTCCTCAGATATATATTCATTGGCATTAATACTATATGTGCTGCTAAATGATAATCGTTTCCCTTTTCTTCCAGATTATCCAATAGAAATATTACCAGAAGATGAAACATTAGCTTTTTCAAAGCGTATGAAAGGGATACTTCCTAAAAAACCAATTCATGCACCAAAAGAGTTGGCAGAAGTTTTAGAAAAAGCATTAATGGATAAAGATAATCGTTATCAAACAGCAAAAGAATTTTTGGATGCTTGGAATGATGCAGCACAACGATTAACGGAACAAGAAAAAAAACATATTGTTAGTAAGGTATCAGAAAAAAATGTGGAGGAGGAGAAAACAATTCCACATGAACAAGAAGGAAATTCAATATTACAGCGACGAAGTATATCGTTATCCAAGACAGAGATACCAGAAGATAGAAATAAGGTAACTAACATCATTCCTGATAATATTAATGGTGGAGAAATTCCACCATCTCCGATTCCTATTCCGAAACCTAATTTAGAGATTCCAGGAGATGAGATAAAACCAAAAAATGGTATATGGAAAATTGTTTTATCAAGTTTCCTTCTGGTAGTTATTATAGTTGTAGTTATTATTATACGTGGGTTTCCTTTGAATTTAAAATTTGCAACAAAAAATTCAAGTAATGGAGAAATAGAAAAAACTCAAATAATAACAGAAGCACCAACAGAAAATAGAGAAACTACAAAGAAAGAAACAATAACAAAAGAAGTATTGGAAGATACTGTGGAATGGAAGTTTAAAGATAATATTTTAGTGCAATATTTAGGATTGGAGAAAGAAATAACATTACCAAAGGGAATAGAAGGAATAGGAGAAGGAGTATTTGCAGATCGAATGGATCTAATTTCCGTTATAGTTCCAAGAGGAACGTATATTATAGAGAAAAAAGCATTTCAAAACTGTGCAAATTTGGAGAAGGTGGAACTGCCAGAATCATTGAAAGAAATCCAAGAAAGCGCATTTGCTGGATGCTTAAAACTTGGAAATGTTATGTTATCTAATACGATAACCAAAATAGGAAATCAGGCGTTTTGTCGCTGCTCTAGTGTTACAGAATGGGATTTGCCAGATCAATTGATAGAAATAGGAGAATATGCCTTTATGGGTAACTCAAATATTACGGAAGTTGTGATTCCACCTTATACAGAAACAATAGGAAGTTATGCGTTTCAAGGATGTAGTAAATTAAAAGAAGTTACTATTCCAGAAACTGTAACGGAGATAGGAGATGGGTGCTTTTCTATGTGCTCAACAGATATAAAAATTATTTGTGCAGAAAACTCAAAAGCTCATGAATATGCACTGCAAAATAAAATTCCATTTGAATTTCAATAAAAGGAGGTAATTTGAAATGAATAAGAAAAAAGTGATTGCAATAGTAATTGCAATAATATTAGTAGCCACAGCAATAGTGATAGGAGTATTGTTCTTTAAAACTTATCGTAGAAATCAATCGATTCAAGAAGTTATTAATTTAGTAGAAAATGAAAAAATTGAAGATGCGATTGAAATTGTAAATGAAGATTTAGGAAGCAATGATGAGGAATCTTTAAAACAACAATTAAAAGAATATATAGAGTCAATACAGAATCAATTTTTAAATGGAACATTAGAATATACAATTGCAGAGACACGTATTCAGGCAATTGAGAAGATGGGATTGTTTGAGGAAGGCGAATTTAGTGAATTACATGAAAAAATGAAAATAGTAAATGAGTCCAATATCAACTTTAGAAACGGACAGGAAGCGGTAAATAATAAACAATACGCCAATGCACTTCGAGACTTAAAGAAGGTAATGAAAGAAGATAAGAATTATGAAGCAGCTCAGTCAATGATCGAAACAGTAATTGCCAGTTATAAGGAAGAAATAGAAAAAGAAGTAGAGGCATTGGTTGAGAAGAAGAATTATGAAGAAGTTTTCTCACTGATAGAAGAAGGATTGGGAATATTGGAAAATGATACCGATCTTTCTGCGTTAATGTCAAAGTATAAGGATGAATATGTGGCGGAAGAAATTAAACAAGCAGAGGCATTAGCCGCAGAGGAAAATTATGAGGATGCAATTAAACAAATTCAAAATGCATCAGAATTTGTGGAAGATGAGAATTTTACGAATGAGTTGGACTCTTTAAAAGAAAAGTATGAAAACTGGGCAATCACAAAGGCAAAACAAATGGCAGAACAATGGCAGTATGAAGAAGCAGTAGATCTTCTTACAAGTGTAAATGTAACTGTAAATTCTGATAATTTGAAAACTACGATTGAGGAGTATAAACAGCATCAAAAAGTAGAGCTTTATGATATGACGATTATTGATAGCGAAAGTATGAAATTAAAAGATGAGGCAGTATTGGATACTTACGGAAATGAATATACAAAGGCATATATTTATTATGATAGCAGTGCGTTTTCTTTACATAATATTAAAGGTAATTACAGAAGGTTTACTGCCACCGTTGCTCCATCTAAAGATATGGATTCTGATAGTACTGCCTATTTTGAATTTTATGGAGGTACAACGAAGGATGATTTAAAATTAATTGGAAAAACCGAGCAGTTTGGAAAAACAAGCGAAGCAATTTCCATTGAAGTAGATGTAACAGGATGCAAATTGTTAGAAATTAGGAAATATAAGGCAGCAGGATATTATAATAGTGATGCTTATTTAACAAATGCTTACTTGCAATGATCGATCATAAATGGAAGGCAATTGCTCTGTGTAATTTCTAATTAGGAGGTAACTGTGAAAAAACAGATGGATGTAGTTTTGTTTTTGGATCGTGTTATGATTCGGAAAAAACTGTCAGAAGTATTGGAACATGTTAAGAATGGTTTTCTTTTGAAAGAATATTTTAATGGAAAGATGGATTTGGCATTTCCATTTTTGCTGGAAGAAGAGAGGGTTGTTGTCAATTGGAGCCTTTTTTCTGATTTAGAAGTGAAATTAGGAAATGAGCTGATTGGATATTGTATTGTGCATCATAATGATTTGTTTACGATATATGATACAGAACATAAAATCAATTATCAAATTCTTTTTTTAGAACATTGTAAACTTAATTATACCTATGACAGTTATCAATTAGAAATAGAAAAAACAATTACAATAGGGAGAAGCCTGGATAATTTAATTTGTATTCCAAATAATTCCTATATTTCTAAAGAAATCCATGTTGTGATAGAAAATCATTCCAATAGCGGATGGTATATAAAGGAAAAAGCAGAGCTGCATCGCCTTTATATTAATGGAGTACAGTGTTCTGAAAGTAGATTACAACAAGGAGATCAATTATTTTTAGCAGGTGTCTCTATGGTTTTTGGAACAAATTGGATTGCTGTCCCGAAGGAACTTGTGAGATGTCATGGAATGAACAGAGTAAAAATTCCTTATCGTGCAAAAGAAGAGGAAGAGATGAATCAATTTAATATTTCTCCTCGTATTTTGCATCCACTTCACCAGGAAACTTATAAAATTGAACCACCGCCGTTGATTGCAAGAGTAACTCATAATTCAATTTTACTAACGATGGGGCCTAGTCTTACCATGTCCATTGCTACAATTATTGGAATGGGATTTACTATTTCAAATACGATTGGAAAAAATGGAATTGTATCTGTTTTATCTAGTTTAAGCGTTACAATCGGTATGTTCATTGGTGCAGTGCTTTGGCCAATATTGAGAAGGAGAAATCAAAAAAAGTTAGAGGCTGTAGCAGAAGCAGAGAGACAACGCAAATATCGTTCTTATATTGAACAAAAAGAAAATTTATTAAAAAATATCTCTCATTACAATTTGGAATTATTTTCACAGGAATTGGCTCCGCCTCCAAAATTTATTTGTCATTTTTTGGATAAAAGAAAGGATCAATATTCTTATTATCATAGACTTTGGGAACGTTTGAAAGATGATCCAGATTTTTTAAACATTCGATTGGGAACAGGAGAAATTAAAAATCCAGTTCATATTGAAGTTCCAGAAGAGAAATTTTCAATGATTCAGGATGAACTAAAACAGGAACCACAAAGATTAAAAGAGGAATATTCTACTATAAAAGATGCCCCGATTACGGTCTCTTTATTGACGTACCGTTCCATCGGAATTATAGCAGAAACTCATGCTGTTTTAAATCAAATGGCAAAAAAAATATTAGTGAATTTAATTGGATTACATTCTCCTGCCGATTTAAAGATTATAATGATTTGCGATTCTATTTGGATGAATCAATATCAATGGTTAAGGAAAATTCCTCATATGTGGGATAATAACCATAAAATTCGATTTATTGGTTCTAGCCAAGAAAGTGTTCGAAGTATTTTTTCCTATATTGAGGAACAATTGAATCAGATTGATAAAGAAATAGAAATTCCATATTTTGTTTTATTTATTCAGAACCCAGAGTTGATGAAACGAGAGCGGTTACTGCGATATTTAAAAAACTCAGAGAGAAGATTATCGGTTGTTTATTTATATGGGAGTTTTTCAAAAATACCAAACGATTGTAACGTGTTGCTGGAATGTAAAGAGGAAGGGGGAAAATACTACCGCAAGGAAAAAAATCAATTTATTGTATCCGATTTTAAAAATGATCGGTTGGATGAAGAAGATATTCACCTATTTTCCAATAAAATTTCAGCTTTCTCGGCAATAGAAGAAAAATGGGAATTTGCTATTCCTGAGAGTATTTCATTTTTAGAATTGTATCAGGTTGGGAATGTGGAGGCATTACATCTTTTAAAACGTTGGAATCGTTCAAATATAGAAAAATCTTTGGCTGTCCCAATTGGGATTATGCAAAATGGAGAGATTTTTTCTTTAGACATTCATGAAAAATATCATGGTTCTCATGGGTTAGTTGCGGGAACAACGGGATCTGGAAAGAGCGAATTTCTGCAAACATATATTCTGTCGCTTATGGTTAATTTTAGTCCAGAAGAAATTGCATTTGTGTTAATTGATTACAAAGGTGGAGATATGTTAAAACCGTTTCAACATACTCCATATATTGCAGCCTCATTGGATAATATGTCTAGTAATATGCTGCAAAGGGCGTTAATCTCACTAAAAGCAGAAAATGAGCGTCGTCAAAAAATGTTAGCAAAGGCAAAAGAACAACTCCAAATTGATAAATTGGATATTAATTCTTATCAAAAATATAGAAAAGAAGGAAAACTAAAGAATCCGATGCCACATCTAGTTATAATCGTAGATGAGTTTGCAGAGTTAAAAGCGCAGAATTGGGAGTTTTTAGAGCAATTAGTAAATATTGCAAGAATCGGACGAAGTTTAGGGGTTCATCTTATTCTGGCAACCCAGCGTCCAAGTGGTCAGGTAGACCCGCAAATTTGGTCGAATGCCAGATTTCGAGTCTGCTTAAAAGTTCAAACTCGCACGGACAGCAGTGATATGATAGGAAGAGGTGATGCAGCATTTATAAAAAATCCAGGAGAGTTTTATACAACGGTTGGTTATGATGAACTTTTTGTTCATGCTCAATCGGCATATAGTGGAGCAGAATACATTGAAGCAAGTCAGTTTGTTCAGAAGGAAGAGTCTACAGTAGCATTAGTAGATGAAACAGCTTCTGTGATTCGTAGTGTATCCGATAACGTGTTAGGAAATCGGACAGGAAAACAGCAAATATCTGTAATTATACAACATATTATAGAAACGGCAAAAAATCATTTTCAACCAACTAATACATTGTGGCTTCCAAGTTTGGGGAGAAGGCTATATATAGAAGATTATATAACAAAATTACAATCAGATAATCCAGATATTCCAATTGCTATTATAGATGATGTTAAAAATCAGGCTCAGCCAATTTATCAGTTAAATCTGAGAAATCAAGGAAATATTGCTATTTATGGATTGGCGGAAACTGGTAAAACAACGATGATTCAAACAATATTAACAGGACTTGCATATAAGTATACTCCAGAGGAATGGTGTTTTTATTATCTTGATATGGCAGGAGGAGCAACAGGAAATTATTGTTATTTGCCGCATTGTGGAGGTGTTATTTCAGGAGAGAGAGAAGATGAAATTGCGGCGATATTGCAGCTATTGCAAAGAGAAATACAGAAACGAAAACAACTATTTCGCAAAAATAATTGTAATTCTTATGCAGAATATAATAAAACAGTTAAAAGTTCACTACCAATGATTACTATTGTAGTGGATTTGTATACTCCATTTACAGAACGATATTTTAAGTTACAGACGCAGCTTATTCAAATTGTAAGCAGTGGAAAAACATATGGAGTTTATAGTCTTATTACAAGCAATAGCAAGGATGGAATTTATTACAAGATAAAGGAACAGATGAATACTTACTTTATGTTGTATTTAAATGATGTGGTGACACAACAAATACTGCTTAAAATATCATCGATTCCGACATTATCAGAACAAATTCCTGGTCGGGGAGTTTTAGTAATTGGAGAGGGAAAAGAACGAAGAGCAGTAGAGTTTCAAACATTATTATACGAAAAAGCAGAGACAGATTCTGAACGAGTAGATAAACTGATTTCCAGTTATAAATTGATAAAAAGTAATTGGAAAGGAAAACTTCCAAAAACAATTCAAAAAGTAGAAGAAATGAAAAAAGAAGAAACAGAAAAGGAGTTAGAAGAACAGAGTGGGAATAGGAACATAGTTCGAATGAATCAATCTATTTTAAGACCAGATCCAATTAATAGGAACGAAGCATGTTTGCTTATTGGAAAAAAAGACAATCAATTATATGGAATTTTATTTGAGCGATTGATTGCTTTGCCATTAACTGGATTAGATAGAGAACAAAATTTGAATTGTATGCAGATGTTATTGAAACAAGTACAGCAAATGTCAAATAGAAGAATTATGTTGTTTGATCCTCAGAATCAATTGAAAAAAAAGCAAGAAATACAAACTTACTGCTGTAATTCAGAAGAAGAAATTGATCGATTTGTTTCAATTCTTAACTCTGAGTTTAAACAGAGACTGGAGGAAAAAAAGAAGTTAGAAAAAGAAAGAAAAAGTCAAAAAGAAATATACGACGGTTTTAAAGAAAAGGAAAAGTATTTTATTTTCATTAATGAATTTGACTTATTTTTCCGAGCTTTTTCGAATGAGGCAAATGATATTCTTTCTAAAATTGTTCAGAATTGCGGACAAATAGGAATTTATTTTATTGTGTCAGAAGTGTACCCTAAATTACTTCGATATCGTCAACAGGCATTGTATCGAGGCATATTCCAATCTTCATATGGAGTGATTTGCGATGGTCAAATATCCCAACAAAGTGGAATTTATTTACATTCTGCTGTTGGAGAACTTCATGCCAAACTTTATGATTGGAAATCAAAAGAAAGAGAATGGGTATTCTATGAGGAAGAAAAAGCAGTGCCGGTGAAATGTTTATAAATGGGTAATGACATTGATACTATGTTTTTGTTGTATGTTATAAGAAGGAGGTGGAAGCGACTGGAAAGAAAATTTATGATACAGGTTTGGGTTCCAGGGCTTGGAAGAGAATTTGAATTCGTATTACCAGATTCTATGAGAATTCATCAACTGGTCAAGTTGATGGCTAAAATTCTAATGGAGGAATATCCAGAAAGTAATGCTCAAAGTCAAGAACTTCGTCTAGTTGAAAAACAAACATTATTGGCATTACATCCTAGAAATACTGTAGCGGAAAGTGGAATGGCAGATGGAAAAGAGTATATGCTTATGTAATCTAAGTATGGGTGAAGGAGGAATAAGGAATGATCCGAGTTAATAAAGAAAAAACAGCCCAGATTGCAGAAAGAATACAGGAAGATGCAGAAAAAGTAAATATATTGCTAGCAGAAATGGAGGAAGAACGGATCAATTTATCAAAAATCTGGATAAGTGAAGCTTCCGATTTAACACAGGAAAAAATGAAGATGCTAAAAGAAAACTGTGAAGCAATAAAAAAAGAAATGGAATTAATTAGCGATACGATTCAAAGTATCTTGCAAAAGATTCAAGCACAGGAAGAAATGGATCTGCAAAAAGCAGGACAATTATAAGTTAGGAGGAATTTAGTATGGAGATAAATACAGAGGCATTAAAAGCAAGTGCTCAAATTATGGAAGGGAAGAACACTCAATATAGTCAAGAATGGAATCGTCTTTATACGGAGACGGAATCTCTACTTCAAACTAATTTTAAGAGCGAGGCAAGTACGGAGTTTAAACAGAAACTAGACGCTTATAAAGATGATTTTGAGTCATTAGGTAAAATTATAGACGAGTATGCCAAGCTTATAAACACGATAGCAAAACGGCATGAAGAGATGGAAGCAACAATTAAAAATAGAGCAAGCAGTTTGCCTACAGGAAATTAATTAGGAGGAATTCGTATGGCAGAGATTACAGTAAATAGCGAGGGATTAAGAAGTTCCGCAGGGGTGTTTGAAGAAGTGAAAAAGAATATTCAGACACTCTTAGCAGATATTCAAAATGAAATGGATCATGTAAAACAAAATTATAAGGGAGAGGAAGCAGATGATCTTTATAACCGTTTTAGTCAATTATCCGATGACTTTGAAGAACGTGGTAAGGTTATTCAGGAGTATGCTGATTTTCTAAAAGAAACGGCGGATGACTGGGATCGGGTAGGCAAAGATAATGCAGGAGATATCAGTGGAATGGAAACGGATGCATAATCTGCAGATACAGAAAACAAAGGGGATGGGGATTTGGTTAACCGCATCTCCTTTGTATTCCGTGTAATAGAATAAGAGAAACTCCAGTGAAATGAGAAATAAAAAGGGATGATAATGGTTATGAATAAAAAAATAGAACAATTATTACCGATTGGCACGGTTGTTAGAATTAAAGGAGCAAAGAAGCGTATTATGATTCATGGAATTATGATAAAAATTGGAGACACGAATTATGATTATGCAGGAGTGCTTTATCCAGAAGGATTATTAGGAACAGAAAGTCAAATTGCATTTCAAGCAGAGGATATTGATAAAATTGACTTTATTGGATTTATTGATGCAGAGCGTCAAGCATTTATTGCAGAACAAGTGATAAAACAAGAAAGTGAAGAGTCAAATGAGTAAATATCGGGAGAATATTGCGATAGAATAGTGCAAATAAGAGTGAGAATATGTAATATGGGAGGTGAAAAGAGATGGCATACATAAAAATTGAATTAGATCAAATGCAGTCGGTTGCAGATAAATATATGCAGCTGCAAACTCAATTAACACAAGTAAATGAGGAATTTCAAAATTACACAGGTCAGTTGGATTGGGAAATTACAGCAAAAGAACAAATTGATTTTCGAATTTCCGACTTATATGGAAGAATAGATTCCTGTGCAATAGCAGCTGGAAAAATAGGAACTTACTTAAATTTTGTAAAGGAAGAATATGAAAAATTAGAACAAGAAGTAGTGCAGTGGAAGTCCATAGAGCAAGAGAATAGTTATACTGGAGAAAACAATGGGAATAACAAAGATTCTTTTATTTTTAATCCAGAAATTGCACGGGAGATACTAAAATTTTTAGTAACTCCAGATGTACTGTCATTTGGAACTGGATTCATCTCGCATCCAGAAATCATTTTAGAAGAACTGGATTTTAGTTTATCTGCCATTTCTTTTTTAAAAAGAGCAAATACAAGAATACAACAAATTTATCCCTATATGGAAGTAATACCAGCAGCAATTGCAGATAGTATAAAAAAAGTTACGAAACTGGCAGAATGGGCAGATGTTTTACAAGTAGTAGTCGATACAGCTTCGACTGGATATAGGAAATATCAAGAGTATAGTGCAGATGGAGATTATAATTTAGATGATATTGCATCCACTATGATGGAAGCTTCTATTTCAGGGTTAGTAAGTATAGTAAAATCATTTCTTACATCTGGAAGCGACTTGTTAAATATAGGGGCTTCAGAGATTATAGAAGAAACGATTGATTCGATGGATATTCCGGGAAAAATTACAACTACATTAAAAGATTGGGTTGGAGGAGCAACTAGGAGTATTGTGACATATTTTATGGAACAAAATATACAAATATTTTAAGCAGATGAAAAAAGTTAGAGGAGGGACTTAATATGTTTTGCAGTGAGTGCGGAAAAAAAATCAAGAATGACAGCCTGTTTTGTCCATATTGCGGTGCAGATTTGAGAGAGAATCATAGGAACGAAGAAGATGAAATAGAAAAAGTACCAGAAGTTGATGAAGAACAATTGGAGATGGAGAAAAACGAGGATTCTGTAAAGAAAGGAAATAAAGAGCAATTAGAGAAAAAGAAACAAGAATGGAGGAACAAAACAAGAACGGCGATAGAAAAAGGAAAAGAGTTTGGAAAAATAATAGAAAACTCAGGTAAAAAAGGAAAAAAGTTCAAAACGATAATGGCTGTTTTCGTTTTATTTGCTTTATTAGTATTAGCAGTAGTAGCTGGTCGTTCTTTTCTTTTGAGAAATAAATCAGAAGACAAATTAAAGACAGGATTTTATATAAAAAAAGAAGAAAGTATTTATGATAAAAACGGAAAAGAGATACAGTCGCAAATTGGCAATGAAAGTGGAAAATTGCAAATTGTATGGGATGATTATGTAAATGGAAATTATTATTATGTAGATGAAGAACAAACACTTTATTATAACACAAATTTTGGCAAAAACTCTGTGAAATTAGACGAAGATGTAACTACGTTAACCGATCTAAGGGGAATATTAACCACTCCGTATTTATGGCAAAACCAATGTGCCAAAATACAATTTATGAAACAAGCTGGATTAGAAACAGATATGACAACTAGTTATTATTCTGCGAATGGCTCAAAACCAATAAGAGTAAGAAACCATGTTGGGATTGTATTTAGCCAAAATGGAAGGTATGCAGCTTATATGAAAAATGATTTGGGAGAAACAATGCTGTATGTGACAGACTTGCAAACGAGTCAAGAAGAAAAGATTGATACATATGAAAGGACAGGATATGTATTAAATGTAGGAGATGATAAAAGTGTTTATTACAGATTAAATGGGGATAGCACTACAGATACTGCGTGGTATTATTGGAATAGTAAATCAAGACAAGAAGAAAAGATTATTCAAGCAAATGAAGGATATTTCAATGCAACTGAGGGAAAGTTATTGGCGGTAAATTCATCGGGGGATTTATTGTACAAAGACATCTATGATAAAGAAGGAGAAAACAAAAAAATTGCATCAAATGTACAACAATATTTTCTTTTTGCAAAGGAAAAATCGGATTTAATTAGTGGTTTTAACACTGAAATTGATTTGGATTGGGAAGAAATAGTTTACATCAAAGATAATGTATGTTATTTGAAAAGTTTAAATAGTGATAAAGAAGCAGAGAAAATAATAGGTGGGAAACAATATGTTACAAATATAAAGGTAGCAAAAGATCGAAAACGTGTATTTGCAGTTACGGAAAATGGATTATATTATACAGATAAGCAAAAAGATGGATGGTCAGAAAAAGAAAAAATCGCATCGAATGTTACTTGGTATGAAATATCAGAAGATGGAAAAGAAGTAGTATTGCTTCATACTGATGCTGAATTAACATACTGGAAAGATGGAAAGGAAGAACAAACATTGGATGAAGAGGTAACATCTGGATATACTCAATTTGAAAAGGAAGGAGTACTTTATATTACTCAAGATCAGTCATTTTATTATCAGCCATTTTCCGAAAAAAAGGAGAAAATAAAATTGTCCGATGATGTTGAGAAATATGTGGTATCAGATAATGAGATTTATTATGTAACGAATGAAAATACATTGTATAAAATCCAAGCAGATGGGAATAAAAAAGAAAAAATCATGGATGATGTAGATGATTTAATTATTTATCAGTATGAATAAATATAGATAAATAAAATTGTAATTGATTGTATAAAAATAAAAGAAGTAAATGAGATAATAT
>OERG01000212.1_pt1 | contig 12726 bp, 11 predicted proteins | sample 1539951 | NCBI WGS metagenome assembly OERG01 (sample SAMEA3891870, study PRJEB23780) | metagenome | biome: terrestrial biome; feature: animal house; material: Caecal content | place: Italy | collected 2015-05-05
ATGTTGTCGATGACGACGATGGAGTTGTCCACCAGCATGCCGATGCCCAGCGACAGGCCGCCCAGGCTCATGATGTTCAGGTCCAGGCCGGTGAAATACATCATGACCACGGCAAACAGCACCGACAGGGGGATGCTGACGCCTACCACGATGGTGGGCTTGGCGTCCTTGAGGAACAGTGCCAGGATCAGGATGGCCAGCACAGCGCCCTGGGCCATGCTGGACAGGATGCTGGAGATCAGGACGGTGATATAGTTGCCCTGGTTGGACAGGACGCTGAAGTTCAGCCCCTCGTACCGGCCTTCCAGGCTGTCGAAGGCGGCCAGGCAGGCGTCCGACACCGCGTTGGCCGAGGCCGAGGTGCTCTTGTAGATGTTCAGGACCACCGCCTGCTCCCCGTTCAGCCGGGTAAAGGAGGAGGCAGCGTTGTCCACCACCGCCACGTCGGCCACGTCGGAGAGGTAGACGTCGGTCACGCCCTCGATGTGCAGCAGCAGGGCGCCTTCCAGGTCCTCGATGCTGTCGTATTCCTCGCCCACCTTCAGCAGCCAGGAGTTGTCGTCCTGGTCGTCGATGTAGCCGGCGGGCATCGAGAAGTTCTGGGCGTAGATCAGCTGGCTGAGCACGTCGATGGTCAGCAGATTGTTGACGTCGGCGTTGGCAAAGGCGCTGGACTTGGCCTGCTCATACTCCGCAGCGTACTGGTCGTAGAGCTTCTGGCCCTCGTCCACCTGGCGCTGCGCTTCGGTGATCTGGAGGTAGGCCTCCAGCTGGGTCTGGGACATTTCGGCATAGACCGTCTCGAACTGGTCCAGCAGCTCGGGCACACGGTTCAGCGAGTCCAGGACGTCCTCCATGGTGGAGTAGACCACGTTCAGGCTCTCCTGGATCTGCAGGGTGTCCATCAGGTCGCCGGCGGTGGAGCCGTCGCCGCCGGTCTCCTGGTCCAGCCGCTGCTGCAGCTGCTGCAGGGCCACGGTCAGCTCGTCGGTCAGGTCGCGGATCTTCGATACCACGTCGATCAGGTCGTCGATGTCCCGCAGGCCGGTGGTGGCGATCTCGTCCATGATCTCGTTCAGGCCGTCCCGCACGCTGATCAGGGCCGCCTGGATCTCCGGCTCGTTGACAAAGGCGATCAGGTTGTCGATGGCGTTCATCAGGGTCTGGACCTTGCCGCGGATCTCCTCGGTGGCGTCCGAGACCATGCCGGCCACCCGCTCCACCACGCCCGAGGCAAACACGTTGCCAAAGGTGTCGATGGCCTGCTGCAGCTGGGCGCGGCCGTCGGCCAGCTGGGCGGCGGCGGCATCCAGCTGTTCCTTGGCCAGGGCCAGCTGGGTGTCCACCTGCTCCAGCAGCAGGACGTTCAGGGCGTCGATCTTCTCTTCGTTCAGCTGCACCTGGATGTACTGGCTGATGAGGCCGGTGGTGGAAATGCTGGACACGCCCTCCTGGCGCTCCAGCTCAGGGATAACGCTTTCTTCCAGGAAGCTGCTCAGCTCATAAATATCGGCGCCTTCCCGGCCCACCGCCACCGTCATCAGGGAGCTCATGTCCATGCTCAGCTCCAGGATGGAGGGGGTCAGGCAGATGTCGGGCAGGCTGTCGGCGTTCTGGTCCAGGGTGTTGGACACCTTGACCATGGCGCTGTTCATATCGGTGTCGGCGGCAAAGCTCAGCTGCACGATGCTGTAGTTTTCCGCCGAGGTGGAGGTGATGCTGGACACGCCCGCCACCGTGCCGAGGGCGCTTTCCAGCACCTCCGAGACCTCCGTCTCCACCTTTTCGGGGCTGGCGCCGGGGTAGACGGTCACCACCATCAGGTAGGGGGTGCTGATCTCGGGCAGCAGGTCGGTGCGCAGGTTGGTCACCGACACAAAGCCCAGCAAAAAGACGATCAGGACCGCGACCAGCACGGTAAATGGCTTTTTTACGCTGTATTTTTCCATGAGTCTTCCCTTTTTAACATAGGGCCTGCGCCGTAATACCGCGGCGGCGCGGGCTGTTCTGGCTGCCGGGCCGGGCCCGGCAGGGGGCGGGGCCCTGGCAGCCCCTGTACTATCTGAAAACGGGCGGCCTGCGTGGTTTATTGCAGTCAGGTTCAAATTTCGTTTTGACGTCCTTTTGGCCGCCGGACAGTCTCCCCCTATTATACATGAAACCACGGCACATGCAAGAGCCAAATTGTGATTTTTTTGGGGACGTATCCCCGTTTTTTCCCGCTGGGATGATTTATGGATGGAAAATGCAAAAAAAATGTGATATACTGTGAAGATGACGGTCTTTTGCGGCCGTCCATGCCAAGAGACGATCACAGTGAGGTTTATATAAGATGAAACAAGCCATCGCCGTCCGTTTTGCGGACAACGGCAAAGAATCCTATTTCGACCCCGCGGGCCTGTCGCCCCAGCCGGGGGATTACGTCATGGCCGACAGCGTGGACATCCGCCGGATGCACCAGCGCCAGAGCGAGGACAAGAAGGCCTGGCGGATCTGCCGGGAATGCATCGACCGCCACGGCCTGGAAATGAAGCTGGTGAAGGTGGAATACGCCCCCGACCACTCCAAGGTCACCTTTTATTTCACCGCCGACGGCCGGGTGGACTTCCGGGAGCTGGTCAAGGACCTGGCCAGCACCTTCCACATGCGGATCGAGCTGCGTCAGATCGGCGTCCGGGACGAGAGCAAGATGATGGGGGGCATTGGCCTGTGCGGCCAGACCTTCTGCTGCAGCCGGTTTTTGAAGGACTTCCAGCCGGTGTCCATCCGGATGGCCAAGGAGCAGGGCTTGTCCCTCAACCCCACCAAGATCAGCGGCTGCTGCGGCCGTCTGATGTGCTGCCTGGGGTATGAGCAGTCGGCCTATGAATACCTGAACAGCATCCTGCCCATGGTGGGCAGCACCGTCCGCACCCCCGACGGCACCGGCACCGTGGTGGAGACCAACCCCATCTCGGGCTACCTGCGGGTGCGGCTGGCCTCCGAGGCCCTGGCCCCCAAGTATTACAAGGCCAGCCAGTGCCAGTATATCTCGGGCGGCAAGCGCGCCCCCCGCCGCCCCGACCCCAACGACGATTACTCCGGCATGCGGGACCCTGCGCCGGTGGTGGCCAGCGCCGACGCCCAGCCTGATACCGAGGAATAATCCCCCAAAAAAGACAGGTTTGTACACCATCTCCAGTTCTTGTGATTTTGACCGAAAAGCGCACTGGAAACTCCCCGAAAATGAACGGACAGATTTGTGCATTCAGCCAAAATCGCGGTTTTGACTTTGGTGGAACAGCGGTTGGGCTTGCATTTTCGGCCGGTCTTTGCTACAATCGGCACAAGGAACAGACGCCGGTTCGACGGCGTTTCCTGAGAGAGGCTGGCTGCGGCCGTGCAGGAGCGAACCTCTGGGGGATTTGTCCCCGAACCTATAGTTCTTAATGCACGGGTCGAAAGGAGAGTTCTACTATGGCACACAAGGTTAGTGACGCATGCATCAGCTGCGGCGCTTGCGAGGGCGCTTGCCCCGTTGGCGCTGTGAAGGTTGACGGTGGCGTGGCTGTCGTCGACGCAGATACCTGCATCGACTGCGGCGCTTGCGAGGGTGTTTGCCCCACCGGCGCTATCACCGCTGAATAAGCGATTCACCCCAAGCAGAACAAAGCGGCGGGCCCCTTCCGGGTCCGCCGTTTTTTGGGTTTTTCTTGCAGTCCAAACCTTTTCCGCGTTACAAATGTACAGATGGAACTCTTTCAGCCTATGGAACATTCAACCGAAATTTTGTATAATAGAACCGGTATTTACTGCACCCCCGTCCACCGGTTCGGCACCGATGCCCTTTTGCTGGCACGGTTCGCCCTGCCCGGCCGGGGGCAGCGGGCGGCCGACCTGTGCTCGGGCTGCGGGGTGGTGGCCCTGGAATGGCACGACAAGGGCCACCGGGGCCCCTGCCTGGCCCTGGAAATCCAGCCCGAAGCCAGCGCCCTGCTGGCACAGGCTGTGGCAGACCAGGGGATTGACCACATCCGGCCGGTGTGCGCCGACCTGCGGACCTGGGTCCCGGCCCCCGAAGATCTGGGGCACTATGACCTGGTGGCCTGCAACCCGCCCTATTTTGCGGCGGGGCCTGCCAGCCCCGACCCCGCCCGGGCCGCCGCCCGCCACGAGGGCCTGTGCACCCTGGAGGACGTCTGTGCCTGCGCCTTCCGCCTGCTGCGGGACGGGGGCAGGCTGACCCTCTGCCACCGCCCCGAGCGGCTGGCCGAGGTGCTGGCCACCCTGCGGGAACACCGTCTGGAGCCCAAGCGGCTGGCCTTTGTCCGCGGCAGGGCCGGCGCCGCCCCCTGGCTGTTCCTGGTGGAAGGCCAGAAAAACCGCCGCACCGGGCTGCGGATCGAGCCGGATATCCTGATCAGCGCCGGCGCCGCCCTGTATGGCAGCGGCTATGAGGGATAACAACTACATCTTTAATTTTCTGGGAGGACCCTATGGCCGGAACGCTCTATATTGTTGCCACCCCCATCGGCAACCTGGATGACATGACCCCCCGGGCTGCCGCCGCCTTTGGCGCCGCCGATTTTGTGGCCGCCGAGGACACCCGGGTGACCATGCGGCTGCTGAACCATCTGGGGCTGAAAAAGCCCATGGTCAGCTATCACGAACACGCCCTGAACCGGGGGGAAGGGATTCTGCGCCGGATCGAGGCGGGGGAGACCTGCGCCCTCTGTTCCGACGCCGGTATGCCCTGCATCTCGGACCCGGGGGCGGTCATCGTCCGGGACGCTTTGGCCCGGGGGATCACCGTCACCCCGGTGCCGGCGGCTTCGGCCTGCGTCACCGCCCTGGCGGTTTCGGGCCAGGACACCACCCGGTGGGTTTTTGAGGGCTTCCTGCCCGCCGAGCGCCGGCTCCGCCGCAAGCGGCTGGCCGCCCTGGAAGGGGAAATGCGGACAGTTATCTTTTACGAAGCCCCCCACCGGCTCCGCTCCACCCTGGACGAGCTGTCCGCCGCCTTTGGCGGGGACCGCAGCATCACCCTCTGCCGGGAACTGACCAAACTCCACGAGGAAATCTGGAAGACCACCATGGCCGAGGCGGTGGCCCGCTACCGGGACAACGAGCCCCGGGGGGAGTATGTGCTGGTGATGGCCGGCGCCCCTGAGGCAGACCCCGCCGAAAACGCCCCCACCCCGGAACAGGCCGCTGCCCATGCCCTGGCCCTGATGCGGGAGGAAGGGATGGCCCCTTCGGCTGCCGCCAAGGCCGCCGCCCAGGGCACCCCCTATGGAAAAAGCGAAATTTATAAGCTGCTGCTGGCCCTGCAGGAACAGGACGGCGGCGCAGAATAAAAGGAGCATTTTCTTCATGACCAAGCTTTTGATTCTGAGTGACAGCCACGGCAGCGCCGATACGGTCCGCCGCATCCTCACCGCCGAGAGCGACGCCGACGCCGTCATCTTCCTGGGGGACGGCCTCCGGGACCTGGACAAGGCCCTCACTGCCGTGCCCAAGATGCGGGTCTATTCCGTGGCCGGCAACTGCGATTTCGGTGCCCTGGAGCCCCTGGACGGCCTGGCCGCCTTTGACAGTGTGGTTTTGTTCTATACCCACGGTCATATGTACGGTGTCAAGTACGATCTGGACACGCTGACGGAGGCTGCGGCGGCCCGCGGGGCCGAGGTGGCCCTCTTCGGCCACACCCACATCCCCCTGTTCGAGCAGCGGGGCACCGTGCTGCTGTTCAACCCCGGCTCCTGCGGCCGGTGCTATGTGGGGCCCGACACCTACGGCGTCATGACCCTGGCCGACGGCCGGGTGATCCGGGCCGAACACAAGGAGGTGCCCAAGCGGTGAGCATCAACGAAGTGCGTTTCCTCAGCCAGTGCACCAGCACCAACACCTACGCCAAGGAGCACATTGAAGAATTTGGCCCGGTGGCCGCCGTCTACACCACCAGCCAGACCGATGGCCGGGGCCGCCGGGGCCACACCTGGGTCAATGCCGCAGGCCAGGCCCTCTATTATACGGTCATCATCAAGGTGCCCCTGGTCCAGCCCGAAACCCTGCCCCTGCTGGCCAGTTTGGCGGTCCGCCGCCAGCTGTCCCTCCGGTACAAGGTGGACTGTGCCATCAAGTGGCCCAATGACCTGCTGCTGGGGGGCAAAAAGCTGGCCGGCATCCTCTGCGAATCGGTGCCCTATGGCACCAACGGCGAGGGCCGGGCCTATCTCTGCGGCATCGGCATCAACCTGGCCCAGCCCCAGGATTATTTTGACCAGGCCGGCCTGCCCTACGGCACCTCCCTGGCCCTCCAGGGGGCCAAGGTGGACCTGGACACCGACCCCTCCTGGCTGGCAGAAGGCCTCACCGACTTCGGCTTTGACCGGGAACTGTACACCTTCGGCCCCGAGGGCTTCGAGCCCTACCGGGAGGAATATGCCGCGGCCTGCGTCAACCTGGGCCGCCGGGTCACCTTTGAACTGCCGGGGGGCAGCACCGGCACCGGTACCGCCGCCGCCATCGACGGGGAAGGCCGGCTGGTGGTCCGCACCGACGCCGGGGAAGAACACGTCTTCACCGGGGAAGTGTCGGTGAGCGGCATCTACGGTCATGTATAATTTCAGAATTTTATCCCGTTTGTAAAATAAGATTCCACAAAAACGGCCCGGCGTGCAGCGCACTTCCGGGCCGGAATTGTTTGGACGGGAAATCAGCGGCGGCGCCGTCTGCGGCCCCGGCGGCGGAACAGCCCCGGGCCCCCGCCGGTGAGGACGCTCAGCAGGGCCAGCACCAGCAGGATCACCAGCAGCACCGGCAGCAGCTTCAGGGTGGCGATGCCGTCGGTGCGGAAATCCGACACATACTCCTGATGGGTCACCAGGTCCACGGTGCCCACCTCATAGCCGTCCAGCCAGACGGTGGCAGTGCCCACCACCTGGCCCTCCTGGACGGTGGCCCGGATGCTCTCGGGCAGGTCAAAGGTATAGGTGACCTCGTCGTCGGGGTGGCCGTAGCCGGTCACCGTGTTGGCGGCGTAGAGCTCCACCTCAGGCTGGGCCCGGCACTGGGTCAGGGGGACGGTGGCCAGCATGGTGTCGGCGTCGGTGAGCTGCCGGTCCTTGAAGGTGCCGAAGGTCCAGTCCAGCATCTCGGCGCACTCCCGGTAGATGTTGTCCAGGTCCGACCCCAGCACCACCAGGCCGTAGGTATGGCCGTCCTGCTGGGCAAAGGTCACATAGCACCGGCCCGCCAGGGTGGTGAAGCCGGTCTTCATCCCCCGGATGTAATCCCGGTAGTAGGTGTAGTCGGGGTTTTCCATCAGGTTGGTGGTGATGATCTCCCGCTCGCTGGTGTGGAGGTTGGTGGCAGGCAGGGTGTAGGTCACCGTCTCGGCGGCCTCCATATAGGTTTCATTGGCGTAGCAGGCCTGGGCGATTTTGGCCAGGTCCTGGGCGGTGGACACGTTGCCGTAGTCATACAGGCCGTGGACGCAGGTGAAGTTGGTGTCGGTGCAGCCCAGCTCGGCAGCCCGCTCATTCATCCTGGCCACAAAGGCGGTCAGGTCCCCGCCGCTGACATCGCTGGCGATGGCGCTGGCGGCGTCATTGGCGCTGGCCACCAGCAGGCCGTACAGCAGGTCGATCCGCCGCACCGTCTCCCCCACCTTCAGCCCCATGGTGGAGCCGTTGGCGTTCTGGATGTCGGTGAACTCCTGGGTCAACGAGGTGGGGATGGTGATCTCCTGCTCCAGATCCAGCCCGCTCTCCAGATACAGCAGGGCGGTCATCATCTTGGTCAGGCTGGCAATGTACCGGGGCTGGTCGGCGTTCTGCTCCAAAATGGTCTTGCCGGTGTCCAGATCAAACAGATACACCGATTCATCGGGGTAGGTGGTCTGGATGGGCATGGGGTAAGCCGCCATGCCCGGCAGGGCCAGGCAGACAGCCAGCGCCACCACCACCGCCAGGGCGGCAGCCCGGCGCAGGGCCAGGCGGAGAAGTTTGTTCATAACAGGCCTCCTTTGGAGCGGGACAAGCACGCCCTTTTTTGCTATTATTACAAAGATACCACAAAACAGGAAAAAGAGAAAGGTGGTTTTTGACAATGTTCGCTTCTGTCTGTGGAAAAACGCCCCGGGACCAGGGGGCGGCCTTTGTGGCCGACAACGCCACTGTGGTGGGGGATGTGACCCTGGCCCCCGGCTCCACCGTCTGGTACGGCGCCGTGATCCGGGGGGATGAGGGCCCCATCTACATCGGGGAAAACACCAACATCCAGGACAATGCGGTGCTCCACTGCGACGCCGGCAGCCAGGTGGTGCTCCATCCCAACGTGACGGTGGGCCACGGGGCCATTGTCCACGGGGCCGAAGTGGGGGAGGGCACCCTCATCGGGATGCACGCCACCCTGCTGAACGGCTGCAAGGTGGGCAAGGGCTGCATCATCGGGGCGGGGGCCCTGGTGCCCGAGGGCAAGGAAATCCCCGACCACGTGGTGGTGATGGGGGTGCCTGCCCGGGTGGTGAAGGAGATCAGCCCCCAGCAGCTGGCCTTCTCGGAGCACAACGCAGCGGCCTATGCCCAGCTGGGGGGCCAGCACTGCCGGGCCGTCCCTGTAAAACCCGCAAAATCTGAGGATTAATGCGGTTTTTCGGCATTGCCGCCGGGGCTGATCAAAGGGCCCGGACCTTTTTACAGTTTCTTCACAGGTTTGTAACCATTTTCACGCAAAGACTGGGTATACTACAATCACAAGCCAGCGGGGCCGCAACCGCTGACTTGCACATGATTCCTCCTCACACCCAAAGTAATACCCCACACAGGGCCCTCGTTCAGGTGTACCGCAAGCGCCTGTCCGGGGGCCCTGTGCATGTTTTGTCACAAATCTGCGGCCAGCACCTGCAATACAATTTTCACATTTACCTGGCGGTCCAGCTGCCAGGCGGCCTGCTGGGCTGCCTGGATGGCGTGGGCCGCTTTTTCGCCCTTCAGGGGGCTGGCCTTGCTGCCCCGGAGCCCGGCGGCGGCATAGGCGCAGAAATCCCGCAGCAGGGCCGAGGCCCCGGCCTTGTCCTTTTCATACCCCGCCAGCAGCACCGAGGCGGCGTAATTGTCCCCGGCGGCGGCAGCCTTGGCCAGGGCTGCCGCCGCTTCCAGCTGCTTGCCCCGGGCCGGGTCCCGGGCGGCGTCCAGCACCGCCCCGATCCGCCCCTCAAACAGGTCGGACAGCCGGGCGGCGGTCTTTTTGTCCACCCCCTGTTGGGCGCAGAAGGCGGCGCAGTCGGCCTCCGGCACCGGCGCCAGGGCAAAGCTGACGCACCGGCTCCGGATGGTGGGCAGCACCCCCGCCAGGGACTGGGCGGTGAGGACAAACAGCACCCCCTCCGGGGGCTCCTCCATCACCTTCAGCAGGGCGTTGGCCGACTCCCCGTTCATCCGTTCGGCGTGGTACAGCAGCACCGCCCGGCCCTCCGCCGAAAGGCTGGTGTTGAAAATCTCGCTGCGCATGGCGGTGACCTGGCCCACCAGGTACTTGCCGCCGCTGCCCATCCCGTCCACCGAGATGGCCTCCCGCACCACGCCGGTTTCCACCCGGCCGCTGGTGCGGTCGCCGGCCTTGGCCACCGCTTTGCAGCATTCCCCCCGCAGCAGGGCCTCGGCCGCCGGGCCTCCCGCCGGGTAGAGATAGTCCGCCGCAATGCACCGGGCCGCAAACCCGGCCCCCAGCCCTTCTTCTCCCACCAGCAGCAGGCTGTGGCTCAGCCGCCGGCCGGCCAGCATCCGGCTTACCTCCTGTTTCAGGGCGTCATTTCCTGCCAGACGGTCCAGCATCATCCCGGCATTCCTCCTTTTCCTCGCATCCTTATAATAAATCCTTATAAAAATAAAAAGCGGCCCGGCCCGCGCCTCTCGGCACAGGCCGGACCCTTTCGTTTTATCTCCGGTTCATCTTTTTCCACTGTTCCCGCCGGTACCAGGCACGGAGGTCCGACCAGGCCTTGGGGGCAAAGAACAGCAAAAAGCCCGCCATGGACAGCAGGTAGTTCAGCCTGCCCATCCAGCTCACCGACAAAAAGCTCAGCACCCAGATGGCCGCTGCAAAGATCCCCAGGTACTTGACCCGCAGGGGGATGAAGAAGAACAGCAGCACCTGCATCTCAGGGTAGAGGATGGCGAAAGCCAGCAGCAGCGACAATTCCAGGCAGTAGGTGTCGGCGCTGCCGGTCACCAGGCAGGCCAGGATGGCCCCCAGCATCCCCGCCAGGATATACAGGTTGAAGCGGAAGTCCCCCCACACCGCCTCCAGGGCCGAACCCACAAACCACAAAAAATAGGCGGCAATCACAAAGTTCAGGATGCTCCCTGAGGAGAAGGGGACAAACAAAAAGGTCACCAGCCGCCAGACCTGCCCTGCAAACAGGGCCGGCCGGTTCAGGGTCAGATAGAATGCAATGTTGCGGTTTACAAACAGCTCCACTGCGTAGACCACGATTTGTCCGCCCACCAGCAGGGCGATCAGGTTCGGAATGCAGTAGCGGCCGAATTTCCGCTCGAGCTTGGTCAACCAGTTCATAGGACGCCTCCCAATGCAATCTCGATCTGCGGCCGCCGTGCCGTCTGCGGGCACAGGGCCATGGCTGTTTTTTATTGTATCATGTTTGGCCGGACCATTCAACCGGGCGGGGAGTTTTTCACTCTTTCCACCGGGTTTTCCACCGTTTTTACTGGGAGAGGGCGGAATTTTCCGCCCCTTTTCCACTCTTTCAACGGACTTTTCAACAATTTTGATTTCCAGCTGTTTATACCTCAGGTAATGCCGGCCCGCCTTTTTTCCCCGATTGGCCCCATCATCTCCCCCTGTTTTGCTGAAAATTTGTAAGTTTGACCCAGCCTTTTCTTTTCCTGCAAAAACCGGCAAATCCTAGCTGTTTGGCAGGTTTTCCGATTCGGAATCGGAAAAATCACACTTTTCAACACCGGCCTTTTCCCCGGGGCCGGCCGGCAGCTGTGGAAAACTTTTCCCAAATTTAACACAGACTTTTTTATTTCCTAGTTAAATTATAGGATTGACATGGTATATCTTTTCGGGTATAATTCCCTTGCGAGGTGAAAATGCCCCAGAAAAGGGCCCATACTCCCTCCATGCAAACCATTTCAACACGAGCTCCTTTCCCAAAGGGGCGCAGCTTCAACGAGGTGTCATTCCATGCTGGAACTCGAGCATATATCTTTTGACGTCCCGGGCGAATCCGGCCAAAAGGAGATCATCCGGGATATCTCTCTCACCATTCCCAACCAGACCTTTGTGGCCATCACCGGCCCCAACGGCGGCGGCAAGTCCACCCTGGCCAAGCTGATCGCCGGCATCGAGCAGCCCACCGCAGGCCGCATCCTGTTTGACGGTGAGGACATCACCCACAAGAGCATCACCGAGCGGGCCAACATGGGCATCAGCTATGCCTTCCAGCAGCCCGTCCGTTTCAAGGGGATCCAGGTGCTGGACCTGCTGCGGATTGCCGCAGGCAAGGACCGCCCCCTCAGCATCACCGACGCCTGCGCCTACCTGTCCGAGGTGGGCCTGTGCGCCAAGGATTACGTCAACCGCGAAGTCAACGCCAGCCTGTCGGGCGGCGAGCTCAAGCGGATCGAGATTGCCACCGTCCTGGCCCGCGGCCAGAAGCTGTCGGTCTTTGATGAGCCCGAGGCCGGCATCGACCTGTGGAGCTTCCAGAACCTGATCGAGGTGTTCGAGCGGATGCAGCAGAAGAACACCGACGGCTCCATCGTGGTCATTTCGCACCAGGAGCGTATCCTGAACATCGCCGATGAAATCATCGTGCTGGCAGCCGGCAAGGTCACCCAGAAGGGCCCCCGGGCTGAGATTCTGCCCGGCCTGCTGGGCACCACTTCGGCCGTGTCCGCCTGCAGCGCACTGGAACAGGGAGGCAGAAACGTATAATGTTGGACAAGATTGAAAAGCAGATCCTGGCCGAGGTGGCCGACCTGCACAGCATACCCGAAGGCGCCTACAACATCCGCGCCAACGGCCAGGCGGTGGCCCGCAATTCCACCGCCAACATCGACATCATCCCCAAGCCCGACGGAACCGGCATTGACATCCACATCAAGCCGGGCACCAAGCACGAGAGCGTCCACATCCCGGTGGTGGTCAGCGAGAGCGGCCTGAAGGAGACGGTGTACAACGACTTCTTCATCGGGGACGACTGCGACGTGCTGATCGTGGCAGGCTGCGGCATTGACAACTGCGGCAACCAGGACTCCGAGCACGACGGCATCCACCGCTTCCAGGTGGGCAAGAACGCCAAGGTCCGCTATGTAGAAAAGCACTATGGCCAGGGCGACGGCATGGGGATGCGGATCCTCAACCCCGTCACCGAAGTCCACCTCCAGGAGGGCAGCTCGATGGAGATGGAGATGGTCCAGATCAAGGGCGTGGACTCCACCAACCGCAAGACGGTGGCCGACCTGGCCGCCGGCGCACGCCTGGTGGTGCGGGAGCGCCTGATGACCCACGGCCGTCAGGTGGCCATCAGCGGCTACAATGTGACCCTGAACGGCGCCGGTTCCAGCGCCGACGTGGTGTCCCGTTCGGTGGCCCGGGAGCACTCCTACCAGAAGTTTGACGCCCTCATCACCGGCAACGCCCCCTGCTCGGGCCACTCCGAGTGCGACGCCATCATCATGGACCACGCCCGGGTGCTGGCGGTGCCCCAGCTGG
>OERG01000217.1_pt1 | contig 12522 bp, 14 predicted proteins | sample 1539951 | NCBI WGS metagenome assembly OERG01 (sample SAMEA3891870, study PRJEB23780) | metagenome | biome: terrestrial biome; feature: animal house; material: Caecal content | place: Italy | collected 2015-05-05
ATGATATAATAAAGAGCCGCTTGCATTTCTGCACCCCAAAACACAGGAGGAACCCATGTTTTTCGATTTATTGGACAAAATTTCGGGCATGATGCCTGTCCTGCTGGATGGAACCGTTGATGTCCTAAAAATATTCGTTTGGACGGTCATTTTATCGGTTCCGCTCGGCTTTTTGGTCGCACTTGGCCGTAACCTCAATCTCGGCGTTTCAATCGGCCGTTTCCGTATCCGTCCCATCTCTTGGGTCGTACAGTTCTATCAGCTCATCATGCGCGGTACCCCGCTCATGCTTCAGCTTATGTTCGTCATGTATGCTCCCTCTTACATATTCCACGTCGGCATGGACCGCTTCACCGCCACCATTCTGGCGTTTAGCATCAACTATGCCGCCTACTTCGGCGAAATTTTCCGTTCGGGCATTGACTCCATTCCACATGGTCAATATGAAGCCGCAAAAATGCTCGGCTACACCAAAACACAAACCTTTTTCCATATCATCCTGCCCCAAGTCGTCAAGCGCGTCATCCCCCCGACCGGCTCGGAATTTATGGTGCTGATTAAAGATTCGGCGCTTGCCAACGTTATCGGTCAGCCCCAGTTGTTTGATTCGGCAAAAAAACTCATGACCACCAATTCCAGTATCCTGCCGCTGGTCATTGCCGGCGTTATCTTCCTCATCCTGAACGCTGTGGTAGAATATGCGTTCAAACTGCTGGAAAAAAAGCTCAACTATTATAAAGGATAATTGCTATGAATCTTATCGAAGCCAACCATATTGAAAAATCCTTTGGCAGTCTGCGCGTGCTCAAAGATATCTCCATGCAGGTTTCCGAAGGGCAGGTCGTCTCCATCATCGGGCCTTCGGGTTCGGGCAAATCGACCTTTCTGCGCTGCCTGACCCAGCTCGAAACCGCCGACCGCGGAAACATCACCGTTTGCGGGGAAAAAATGATGTGGACGGAAAACGGACGCGCTGTATATGCCGACAAAAAAACGCTGCACGATATTATCTTAAATGTCGGTCTGGTGTTCCAAAACTTCAACCTGTTCCCCCATTTCTCGGTACTGGAAAACCTGATTGATGCGCCCATCCGTATCCGCGGCATCTCACGCGAACAGGCCATTGAACGCGCACGCGAACTGCTGCGCAAAATGAACTTGGAATCCAAGGAAGCGTCCTATCCGTGCGAACTGTCGGGTGGTCAGCAGCAGCGCGTGGCGATTGCCCGTGCACTGGCCATGCAGCCTCGTATCCTGTTCTTTGACGAACCAACTTCGGCGCTTGACCCCGAACTGACCGGCGAAATTCTCAAAGTTATCCGCGAACTGGCCGAAGAACACATGACGATGGTGATTGTCACACATGAAATGGCTTTCGCCCGCGATGTCGCTGACCATGTTATCTTTATGGCAGATGGGGTCATTGTGGAGGAAGGCACACCGGAACAGGTGTTCGGAAATTCCCAGAACGCCCGCACCCAATCTTTCCTCAGCCGTTTTTCGCAAAATTCCTAATTTGTCAAGCCCCACAACCGTTTGTTGTGGATAAATTTCATAAAAGCCAATTTACAATTCATTTTGTACGTTTAAACAAGGGCAAAGTCGAAAAATTCGACTTTGCCCTTTTGTTATCACAACCCCATAACAATACCATAAAGACGCCATAAAAAAAGTGGTATGTTTTTTGTTATTTCCTGTTGAACTCGTGCTTGGTTTTTGGTACAATTATCTCAGAAGCAAAGAGCGCTCACACCGCGCTCCTTTTCCACCGGTGAAAAGCCGATATCCGTTATCGGTCTTTACACACGAAATTTATAAAATGGAGATGTTTTACATGGATTCTTTTAGCGCTTCTCTGATGAAGGATAAGAGAGAGATTATTATTGCTCCCACCATCTACAAGTTCCAGAACTTTGGCGAATTTGCTGAGGAGTTCTCTCTGGGCGAACGCGATGTTGTCCTGACCAACGAGTTTATCTACAAGCCCTTCATGGAACAATACAACCTGCCCTGCACCTATGTATTCCAGGAAAAGTTCGGTGCAGGTGAGCCGTCCGAGGCCATGATTGAAACCATGTACGAGAAGATTCCTTACGACTCCTACGACCGTGTTATCGCCATCGGCGGCGGTGCTATCATGGACCTGTGCAAGCTGCTCGGCTGCAAGCGTCCTTCTTCCGTACATGAACTCTACTTCAAGAGAGAGCCTGTTGTACATGAAAAGGAAGTCATTGCTATCCCCACCACCTGCGGCACCGGTTCCGAAGTTACCAACATTTCGGTTGCTATCGTCAAGGACGAAAAGGACGGCAAGCTGACCGGCGGCGAAACCAAGCTCGGTCTGGTTTCCGACGACATCATCCCGAACAAGGTATGCCTGATTCCCGACCTGCTCAAGACCCTGCCTTACAAGCCGTTCGCAGCTTCGGCTATCGACGCGTTGATTCATGCAACCGAATCTTTCCTGTCGCCCCACCGCAAGACCGTTACTTCCGAGATGTACTCGGTTAAGGCAATCGAAATGATTCTGGAAGGCTTCCGCCGCATTGGACTGGAAGGCCCGGATGCTCGTCTGGATTATCTGGGTGAGTATGTCACTGCTTCCCTGTTCGCTGGTATCGCTTTCCTGAAGGCTGGCTGCGCAACCGTTCACGGTATGTCCTTCCCGCTCGGCGGCACCTATCACGTTCCGCACGGTGAATCCAACTATGCACTGTTCAGCAAGATTCTCGAAGTTTACGACGAGTATGAGCCCAACGGCGAACTGGGCAAGTTCAAGGAAATCGTTGCACGCTGCCTGGGCTGCTCCAAGGATGATGCACTGCGCACTCTGAACGTAACGCTGGAAAAGGTTCTGCCGCTCAAGCCGCTGCATGAGTATGGCTTTACCGAAGCCGACATCACTGGCTTCCCGGTATCGGTTATCGCAAACCAGCAGCGCCTCATCACCAACTCTTACCGTCCGATGACGCAGGAGCTGATGGAGCGCATCTACCGCGAGTGCTTCTAATCCAAACGGACTCCGCATCTTATAAAATATCCATTCCGGAGCCGATTCCCTGATTCGGAATCGGCTCTCCTTATCCGGCGGAACTTCCTCTCCTTCTTCCGCCATTGATTCTGATTTTTTGAAAGAAAGGATACTGTTTCTGTTATGATGACCAAGGACCAGTACATTGAATCCCTGCGCAAGCTCAACCTGAATCTATGGATGTTCGGCAAGAAAATCGAAAACCCGGTCGATGACCCGGTCATTCGCCCTTCGCTTAACTCCTTTGCCGCAACCTATGAGCTGGCGGAAGACCCGCAGTATGAGGACTTGATGACCGCCACTTCCCATATCTCCGGCAAGAAAATCAACCGCTTCACCCATATGCACCAGTCCACCGACGACCTGATTAAAAAGGTCAAGATGCAGCGCCTGCTCGGTCAGAAAACCGCCGCTTGCTTCCAGCGCTGTGTCGGCATGGACGCGATGAACGCGGTATTCTCCTCCACCTACGAAATTGACGAGGCTTGCGGCACCAAGTACCACGAAAACTTTGTCAAGTTCCTCACCCGTGTGCAGGAAGAAGATTTGGCTGTTGACGGCGCAATGACCGACGTGAAGGGCGACCGCTCGCTGGCTCCCTCCAAGCAGGCTGACCCCGACCTGTTCCTGCATGTCGTAGAGCGCACCCCTGATGGCGTTTACGTCACCGGTGCAAAGGCGCACCAGACCGGCTTTGTCAACTCGCACGAAGTTCTGGTCATGCCTACCATTGCAATGCGTGAGGGCGACGAAGATTACGCAATCTCTTTCGCCGTTCCCACCGACTCTGAAGGCATTACCCTTATTTATGGCCGCCAGTCGTGCGACACCCGCAAGCTGGAAGAATACAACGACATCGACGTGGGCAACAAGACCTATGGCGGTCACGAAGTTCTGGTTATCTTCGACCGCGTGTTCGTGCCCAACGACCGCATCTTCCTCAATGGCGAAGTCAAGTTCGCTGGCATGATTGTCGAGCGCTTCGCAGGCTACCACCGTCAGTCCTACGGCGGCTGTAAGGTTGGCGTGGGCGATGTCCTCATCGGTGCAACCGCTCTTTCGGTTGACATGGCAGGCTGCGCAAAGGCTTCCCATGTAAAGGACAAGCTCATCGAGATGGTACACCTCAACGAAACCCTGTACTGCTGTGGTATCGCTTGCTCCTCGCAGGGTTCCAAGACCAAGTCGGGCAACTACCTGATTGACCTGCTGCTGGCCAACGTCTGCAAGCAGAACGTAACCCGTTTCCCCTATGACATTGCTCGTCTGGCACAAGACCTCGCAGGCGGCGCAATGGTTACGCTGCCCTCTGAGGCCGATTTCCGTCACCCCGAACTGCACGCTTATATCGACAAGTACTTCAAGGGTGTGGCTTCGGTTCCCACCGAAGACCGTATGCGCGTACTGCGCCTGATTGAAAACATGACCATGGGCACCGCCGCTGTCGGCTATCTGCCCGAATCCATGCACGGTGCCGGCTCGCCGCAGGCACAGCGCATCATGATTTCCCGTCAGTGCAATATGGAAATGAAGAAGGAGCTTGCCAAGAAGATTGCTCGCATCGACTAAGCGTTTTACTTCTCACGAAAGGCACTCTTTACCGAGTGCCTTTCGTTGTCTATTTCTACACATTCATTCGCAGGAGGTCTTATGCGCCAAATCGCCGTAAAATTCTGCGGCGGCTGCAACCCCGGTTACGACCGCGGCGCGGCCTATCAGCAGATTCGGGAGGCCGTGGCCGACTGCGCTGCGCTCTCCCTCCCCGCTCCGGGGCAATCCTATGACGCGCTGCTTATCATACGCGGCTGCACAGGCTGCCCCTACCTATATGAGGAAATCGACGCAAACGAACGGACTCTTTGTGTCAAGCGTGATGACATTCCGGAAGTCATTGAAAAAATCCGGACTCTATAAATACATAAATATATTAAGGATGATGCTTCATGAAGAAAGTAAGGATTTTGTCCGCAGATGAGGCTGCCCTGCTGGTACAGGACGGCGATACCATTGCAACCGGTGGTTTTGTAAGCTGTGCTTGCCCCGAAACCCTGTCCAAAGCACTGGAAAAACGGTTCCTCGAAACCGGTCACCCCAAAGACCTGACCCTGTTCTTTGCTGCCGGTCAGGGACACCGCGACGGCACCGGCGGCGACCACTACGGCCACGAAGGCATGGTCAAGCGCGTTATCGGCGGCCACTGGGACCGCGCGCCTCATCTGGGCGAGCTGGCGCTGGCAAACAAGATTGAAGCCTACAACCTGCCGCAGGGCGTTATCTCACACATGTACCGCGATATCGCCGCACACAACATCGGCACCATTACCCATGTCGGCCTGAAAACCTTCGCTGACCCGCGCAATGGCGGCGGCAAGCTCAACGAATGCACCAAGGAAGATTTGGTCAAGGTGGTCAACATCGACGGCCACGAACGCCTGCTGTACAAGGGCTTCCCCATCAATGTCGTATTCCTGCGCGCGTCCTACTGCGATGAGTTCGGCAACTGCACCGTACACCGCGAAATCGGCCCGCTTGATGTCACTGCAATGGCACAGGCTTGTAAGAACTCCGGCGGCCGCGTCATCGTTCAAGTCGAAAAAATCGTGCAGGGCGGTTCGCTCGACCCCAAACTGGTCGCTATCCCTGGCATTTACGTCGATTCGGTTGTCATCGGCACTGAGGAAGAAAACATGCAGTGCTTGGGTATGCCCTATGACGGCGCACTGACCGGCGAATTCCGGATTCCGGTTGACGCTATCCCGCCCATCCCGATGGACGCAAAGAAAATCATTGCGCGCCGCGCTGCAATGGAATTGCCGCAGGATGCCATTGTCAATCTGGGCACCGGCGCTCCCGAAAAAATTGCAAACGTTGCGGCAGAAGAAGGCATTTCGGACAAAATGACCTTGACCGTTGAGGCCGGCTCTATCGCCGGTGTGCCCTACGGCGGCACTCAGTTCGGTGCAGCCGCAAACGCAATGTGCATCATTCCGCACAATGTACAGTTTGACTTCTATCAGGGCGGCGGCTTGGATGTCGCATTCCTCGGCCTTGCAGAAACTGCTCCCAACGGTGACCTGAACGTGTCCAAGTTCGGCACCCGTCTGGCTGGTGCCGGTGGATTCATCGACATCACCCAAAACGCGAAAAAGGTCGTTTACTGCGGCACGTTCACCGCAAAGGGTCTGAAAACCGACTGTGTAGACGGCAAGCTGGTCATCACACAGGAAGGTGCAAAGAAGAAATTCGTTAAGCAGGTAGAACATATCACCTTCTCCGGCGACTATGCAAACGAAGTGCATCAGCCCGTTCTGTACATCACCGAACGCGCCGTCTTTGAACTGCGTCCCGAAGGCGTGACCCTCATCGAAATCGCTCCGGGTATCGACCTGCAAACCCAAATCCTTGACCAGATGGAGTTCAAGCCCCAGATTGCTGAACACGTCAAGGTCATGGACGAGCGCATTTTCCGTGAAGAGAAAATGGGTCTGGCAGACGAGTAATTTTGCCTTGTTTCTGCAAAATGGCGCAGAATGATTGCATTTTTAACCATTCCTTTTCATATCCTGCATTTTTTTGAGTATTTTGCACAAAAGTTTTTTTGAAAAATATAGGATTTCTCTTCCATTTTGCGGGAAAGTTTGATAAAATTATAACGAAGTATGCGGGTGTGCCTCGACCGCCCCCGCTGCCTCAGGAGGCCGCGTGATTGTTTCCCGCCTCCTAAATTGACAGGAAAAGGAGAGTTTCCAATGAACGTTTATATTTGCTCGGCAGCCCGTACTGCGATTGGTACTTACGGCGGCACGCTGCGCGATGTTTCCCCCGCTGCTCTCGGCACCGCGGCTGCTAAGGCTGCTATCGAGCGCGCTGGCGTAGACAAGGCAGCCATCGACGAAGTCCTGTTCGGTCAGGTTCTTCAGGGCGGTGTCGGCCAGAACGTTGCCCGTCAGGTTATGGTAGGCGCTGGCCTGCCCCTCGAAACCCCTGCAATGACCCTCAACAAGGTATGCGCTTCCTCCATGCGCGCTATCTCGCTCGGCTCTCAGATTATCCGTTCGGGCGAAGACCAGATGATGCTGGTCGGCGGCTGCGAGTCCATGTCCGGCGCTCCCTACATCAGCCGCAATATGCGCTGGGGCGCTCGCATGAACGACGTCAAGATGGTTGATATGATGGTCTATGACGGCGTATTCGATGTATTCAATCAGTACCACATGGGCATTACTGCCGAGAACGTTGCCGAGAAGTACGGCATCACGCGTGAAATGCAAGACCAGATTGGCTACGAGTCCCAGATGAAGGCGGCTAAGGCTATCTCCTCCGGCCGTTTCAAGGACGAAATCGTTCCGATTGAGGTCAAGAAGAAGAAGGAAACCATTATTTTCGATACTGACGAGCATTGCCGCCCGCAGACCACTCTGGAAGGTCTGGCAAAGCTGCGCCCGGCCTTCAAGAAGGACGGCACCGTAACCGCTGGTAACGCTTCTGGTATCAATGACGCTGGCGCTGCCATGATTATCGCTTCCGAAGATTTCGTTAAGGCACATGGCCTCAAGCCGCTGGCTAAGATTCGTGCATTCGGTTCGGTTGGCTGTGACCCGTCTATCATGGGTATCGGCCCCATCGAGTCCACCCGTCAGGCACTCAAGCGCGCTGGTCTGACCGTTGCTGACCTCGACCTGATTGAGTCCAACGAAGCATTCGCTGCTCAGGCTGCTGCTGTAAACCGTGAACTGGGCTTTGACATGGACAAGGTCAACGTAAACGGCGGCGCTATCGCTCTGGGTCACCCGATTGGTGCGGCTGGCTGCCGTATCACCACCACCCTGCTATACGAAATGGCAAAGCGCGACCTCACCATCGGTCTGGCTACCATGTGCATCGGCGGCGGTATGGGCGAAGCCATCATCGTTGAGCGCGACGAACTGTGTAAGTAAGGGGTTTCCCAAATTGTGGCAGTCGGGACGGCGCACCGCCGTCCCCCTACCAAACTGACCTCAAAGGAGATTTGTTATCATGACTGATGTACTCGTTGAGAAAAAAGGCCACGTTGCGGTCGTTACCATCCAGCATATGCAGGCAATGAACGCGCTGTCTACCGATATGTACGCACAGCTCGAAGAAGCATTCGATTCCATTGCCGCTATGGATGACGTTTACGCCGTTGTCCTGACCGGTTCTTCTATCGTAAACAAGAAGGGCAAGACCGTTAATTCGTTCGTTGCTGGTGCCGACATCTCGCAGATGTCCACCATGACCGTTGCAGAAGGCAAGGCTTTCGGTAACGATTCTAACCGCGTTTGCTGGAAGATTGAAAACTTCAAGCGCCCGGTTATCGCTGCCATCAACGGCTTCTGCCTGGGCGGCGGCTGCGAACTGGCTATGTGCTGCGATATCCGTCTGGCTTCGGACAATGCACTGTTCGGTCAGCCCGAAGTTGGCCTGGGCATCACCCCTGGCTGCGGCGGCACCCAGCGTCTGGCTCGTCTGGTTGGCATGGGCAAGGCAAAGGAAATGCTCTACACCGCTCGCGGCAACTACTCGGCTCAGGACGCGCTGGCTATGGGCCTTGTAAACTATGTCTATCCGCTTGACCAGCTGATGGATGAAGCGATGAAGCTCGCAGAAGAAATCGCCGCTCAGGCTCCTATCGCGGTTGCTCTGACCAAGGAAGCAGTCAATGTCGGCATCCAGACCGACCTGAACTCTGCACTCAAGCTCGAAGGCAACTGCTTCGGCGAGTGCTTTGCAACCGAGGACCAGAAGTACGGCATGGCTTGGTTCCTAGACAAGAACCGCGACAAGCCCGCCAAGGAGTTCAAAAACAAGTAATTCATCGCTTTCGCGATTCGTTTATGAGGAGAGAGTATCATGAAAGTTTGTGTATTCGGCGCCGGCAATATGGGTGCGCGCATTGCTGAAGTTTTCCTGACCCACGACCACGAAGTAACCCTTATCGACATCAAAGACCAGTTCGTTGAGGGCGGCGTAAAGCGCATCAAGGGCGACCTGGATTTCCTGGTTCGCAAGGAAAAGATGACCGCTGACCGCGTTGCTGACCTGCTGGACAACCATCTGACCACTTCCACCGACCGCAACGTGGCAAAGGATGCCGATTTCGTTATCGAAGTCATTCTGGAAAACATGGATTTGAAGAAAGACCTGCTGCGCGAGCTGGATAAAATCTGCCCCGCTCACACCATCTTCGCTTCCAACACCTCGGCACTGTCCATCACCGAAATGGCTGCCTGCATCCCCAACCGCGCCGACAAGTTCATCGGCTGCCACTTCTTTAACCCGGCTCAAATCATGAAGCTGGTTGAAGTGACCCGCGCTATGCAGACTTCGGACGAAACCTTCAAGTTCGCTTACGACCTGATGACCGAGCTGGGCAAGGTTCCGGTTGCTGTAAACGAAGGCCCTGGCTTCGTTGTAAACCGCATCCTGATTCCGATGATGAACGAGGCAATCGGCATCTATGCAGATGGTCTGGCTTCCCCGTCCGACATCGACGTTGCGATGCAGAACGGCGCTGGCATGAAGTCTGGCCCGCTGCACACGGCTGACCTGGTTGGCCACGATGTAAATCTGGCTATCATGGAAACCCTGTACCGTGAGACTGGTGACCCGAAGTACCGTCCGCACCCGCTGCTGCGCAAGATGGTTCGCGCTGGCTGGCTCGGACAAAAAACCGGCAAGGGCTTCTTCACCTATGACGGCCCCTTTGGTAAGGAAATCCCCGGCGGTGACCTGACCGTTCGCTGAGTTTCCTAACTCTCCATTTTTGATTTTGAATACGCAATGCCCGAAAGTCTATGGACTTTCGGGCATTGTTTTTTTAACCGTTGCCAAAAAATAAGCGCACAAAAAATGCCGCACTGACAAACGCGGTCAAATCTCCCACCAGTGCCGCGGGCACGGCATAGCGAGTACTGCGCAAACCCAAACTGCCCGCATACAGGCTGATTGTATAAATACTGGTTTCCGATGCGCCCAGCATGACCGCTGCAACTCGTCCCGCATAACTATCTACCCCTGCGCGCTGCATGATATCGGTTCCCAGCGCCAATCCACCGCCGCCGCTGATGGGCTTTAGCAGCACCAGCGGTGCACACTCCGCCGGTATTCCCAGTATAGAAAAAAACGGCTGCATCACTGCCCCCAACCAGTCAATCACCCCCGATGCCCGCAGCATATATACCGCTGTCAGCAATCCAACCAGTGTCGGGGCAATCGTTGCAGCCGTCTGCGCACCTTTTTTGGCACCACTCAAAAAACATGAAAATACATCCACGCCCCGCACAAGTCCGGTCACGGCGATGACTGCAAGCATCGCCGGTATCATCCATGCCCCCATTTTTGCCTTTCCTCCCGAAAAATCTTAAACCATCGACGTGATTCGACAGATGTTTTATTTCACTTATGCGATAATACACCCAACGATTGGTTTGGCCGGTTAGTCTGTTTCCGGATAAAACGGTCGAAGACAATGCGCTGTAAACAGTGCCGCTGCAACCGATAGGATGGATGCCCCCCACACCGCCGGCATAATATCAAACGGCATTTGTGCCCCCATCCCGGTTCGCAATGCGGCAACTGTGGACGGTATGAGTTGTATGGAAGTCGTATTCAAAATAATCAGCATCAGTACGGCATGGGGACTGCCTGTGCGCCCTAACACGGTATATAAACGGTCGGCTGCCCGCAATCCCAGCGGGGTCGCCGCATTGGATAACCCCAAAAGGTTGGCCGTGACATTGGCACTCACCAGTTCCATGCTTTTTGTATCCTTTCCCGCTGCCCCAAACAATGGCCGCAGCAATGGCCGCATGAGCCGTGTGATACATGCCCCGATACCCGATGCCGACACCACTTCCATCATCCCTGACCAGAACATCATCAGTCCAATTATCTCTATCAACAGCTTTATCGCTTGCCCGGCTCCCTGTGCAGCCGCCTGTGATACTTCCCCCGTTCGTCCCGAGCATATGCCCCCAACCCAGGCAAGTACCAAAAATGCTGTCCATATCCTTGATAGCACACTGGCCACCTCCTTTCTATTTCACCCCGTTTGAGGAGAGATTCGCTATGAACCAAAAACCTACTGGAATTGTCCGAAAAGTTGACGACCTCGGACGTGTCGTACTGCCCTCCGAAATGCGTCGTGTACTTCAAATAGTTGAACAAGACGCTGTCGATATCCAAATGTACGAAGATTGTATCTTGATTAAAAAACATACGAACCATTGTATCTTTTGCGGTGCAACGGAAGACCTCTGCCCTTTCAGCGGCAAATATATCTGTCCCCACTGCCTGCACAAAATCCGCCACTTATAAACCTGTGCGCCGCCCATTCACTTGGGCGGCGCGATATTTTTCTTTGGTCGCTAACCCCCCTCGTATATGCCGCTCTCGCTTGTTGCGTCCCAGTACCGCCTGCACCTGCGTGTACAATACCCCGTTGAGCTGCTTGAGCCGCGTTGTGATGTCTTTATGTACGGTCGATTTGCTCACACCAAATTTCTTGGCAGCCTGCCGCACGGTCGCTCCTTCCTCTATGATATACTGCGCCAAACGTATCGCTCGTTCCTCCGGCAAGCCTTTCATGTCCATTCCCTCCACTTGTAATCTTGTGTTTCCAACCTATGCGTCTCAAATGGATTTTAGGACAAGAGATTTTTTCACCTCGCGCCGCTTCACCTCTTTCCCTCCTATCGCATAGGCTGGCATGAGGCGTTTTTCCCCTCAAATTTTCTCAAAAGGAGCGATGACCATGTATTATGACCCTCTCGCACCGCGTGGCCAAACCACTACGCGCGAATGCGACAATCTGCCGCCAGTCAACGATGAGGACGGCAACCAGAATGGAGGCAGCGACAATAATGGCAATAATCCCTCGACCCCGGATGTTACCCCGCCGCTTCAGCCCGAACAGCCCCTGCCCCCGCAGGACAATGAGAACTCCTCCGGCAACTTGCCAGCCGACTCCATCGACCCCAAACTGCTATCCCTTGCAATGGGCTTCGTCCCCTACCAGTCTTGGGGTACCCCTTATGCCGTCGATGTCGGCTTCTCCCGCGGTACCATCTTCCCCGGACTCGACAAGCCGTTCCTTGGCGAACCGCCAATCAACTCCACGCCGCTTCGATGGGGGGTCTGATGCCATGACCGAACGTGAAACCATGCTGCGCAAAGTCCAGATGTATGACGCAAATTGTCCATGGAGTTCATGGGCTTTTTGCTTTCGGTGCAACAGCAGGTGCAACACACCTACTCGCGCACCTTTTTACTTATGCAGAAAAGGGCACCAGCCGGTGCCCTTTTCTTGTGTCTCAAAATATAGGTTTTGTTTTTAAATGCAACTTATTATTGTGTGATATTTCATCCATATCTTATGATTCTATAAAACTTTTCAGAAGCATTTATCTATCCCTTGGCTCTTACATTACTGCTGTTTTCAGTGCCTTGATTGCCTCCGGCAGCTTCTCAAT
>OERG01000218.1_pt1 | contig 12503 bp, 8 predicted proteins | sample 1539951 | NCBI WGS metagenome assembly OERG01 (sample SAMEA3891870, study PRJEB23780) | metagenome | biome: terrestrial biome; feature: animal house; material: Caecal content | place: Italy | collected 2015-05-05
CAATTAGTGTTTTAATTCTCATTAGCTGTTTTTCAGATGAAACTTCCCCAATTTGGTGGCTTCATTTTGCCGTTTTTTTTATTTTTGGAAAGATTGGATATTTCGTTCCAGCACTTTTATTTTTTACAGTCTGTTTTATTTTGTCTAATCAAGGAGATGATAGACTGCGCAGAAAATTATTTGGAGGAGTACTTTGCCTCATTGCTTTGTTGGGAATTTTCCAATTGATTTTTACGACGCAAGCAAGTAATGGAGGCGGAGTGCTGGGGCTGTTGATTGTAGATGTGTTTGGACCATGGCTTGGAGATATCGGAACCTATGTTGTTATGGCGGCATTTGCAGCGATTGGAACGGTAATTATTACAGAACGTTCACTGATGCACTTGATTAAGCAAAGATCTCAAAAAGCATATTCTACGGTTAAGACAAATGTAACAACTTATCAGGAAAAACGTGGAGAAAAAAAGACAATCCGAAATCAAGTAAAAAAAATAAATGCAGAATCGGATCCTTCTGTGGACATTTCATCTGGCAGTTCCATTGAAGATATCCCAATTAGAGGAATTGTGGATATTTCATTAAAAGAACAGGAACCAGAAATACGACCCGTGTTAAAGGATAATAAGCAAAAAGAAATATCCATTGATATTCCATGGAAGGTGAACCGAAATTTTACAGATATAGAAGAAACGGGACCAGAGTTTCCGCTTCGTCGTCAGGTGGCAAAAGATCCTTATATGGAAGAGAAAAATGAAAAAAAACCACGGGCAATTCGCAAGAAACCATCGTTTACTGTAGAGGGAAGTGATCCAAATGCTCAGATGAAAACCGTGAAAACTTCTTCTGGAAAAGTCATTACCGTACCGCTGGAGCATGTTTCAGCGACTCAAAAGTCTCCAGAAAAAGAGAGCAAACCAGTGGAAAAAAGAGAAGCTTCCAAACAAGAAACGAAGTTAGATGCAGCTCAAAAAGAATATAAGTTTCCTCCGCTTTCGCTGCTTCGTACTGCGAGAGGAGGGATTGGACAAAAAAATAAAGAGCAAGAGGTTCGCAGTACGGCAATGAAATTACAGCAAACACTGCAAAACTTTGGTGTAGGAGTGACGGTTACGAATATTAGTTGTGGACCGGCGGTTACTCGGTATGAATTGCATCCAGAGCAGGGCGTGAAAGTAAGTAAGATTGTTTCTTTGACGGATGATATTAAGCTAAATTTAGCAGCCGCCGATATTCGTATTGAAGCGCCGATTCCAGGTAAAGCAGCGATTGGAATTGAAGTTCCCAATAAGGAAAATCAAGAAGTCATGCTTCGGGAACTTTTGGAAAGTCAGGAATTTTTAACCCATCCTTCGAAGATTGCGTTTGCAGTGGGGAAAAATATTGCGGGAAATCCAATTGTATCCGATATTGCACAAATGCCGCATCTTTTAATTGCAGGTGCGACTGGATCAGGAAAATCGGTTTGTATTAATACATTGATCATGAGTATTTTGTACAAAGCAAAACCATCCGAAGTAAAATTAATTATGGTCGACCCAAAAGTGGTGGAACTAAGTGTCTACAATGGAATTCCTCATTTGATGATTCCAGTTGTCACCGATCCTAAAAAAGCAGCAGGAGCATTGAATTGGGCAGTGACGGAGATGACTGAGCGCTACCATAAGTTTGCAGAATACAATGTGAGAGACCGAAGAGGATATAATGCAGCAATTGATCGTATGCCAACGATGGAAGGAGTAGAAAAGCCGAAAAAACTGCCTCAGATTGTAATTATTGTCGATGAGCTGGCAGATTTAATGATGGTTGCACCTGGAGAAGTGGAAGATGCCATTTGTCGTTTGGCTCAAATGGCACGTGCGGCAGGAATTCATCTTGTAATTGCCACACAGCGTCCATCCGTTAATGTAGTAACAGGATTGATCAAGGCCAATGTACCATCTCGAATTGCTTTTTCTGTCTCTTCAGGAGTGGATTCTCGAACAATTATTGATATGAATGGAGCAGAGAAACTATTAGGAAGAGGGGATATGTTATTCTATCCATCTGGGTATCAAAAACCAGAACGAGTGCAAGGTGCATTTGTTTCAGATGCAGAAGTATCCAAAGTAGTACAATTTTTATCGGAACAGACGGATGTAGATGGCGCAGAAAAAGATAAGGGATTAGATATTACAATCAATCAAGCGGTACCGTCTGTGGATAAATCCGCAGAACGAGATGAATATTTTGAGGCAGCAGGCAGATTTTTGATTGAAAAAGATCGGGCCTCGATTGGAATGTTACAGAGAATGTTCAAGATAGGATTTAACCGTGCGGCAAGAATTGTAGAACAATTGGCACAGGCAGGGGTAGTTGGAAAAGAGGAAGGGACAAAGCCTCGTAAAATTTTAATGACGATGCAGGAATTTGAAGAAATGCTTCAAAAAAAACAATAAAGAAAAAGGATTTATGAAATTAGGAGGTAAGAAAAGATGAAAACAGATATTCAAATTGCACAAGAAGCCAAAATGGAGCATATTCGTAAGGTAGCAGAGAGATTTGGGCTGACAGAAGAAGATCTGGAGTTTTATGGAAAATATAAAGCTAAAATTTCCGATCAGGTTTGGGAGAGAGTAAAAAATAATCCAGATGGAAAACTTGTTTTAGTAACTGCGATTAATCCAACTCCAGCGGGAGAAGGAAAGACGACGATTAGCATTGGGCTGGCACAGGCATTGAATCAGATGGGAAAAAAGACCTGGCTGGCACTTCGTGAGCCTTCTCTTGGACCATGTTTTGGAATTAAAGGAGGAGCAGCAGGAGGCGGATACGCTCAAGTCGTTCCTATGGAAGACTTGAACCTGCATTTTACTGGAGATTTTCATGCCATCACTTCAGCCAATAATTTATTAGCAGCAATGCTCGATAATCATATCCAACAGGGCAATGAACTTCGGATTGACACAAGACAGGTCACCTGGAAACGCTGCCTGGATATGAACGATCGTGTTTTGCGTAATGTGGTCGTTGGACTCGGTGCAAAAGCGGATGGCTATGTAAGGGAAGACCATTTTGTCATTACGGTTGCTTCTGAAATTATGGCAATTCTTTGTCTTTGCAATGATATGAAAGATTTAAAAGAGCGATTAGGACGAATTATTGTTGCATATAATGTGGATGGAGAACCAGTTACTGCAAAGGATTTAAAAGCAGTTGGAGCAATGGCAGCATTGTTAAAAGATGCAATACAGCCAAATATGATACAGACGTTGGAACATACCCCTGCATTGGTACATGGAGGACCATTTGCCAATATCGCACATGGCTGTAATAGTGTACGTGCAACAAAGACTGCATTGAAACTGGGAGAGATTGCGGTTACGGAAGCTGGGTTTGGAGCCGATCTTGGAGCGGAGAAGTTTATGGATATCAAGTGTCGGATGGCAGGATTAAAACCAGATGCAGTTGTATTAGTTGCTACCGTAAAAGCATTGAAATACAATGGTGGAGTTCCAAAAAATGAACTTGGAACCGAAAATCTGGAAGCTCTGAAAAAAGGAATCGTAAATCTGGAGAAACATATTGAAAATATTCAAAAGTTTGGCGTTCCAGTTGTAGTAACATTAAATTCCTTCTTAACCGATACAGAAGCAGAATATGAATTAATTAAAAACTTCTGTGAAGAGCGTGGATGCGAATTTGCACTTTCTAAAGTATGGGAAAAAGGCGGTGAAGGCGGTCTGGAATTGGCAGAGAAAGTAATCCAGACATTGGAGACGAAGGAAAGTAACTATCATCCAATTTATGAATTAGATCAGCCGCTGAAAACGAAGATAGAAACAATTGCAAAAGAAATCTATGGTGCGGACGGAGTAAGTTATGCTCCAGCGGCTTCTCGGGCATTGAAACGTTTGGAAGATCTGGGATTTGGAAACTTACCGATCTGTATGGCAAAAAATCAGTATTCCTTGTCGGACGATCAAACGAAGCTGGGACGTCCAACTGGATTTACAGTAACTATCAGAGACGTTTATGTAAGTGCAGGAGCAGGATTTGTGGTAGTGCTTACTGGTAATATTATGACAATGCCAGGATTGCCAAAAACCCCAGCCGCATTTAATATTGATGTAACCGAAGACGGTGTAATTACTGGACTGTTTTAATTTCTTTTTAGTTTATTGAGCCGATAGGTAAGAAAATGAATTGGCGAATCAGGAGGATTTTATGACCCTTAAAGAATTGCTTTGTGGCATTTCTTACGTGGTGATAAAAGGAAATGATGAGATACCAATTAGTGATATTGTATACGACTCAAGAAAAACGGTAGAAAATTGTGCATTTGTATGTATTTCTGGTACGATTACCGATGGACACCGTTTCTTGAGAGAAGCGGAACAAAAGGGAGTCTCTGCAATTGTGATGGAACATCTTCCGATTCAATTGACAGAAATCCATTTAAACCATATGACCATTGTATTAACAGAGGATAGCAAAAAAGCGCTTGCCTGTATGTCCGCAAACTATTTTGCTCATCCAGACCGAGAGATGATGGTAATTGGAATTACAGGCACAAAGGGAAAAACTACAACTGCACATATGATAAAAGCAATTTTGGAGGCGGATGGCAGAAAAACTGGAATGATTGGAACGATGGGAAGCTATATTGGTTCCCAAAAAATTCCTCTGCTTCATACAACGCCTCCTTCTTATGAAGTATATCGACTGCTGCGTCAAATGGCAGAAGAAGGCTGTAAGTATGTCGTAATGGAAGTTTCTTCTCAGGGATTAAAACTGTCTCGTGTATGGGGAATTCAGTTTGCAGCTGGAATTTTCACGAATATTTCTACCGATCATATTGGAGTAGGAGAACATCGAAACTTTGAAGAATACTTATATTGGAAAAGCCGCCTATTCTGTCAATGTGAGGTTGGAATTATAAATCAAGATGAAACATTTCATGAAAAAATGGAAGAGGGTCATTTCATTCCATTTCTTCATTTTGGAATGGAATCCAATGCAGATTTTTATTTTGATACAATAAAACAGGAAAAAAGAAATGGATTTTTAGGACTTTCTTGTAACTTAAAAGGAAGGGTTTCGTTTTCTTGTGAAATTGGAATGCCTGGACGATTTAATGCCTATAATGCATTGGCTGCCATTGCAGCTGCCATTTATTTTGGTTGTAGTCAGTCCGCAATTTGCGATGCTCTTTTCAATATTCGTGTAAAAGGGCGGACGGAATTAATTCCAGTAAACGGGGACTATCATTTGATGATTGATTATGCCCATAACGCAGTAAGCTTGGAGAGTTTATTAAAAATGCTGCGCAGCTATGAGCCAGGAAGAATTGTATGTTTGTTTGGGTGTGGAGGAAACCGTTCCCGTTATCGGCGTTATGCAATGGGAAAAATCAGTGGTCAGTATGCCGATTTTTCCATTTTGACAGAAGATAATTCCAGAGAAGAACCTCTGATGGAAATTATAAAAGATATTATTGAAGGAATGCATCAGACGAACGGAGAATATATTGTAATTCCGTCCAGAGAGGATGCAATCTATTACAGTATCAAATATGCCCTACCAGGTGATATGATTGTTTTAGCTGGGAAAGGGCATGAAGACTATATGGAGCAAAATGGACATCGCATTCATTTTTCCGAACATGAGATAGTCCAGAAAATTCTAAAGCGAATAGCAAATGAGCCAGAAAGGAATCAATAAAAAATGTTAAATATTACGGTAAATGATATTGTAAAAGCAGTAAATGGAACGCTGCTGTGCGGAGATGGAACACAGATTATTGAACATATTAGTATTGACTCTAGAAGCAGCCAGGGAAACGATATTTTTGTTCCAATTATTGGTGAAAAAGTGGATGCGCATCGATTTATTTCTCAGGCGCTGGAAATTGGTTGTGCTGCAACGTTAACAAGCGAGCATGAGCAAATGACGGGACAACAAGCTTGGATACGAGTGGAGAATACGATTGATGCATTGCATGAAATTGGACGTTTATGCCGAAGCAGAATCCAAATTCCTGCGGTTGGTGTGACGGGAAGCGTTGGAAAGACGACAACAAGAGAAATGATTGCCACCGCACTTTCTGCACAGAAAAAAGTATTCAAAACGAGTAAAAACTATAATAGTTCGGTTGGACTTCCAATTACACTTTCTGAAATGACAAATGAAGATGACATTGCAGTATTGGAGCTGGGAATGAGTGTACCTGGAGAACTTGGAACGATTTCCGATCTGGCAAGTTTGGATATGGCAGTGCTGACCAATATTGGAGTGGCACATATTGAATATTTTGGAAGTCAGGATGAAATCTGTAAAGAAAAATATACGATTACAAAGGGATTTCATGGAAAAGGATTATTGTTTATTAACGGAGACGATCCACTGCTTGTGAAATATAAAGATTTGACAGGATATCCTTATATACTTTACGGAACAGGGGAAGATTGTGAATACCGTGCGGAAAATATCCGAACAGTGGCAGGCAAATACCAGTTTGATTTTGTACATAAAGATCAAACGGTTTGCGTGACTCTGTCGGTACTTGGACATCACAATGTATTGAATGCGACTGCTGCACTTGCAGTAGCGGATCAAGTCGGTGTAGATGTCAAAGCGGCAGCGAAAGCATTGGAATCGTTTACTGGATTCCAGAATCGTCTTCAGCGTTACGAGATTCATGGATATACGGTAATTGATGATACGTATAATGCAAGTCCTGCGTCGATGAAGGCAGGGCTGGAAGTGCTTGCCAATTATTCTGCATCGGGAAGGAAAATTGCCGTGCTGGGAGATATGTTTGAATTGGGAGAAAATGCGCCGCAATACCATTATGAGGTTGGGGCATTTGCAGCAAAACTGCCGTTGGATCAGATGCTGTTAGTTGGAACCAATGCAGCGTTTATTGGAAAAGCAATGAAGGAAGCTAATTCCGTATGTGAAGTGTTAGTAATGGAACAAAAAGAAGACGCCGCAGCCTATTTGGGCGATCATGTACAAAAAGGGGATGTGGTATATATAAAGGCATCCAACGGAATGAAACTAAAGGAAATTACAGCTTATTTACAGTCAAAGGGGAAATAGTATTGTATGCAAATGTGATTGTGGATATTACACAGGAACAATTGGATCGAGTTTTTCAATACCTGATTCCCGCTTCCATGCATGTGGAGGCAGGGAGTCAGGTTTTAGTACCATTTGGAAGAGGAAATAGAAAAATTAGAGGATATGTGATCGAATGTACCGATCAGGCAGAATGGGACCCTGCAAAAATAAAAGAAATTTTAGAAGTTTATCCATTTCAGAAAACAGTGGAAACGCAGATGATTCAACTGGCAGCATGGATGAAACGCTGTTATGGCTCTACGATGATTCAGGCATTGAAAACGGTGCTGCCAATGCAAAAGGCAGTCAAGCCAATCGAGAAAAAATATTATGTGTTAAAACAAAAAGGAGAGGCGATCCTTGCTTTAGAAGAGGCGAAACGAAAAAAATGGAAGGCTCGCATTCGATTATTAGAAGCGTTATTGGAGTCCGAATTTCTGCCAGCCGATTTGGCGTTGGAACGGCTTCATGTTACATCCGTCGTGGCAAAGCCATTGGAAGCAAAAGGAATTCTCTCCATTGTGACAGAAACTGCTTATCGGAATCCGCTTCATTCGATTTCATTGGAACAGAAAAAAGTACAATTAAATGAAGCACAGAGTCAAATTGTATCTTCGATTTGTCATGCATTTGACCAGGGAGAAAGAAAGCCATCCTATATTCACGGAATTACTGGAAGCGGAAAGACGGAAGTGTATATGGAAATTATTGCACATGTACTAAATCAAAATCGTCAGGTCATTGTGCTGATTCCAGAAATTGCGCTCACGTACCAGACGGTTATGCGGTTTTATCAACGGTTTGGTAATCAGATTTCCATTTTAAATTCAAGGCTTTCTCCAGGAGAACGGTTTGATCAAATGGAACGGGCAAGAAACGGAGAAATTCAAGTTATGATTGGTCCTCGCTCTGCATTATTTACTCCATTTGCAAGACTTGGATTGATTGTAATCGATGAAGAACATGAGGCAGCTTATAAAAGCGAATATTCTCCAAAGTATCATGCCAGGGAAACAGCAATTGAGCGAGCTCGTCTTTGTGACGGAATGGTTGTTATGGGGTCTGCAACTCCATCAGTAGAAGCTTATTATAAAGCGAAAACTGGCAAGTATCGTCTTTATCAGTTGAGAAAACGAGCAATAGAGAAAAGAACAAATCCTCTTGTTTTTAAATCGGAGGGGATATTCAGGATTTGTTTCTTGTCGTTCTTGTGGAAAGTCCATTGGATGCCCGCATTGTGATGTATCGTTGACTTCTCATAGAGATGGAAGTTTAGTTTGCCATTACTGTGGATATTCCATTCCAATGCCCGAGAGATGTCCGTTTTGTGGTTCTCCCTATATTGCAGGGTTTGGACTTGGAACGCAAAAAGTAGAAGCACTGACGGCGCAGGAATTTCCAAATGCCAAAATTTTACGTATGGATTTGGATACTACTTCCAAAAAAAATGGACATCAGGAAATTTTGGAACAATTTTCCAATGGAGAAGCGGATATTTTAATTGGAACGCAAATGATTGTAAAAGGGCATGATTTTCCAAATGTAACATTAGTTGGGGTGTTAGCTGCCGATTTATCCCTTTATTCTGGAGATTATCGGAGTGCGGAACGAACCTTTCAACTATTAACACAGGCGGCAGGACGGGCAGGACGGGCAGAAAAACCAGGAAATGTCATTATTCAAACCTATAGTCCAACCCATTACAGCATTTTGGCTGCGAAAAACCAGAATTATGAGCAGTTTTATGAACAAGAAATAACTTATCGGACAATGCTTCAATATCCGCCAAAGGGATATATGATGGAATTATTAATTACTTCTGACAATGAAATAGAAGCAGAAAATACAATTCATGGCTATGCGGCATTGATTCAAAACGAATATAATGGTACAATAAAGGTAATCGGTCCTACCAATGCTCTCATTGGAAAAATCAAAGATACGTATCGGAAAGTACTGTATCTGAAATCGTTAAAGGAAACTGTATTGATCGAAGCAAAAGATAGGATCGAACAACATTATCATCGAAGTTTTCCAAACGGCAGGCTTCGGATTCAGTTTGACTTCTATCAATAAAATAATTGGAGGATATTATGGGAATTAGAAATTTAAGAACAATGGGCGATGAATGCCTAAGAAAGAAATGTAAGGAAATAAAAAGCATTAGTCCAAGAATTCGACTTTTAGCAGAGGATATGTTGGATACGATGTATGCAGCGAATGGAGTTGGACTGGCAGCACCGCAGGTTGGTATACTAAAACGAATGGTTGTCATTGACGTAGATGGAGAACATCCATATATATTGATTAATCCAGAAATTTTAGAGACAAGCGGAGAACAGACTGGATATGAAGGCTGTTTAAGCGTTCCAGGAAAAAGTGGAATTGTGACACGTCCAAATTATGCGAAAGTTCGTGCCACTGGTTTGGATGGAAAAGAGTTTATTTTAGAAGGAGAAGAATTGTTAGCCAGAGCAATTTGTCATGAATGCGATCATTTGGATGGTATTATTTATGTAGATAAAGTAGAGGGTGATCTCATTGATAACGAAGAACTGGAAAGAATGGAACTGGAACAAGAATAGAAAAAGAGGAGAAAAATATGCGTATTATTTATATGGGAACTCCAGATTTTGCTGTTCCAACTTTGGAGGCGTTAATTCAAAGCAAGCATGAAGTCATTGCAGTTATTACACAGCCGGATAAGCCAAAGGGCAGAGGAAAGGCAATGCAGTTTCCTCCAGTAAAGGAAAAGGCGCTGGAATATGGAATTCCAGTTTATCAGCCAGTCAAAGTAAGAGAATCTGCTTTTATAGAACAGATGAAAGAATGGAAACCAGATGCGATTGTAGTCGCAGCATTTGGGCAGATTCTTCCAAAGGCGATACTGGATTTGCCACGCTATGGATGTATCAACGTACATGCATCACTGCTTCCAAAATATCGTGGAGCAGCTCCGATCCAGTGGGTAATTATAAATGGAGAAAAAGAAACGGGAATTACAACTATGTTTATGGATATAGGACTGGATACAGGAGATATGTTAAAGAAAGCGGTTGTTCCAATTGAAGAAAAAGAAACGGGGGAAAGTCTTCATGATAAACTAGCTGCATTAGGCGGACCGTTAATATTGGAAACATTGGAAGAATTGGAAAATGGAACTGCGGTGCGGACAAAGCAGGACGATGCACAAAGTTGTTATGCGAAAATGCTGACTAAATCACTCGGAGATATTGATTGGAGTCAGTCGGCAGTACAAATTGAACGGCTTATCCGTGGACTGAATGCATGGCCAAGTGCCTATACAAAATGGGAAGATAAAACATTAAAAATATGGGCGGCCGATGTGATCGACGGCAATAGAGAAGGAGCAGCAGCTGGTGAAGTTGTAGAACGACAGAAGAAAGCATTAATTGTTCAGACAGGAGAGGGACGACTTTCTCTAAAGGAAGTGCAGCTTCAAGGAAAGAAGCGGATGGAAATTGATGTATTTTTAAGAGGGTATCCGATCATGGAGGGGACAGTTTTTCATCAAGCAGAAGAAATGAGTAAGGAACCAAAATAGAAAGGATTGATAGAATCTATGATAAATGCTTATATGTATTCTCCCTTTATGATGTATTGGGATTGGACTTATATACTTGTTATTATTGCAGCCATTATTTCTGCCGTTGCATCGATGAAGGTAAACACAACATTTTCCCGTTATTCTGGCGTGCGTGCGATAAGCGGAATGACTGGAGCAGAGGCGGCGCAGCGTATTTTACGTTCGCAGGGAATTATGGATGTGCAAGTTCGTCATGTATCTGGAAATTTAACGGATCACTACGATCCACGTTCTAAAATATTAAATTTATCGGATAGTGTTTATGGATCCACGTCAGTAGCAGCAATCGGCGTGGCCGCACATGAATGTGGTCATGCAGTGCAGCACCAAGTGGGATATGCACCGTTGAATATTCGTTCTACATTGGTACCAATTGCCAACTTTGGACAAACGATTAGCTGGCCATTGATTTTAATTGGCTTTTTGCTCAATGGAAGTGTAAGCCAAATGTTTTTATATGCGGGTGTGATTTTATTTTCCGCAGCGGTATTGTTTCAGCTTGTTACACTTCCCGTTGAGTTTAATGCATCGAGCAGAGCACTTCGTCTGCTTCAAGATAATGGAATTTTGGCATCGGATGAAATTGGAAAAACAAGAAAGGTATTATCCGCAGCTGCGCTGACCTATGTAGCTGGTGCAATCGGAGCAATTTTACAACTGTTACGTCTGCTGATTCTAATAGGAGGAAGAAGACGGGATGATTAATGGACGAGAAATAGTTCTGGATATTTTGCTCGAAGTTTTAGAAAAACGGGCATTTAGCCATATCGTAATAAGGCAGGCATTGGAAAAATACGGATATTTGAGTAAACAAGAACGAGCATTTCTTTCCCGTTTGGCACAGGGCTCTGTGGAACGAAAAATAGAATTGGATGCTCGAATTAATCAAGTATCTTCGGTTAATGTTATGAAAATGAAGCCAGTCATTCGCAATATTTTGCGGATGACGGCATACCAGTTGGAATATATGAATCAGATTCCTGATCGTGCCGCCTGTGATGAAGCAGTACGGCTTGCAGTAAAACGTGGATTTGGAGGATTAAAAGGATTTGTAAACGGAGTATGCCGTGGAATGATTCGTAATCGTGCGGCATTTGAGAAAATAAAACAGGAGAATCTTTCCATTCAGTACTCCATGCCAGAATGGCTTATTGAGGAATGGATGAAATGGCTTCCAAAAGAAACCGTTGTGCAGATGCTGGAAGGATTCTATAAAGAACGGCCGATTTCGATACGCTGTAATACAAGCAAACAGGGAAAAGAACAGATTATTGCATCATTGGAACAGGATGGAGCAGAAGTAACCCAGGCTCCTTATGTAAAGGACGCACTTCTCTTGCACCATTATGATCGGCTGGATTATCTGGAAGCATTTCGGAATGGCTGGATTCAAGTGCAGGATGTCAGCTCTATGTTGGTTGGATTGGCAGCGTCTCCCAAAGAGGGCGATTATTGCATGGATGTATGTGCTGCTCCAGGAGGAAAGACGATCCATCTGGCAGATCAGATGAACGGTACGGGTATAGTGGACTGTCGTGATATCAGTATCGAGAAGATCATGAAAATTCAAGAAAATCAGCTGCGCTGTGGATTTTCCAATATTGTACCGATCGTTGCAGATGCAACCAAACTGGATCTTAATTCTATCGAAAAGGCAGATGTCCTAATTGCCGATTTGCCTTGCTCTGGCCTTGGAATTCTCGGAAAGAAAGCGGATATTAAATATCAGATGACTCCAAAACAGATGGAAGAGCTGGCGAAGCTGCAAAGACAGATTCTTTCCGTTGTACAACAG
>OERG01000220.1_pt1 | contig 12423 bp, 8 predicted proteins | sample 1539951 | NCBI WGS metagenome assembly OERG01 (sample SAMEA3891870, study PRJEB23780) | metagenome | biome: terrestrial biome; feature: animal house; material: Caecal content | place: Italy | collected 2015-05-05
AAATAGGTGGAGGCATCCAGGTTCAGCACCCGGTGCTGGTCCAGATAGTTGTTGTTCCGGGATTTGTTGTAGCACTTGGTGCCGGTGTAGGTGGCATTCTTCAGCACCCGCACCACGCTGGATGCGCATCACTTCACCAGTCCCATGGCGCTTTTCCGGTGGCGGGCGTTCAGCTCGTTGGCAATCTGCAAAGAGCCCTTCCCCTGCAGATACAGGTCGAAGATCATCCGCACCGTCTCGGCCTGTTCCTCGTTGATTTGATAAGTATCTCCAATCCGGTCGTAGCCCAGAATATTGCCGTTGCCGTACAGCACCCCTTTCTCCCGGCTCACCTTCTGGCCCGCCCGCACCCGCTCAGAGGTCTTGCGGCTCTCCTCCTGGGCCAGGGTGGCCATCAGGGAGAGGCGAAGTTCGCCGTCCCCGTCCATGGTCCAGATGTTGTCCTCGATGAAGTAGACCTCCACCCCGACGCCTTTCAGTTCCCGGGTGATGACCAGGGTATCCACCACGTTCCGGGCGAACCGGCAGACCTCACGGGTCACAATCAGATCGAACTTGCCCTGCCGGGCGTCGTCAATCATCCGCAGAAAGGAGGGCCTTTTCTTGGCCTGGGTACCGGTAATGCCCTCGTCTATATACCGGTCCTGAATCTCCCAATTGGGATGATACCGCGCCTGATCGTCATACCACTGCATCTGGTTTTCCAGGGCAGCAATCTGCGCCTCGTGCTCGGTGGATACCCGGCCATAGACGGCCACCTTCCGCTTCCGGTTCCGGTCCAGCTGGGTGTAGTCCGTCAGCTTAAAGCGATAGTTGTAATCGTCCCGCATCATATGCCGCCCTCCTTGTTTCTTAAACGCTGTGCCCCTTGGCAGGGGCTTTGCTTGTGTTGCGAACCACGTTGGCATAGGTCTCCGGGTTGACCAGACCTTTCTTCATCAGAATTTCGATCAGGGCAACCGCTGCATAGCGTTCATCAATCTTGTTGTTCTTGATTCTGGCACCTCCATCTTATCACATACGCTTGGTTTCGTTGAGGATGTCAATCGGAATGTTTCAAATCATCCGGCATTGGCTTCACGGATAGATTGTTCAAAATTTTTAATAAAGTCTATACCCTGTTCCCCGATCCGGCGGATATTCTCCAGCCCCGAGAGACAGAGCTCTGGGTTGTTCTGCAAACAGGTGTTCCAGCGGAAAATCATGTTGTCCAGGGCATCTCCCAATTCATAGCAGATATCGTCTGCATTGGTTTCCCCGGTGGGCTGGAGCATCTTTTCCGACATTTCCCGGAGGGCTTTCAGAATCTTCCTGCTCTGGCTTCGCCGCCCGGAGTTGGGCTTTGGAAGCTCCGGCAGGGGAGGCTTCGTTTCTTGGGCATCCATCTTTCCCTGGGCTGACTGCTTCTCCCGGGCCGCCTGTTTCTCCTGCCGCGGTCTGCAAATCTCCGCCACAAGGCCGGGGCGTTCTTCAGGTGCTGCTCTGGACACCGACGCCAGCTCGGCTGCCGTAGGTTTGACCTTCCCTGAAAGGATCTTCTCCCGGGTGCCGGGGACAGCAGCCTCGGCGGCGTCCACATTCTGTGCAAACTTTTCCGAGCGGATCACCGACCGCCAGTTGACACCATTTTCCTGAGCGATCCGCTCACAGGTTTTCGGCTGACTGACCAAGTTGTCACCGTGACAACTTGGCTGATCTCCTTCCATTTTCCGACTGCCGCCGTGGGCTAGCTTTTCCGCCTCATACTGCTTGCCCACCAGGTAGCGCCGCTGCTCCGGCGTCAGGTTTCGCCGGCCCAGCTGGTTTTTGCAGATCCAGACGATGGCCTCCTCCCGGCCGGCAAATTCCTTTTCCAAAACGGTGTACTCGATCTCGGGATGCTCTTTCAGGATCTCAAACCGGTTGTGCCCGTCCACGATGATGCCCTTCCAGACGATCAGCGGATTTAAGAGCCGCCCTTCTTCCAAAATGTTGGCCTCCAGCTGGCTGCGCTCCTCTGCCGTAAGCGGCGGGATCTTGCTCTGAAACTCCGGGTCAACGCTCAAATTCTGCAGCATCTGCTTTCGCCTCCTCTCTTTTATCGGGTGTGAATTCCATTTCAGTCCGACTTTAAGTCCCACTGCCCTGGAGCTTTCCAGTCCGGCCAGTGGTTTGAAATTGGTTTTGCGGGTTTCTCCCCTATTTGTCCTCGACGCCCCGGGGAGGGTTGGGAACCTTCTGGCGGCGGATTTGCACCGCTCCATCGGCCTTTCGGCCGCCCCGCCTTCTTTGTGGCCGGGCCGCGAGTTACGGAAGTGTCATTGTCTGGAAGTACCAGAAGGTTGAACTATTCGGTTTTCAAGGTGCTGTGCTGGTCTCTGGTAAAAGCATACCAGAAGGTTTTCCTCTCTGGGAGTGACCGGGAGTACACCATTTGGTGTACTCTTAGTACACCTCTCTGTGAAAGTGCCCATTACAATGATAACTTAGGTCCCTCTTTGACGGGAGTGACTATCTGTCACAGTTTACTATGACGGGTTGTCATGCCTTCCAAGTCTTTCATTTTTCAGGCACAAAAAATGCCGGCAGACAGTCGCAGTCTCATCCAAACTGCTTCTATCTGCCGGTATTCCATATGCTGCCTTACCGGGCAGCATTTTGTCTTATCCTTCTCTCTGATCCACAATGTCCAGAGAATCTCTGCCTACCCGGCAGAGCAAAAAGAAAACTTTCACCCCAGCCGCCTTTGCCTGGGCCAGAGCCTCGCCGAAAGCCGGGTGAGTGTCCACATTGGGCCGAACCTCGGTAATCCCTTCCATCTGGATCACAAAGGCTACCCCACAGCGGACCCCGGCCTGCTGGGCCTGGGTCAGTTCCTGCAGGTGCTTGACGCCTCGTTCTGTAGGCGCGTCCGGAAAGTAGCCGATCCCGTTCACTTCCAGGGTGCAGCCCTTCACCTCCAGCAGGTAGAGCTGGCCCGCCTTTTCCATAGCGAAGTCGATCCGGGACTTCCCATAGGAGAACTCGGGGTGAATCACATCAAAGCCCTGGGTTTCCAGCCACTCCTTCACCACTTTGTTGGGAGCCTGGCTGTCGATGTTGACCCAGCCCAGGCCCTCTTTCCGGACGGCTACCAGATCATATTTCGTCTTGCGGGCAGGGTTATCCGACACTTCCAGCCGGACATCCGCCCCTGGCAGCAGCAATTCTTTGCAGCGACCGGTGTTTTTGACATGGACGGTTTCTTCTTTGCCGTCCAACAGGACCTTGGCAATGAAGCGGTTGGGGCGGGAGAGGAAGGTGGCGTCCACGATTTTTTTATATTTCATGTAATTTAAACCAACTCATACGATTTTTAGGCTCTTACATTTTGACCCGGATTCCCGTAAAGCTCACGCAATTTTTTGAAGAATGGACTTTGCATCTGCGACATTCTGATTCAGTTCTTTATGATTGACCTGATTCATTCCTTCCCGCTCCTGAGACTGAAGCACAACCTGAACTTTACACATTTTGTACAGCAGCCCTACCAGCAAAACCGTATTTTCTATGGTAATCTTATCCGTAGATGTATAGGCATTCCAGTCGGTGCGGCCTTCCTCCAAAATAATGGATTTCATCGCCTGCAAGTGTTGCTCGTACTGCTTTTGCACCAATAAAAGCGAATCCTTATACCAGCCTGCGGAGACATACAAATCATTCAGATACTGGCAAATCTGGTTGATCTCATCTTCTGCCTCTTTCATCTGATTCCAGGCTTCATCTGCTTTATCAGAGATGGACTTGCCCACCAGGTTAAAAATGATGCCACCAACCAGGATTCCTACGCCCAGAGTGGCAGCTCCCAGCACTGCAGAACCCAGCGCCATACCACCGCCTCCGGCCGCCAAAGCTCCGCCGCCCAAAGCGGCCAAGGTGGCATTGACAGCCGCCGCGCCGCTGAGGGAAGCAATTGCTGTTCCTGTGGATGCTGTACCCAGGGCCATCACTGCAGCCGTTGTTGCACCTGCTGCGGCAAAGCCGCCAGCAGTGCCCAGCGCCGCACCGCCCAGTCCACCCAGCAAAACGCCCGCTCCCACAGACGTTTTCTTCAGCTCCTCAGGGTTGTACTCCGGGATCTGAACTTCTTCATGGGCCAGGTTCTTGAATTCGGGGCGATTTTGAATTTTCTCCATCAGATCTGAAAAGGTCTCAAAATCCTTGAGAATGGACAGCTCTAACTTTCCCAGATCGTCCATTTCCTGATTGGTGGTTTCTGTGTCCTGCTCAAAGCGTTTCAGATTGCGCTGATGTTTTCTCTGGGCTTTTTTCTGGGTGTCGCTGGCTTTTTTCATTTTTACGGCACCCTGCACGCCAGATGTGGCTCCGACAGCGGCCGCAGCAGCGGCTCCCATTCCCAATATCAAGGGTAACGGCATGATCCATTCCTCCTTATCCCTGTTTCAATCTCTCGCAGGCCTCGTAGTTGAGCTTATCATATGTTTCTCTGCTCCTGATTCCCTTGAAGAAGACTTCATAGCTCTCATCCACCCTGCACAGCAAGGGCCTGTCTTTGTAGATGCTACACAGATTGCCGGACAGATATTTGCACACACCATCTCCCCGGTCCAGCTCCTGGTACAGATCCGACTAACCCAGATGGCGGCAGCATGCGCCGCATTGATCACATTGAAACATCATTCAAACACCAGCCGCATATGAGGGTCTTGCATGGCTTCATCAAAAGAATGGTGGTTCTTCCATGGCAAAGGAAGTCCATAGCTCAGGTAAGCCTGTTTCAGGATCGCATTCAGTTCTTCTTCGCTTTGTGTCTGGTCGATTGTTTCTGCAATGTTGTGATAGATCGCCATCTCTTTGCGGAAGGATTCCAGATCAATTTGTTCCAGCCTGGCAGCGTATTCTTCAAAGAATCGCGCCTGGTTTCGGTAATAAGCAATATCCCCTTCCACCGTATCAATCTGGTTCAGGGAAGAAACCAGCTTGTTGACCATTTCGCTGCGGTTCAGGAAGTAGAGCAAAGTACAGCTCATGATGCCTGTCACAAATGTCCCACAGAACATCGGCACTGTATCTCCTGCCAGCGGTAGCGTTCCCAATGGCAGATCGGTCAGAGCCTCCTGTACCAGCACTCCCACTACAACGCTGGCCCCCGTAGCCAAGATTTGAGCCGTGGCACGCATTCGCTCGCCAAAGGGATATGCGTCCGGATTAATCAGCAGCACCTTGCAGGCTTCCACCACCGATGCATAAGACTGGCGGATCACCCGCACAACATTCTTCGCAGTGGTAAAAAAGATATTGCACAAAGTGGTGGTGAGGCTGGCCAGGACTCCGGCTGTTGCGCCACTAAGAAATTTGGAAAACAAGTCCGGAAATTTCTGCTTTGCATTTTCAAATCCACGCTGGATGCCATGGCCAATCCGTCCGAGGAAATCTCCCAGATCAAATGGTCCATCCTGAACATCACATGCCTGAAACTCTTCCTCTACCGCAAACCACATTTCAGCAAAGACAAAGCCCAATGCCTGTCGCATCCCCATCCGAAGCCCCACGTTGGCTGCGGCCAGCGTTAGATCCTTGGCAAAACGAGGACTGGTATAATAGGCTGCTGCCAGTTTGGCATTGTAATCTTTGCGCGCGGCGGCATCCACCTTCCGCATATTTTCTTTTTGCTTATCGCTATACTCATCCCCACGCCGCTCCAATAGTTGATCCATTGTCTTATCTTTCTTGGTGCGATTGGTATGAGGATTGGTGGCTTTCAGGTTTTCTTCGCAGTTGGCCAAATCTGTGCCCTTGATGCCCGACAGCACCCGGCCACGGTCATCGTGAATTTCATGAGCAGAAATCACATGATCCAGATCCGTTTTGCCATTGCGGGCTATTTTATCGCCCGTATAGGCATCCCGCAAAGTTCCTGCCTTTTTCTGTTGGCTAATCTGCCGGTTAATCTCTTTATAACGCAGGTCGCGATGATATTCGTTGGTATCATACTTACCACGGTTCTCATAAGCCGCCGCATTTCGGGCGTTCTTATAAGTCATCTCCGGTGTCTGACCAACCTGACGCACATTATGGATGGTGTCCACATCACCGCCATACTGATCCTGAACCAAAAAGTCCAGTCCAAAGGATGTGATGAGACTCTCCACGATGACCCTTTTATACTGCTGAAGTAGCAAATCCATAACCGGTTCATTGGGATCAGACGGCATATGATCCCCAACGGCGCAAACATAATTGCTCATATTGTCATCTCTTTTTAAGTTCTTTGCGTCTTTTCCATACAGCGTTTTTTGCAATTTTCTAAAGGTTGTTTATATAAGAGTACCATGTGTTTTTTAAAATGTAAACAGATTGATTTTATTTGCCTCTCCATAGGCAGCAAACAATTTTACCGATTGAATTGTGTCAAAGAAAGGCTGCCAGTTCACACAACCAGCAGCCTCATTGTTTTTATTGCGTTTGGGATGTTCCATTTCCTTGCAGCGCATGCGCAAGAGCCTGTTCTATTCGATTGGCTTCCTCGCTTTCATCAGTCCGAAGACGAAGCAAAGGAATCCCACACCGCTCAAAAATGCGATTCTTCTTTGCATCTCTTTGAGCCTGTACGCTGCCTACTGCATGGAATGCAGTTCCATCTACTTCAACCGCCAGCAGCGGCGATTTGTCCACTCGCCGGAACAGCAGAAAATCCACATGGGTCAAGGGATTTCGGGCGTAGACAATCTCCTCTTCGGTCAGCAGGGTATAATCTCGGATCAAATGATTGACTGACACGTGGACCGCACAGTCCACTGAGGAGAACTGTTCTTTTTGCAATATTTTCTCAATGACCGTATAGAGTAGATTTTCTGAATCATATTCTGACACTCGTCTGTGCTTCTTCAGATAAGCCTGGCGTTGTACTGCATATCCTTTGTAGAGCAGGTCAAACACCGAATAAACGGTGCTGTTCACCACTTCGCAGTTATTATATAGAATATACCGAGTCAGATCACCATAGTTGGTGCGATCATTCCGAGGATCGCTGGACGTAATCACTGTCAGAGACCGAACTGCCCGCGACACCGCCACATTGAGCATATGAGGATCATCCACAAATTTGGTGATCACATTGTCCACCGAAGTCAAGACAATGGCGTCCTTTTCACGGCCCTGGAATTTGTGAACGGTCGCCACTTCCCATTCCTTCCCCAGCTGAGCCTGGATGGCTGCCACCTGGTCCCGGTAGGGGGTAATAATGCCGATTTGGTTGTATCCCTGCGCTTTCAGCCTGGGAAGCACTTCTTCCCGCATCACGTCAATCTGGCGCTGGTTCAGATGTCCCCGGGCATGATTGCCTGGGGATGTTTTGTATATGGTCAGGACATTGGGTTCTCCGTGATCCTCAGTCATAACAATTAACTTACCGCCATAAAATTTCTGGTTGCAGAAGTTGATGATTTTGGGATGGCAGCGGTAATGTTCCCGCAGAAGCACCGTGGGTACATCCTTCCACACTTCCAGTGCCGAAGCAAGCAAACTGTGTGTCGAAAAATGATAGGGTTCCGGCAGAGCATACCGGTTCCAGACAGCCTCGCTCCTTTGGATACTGTCGCTATTCAGAACATTGGGAAGCTGCTGGAGATCACCTACAATTACCACATTTTTTGCGCAAGCCAAAGCCAACACGCCGGTGGTCAGATCCACCTGGGACGCTTCATCCACAATTAGGTAATCATAAAGATAGTCTGGATGCAGCGTTCCCTTGACCGAATAAGTGGTACTCAGAATCACCGGATATTCTGTATTGAACCGCTCGGAGGCGCGGCGGAAGCTTTCCAGTGCAAAACGAGGCCGCTTTTCGTTCCAACGGAATCGTTGGCTCAATTCGGCCCGAAACAGTTGCAGAGACCGATCGGACAGCTCTTTCATCTTCTCGTCAAAGGAATAATCCTGCAGCATCTGTTCCAGATGAGCTTTTTCCTCCGTCAACTCCTGACGGTGCAGACGATAATATTCCCGCTGGAGGTACGGAATCACTGTTTCCGGTGCCTGTCGAAACAGTTCCATAGCACTTCGGCTGAAACGAAGCCAAATCAAAATTCGTTTCAGCAAGCCCAGCCTTTTTCCTTTTTCTGTATAAGCCTCATATTCCAGCCACAAAGATAGCACTTCTGCAGCCGACAGGTTCTTGACCTGACCCTGAAAAGCGTGTCCTATGCTCTCATAGTAGGACGAAAAGTCATGTTCCTCCGGCGTCAGTTCCAACAGCTCCTGCTGAATTGCTGCAATCCGGTTCTTTGCCTCCAGCTGCCGATTCAGCTCATGAGATAACTGTATAACTGATTGTTCCAATCTCTGTTGTTCTTCCGGCTCTAACACCCAGGACTCCATGTCAGGATACTTCCCTGTTTGGGCTTCCAGAAACTGTTCTTTGTTTGCCCGACTGCCTAAAAAAGCCGTTAGAAAGGAAAGGTCTTTTGCCTCCATTTTTTCGGCTACATTCAAAGTTGCCGAATTGTTATTGGAAACCACCGCCACCGTTTTTCCATTTCGGACGGCATTGACAATGATGTTCAGGATGGTCTGCGTCTTCCCGGTGCCCGGCGGTCCCTGGATGATGCTCACCTGAGAGGACAATGCATTTTCTACTGCCACTTTTTGGCTCTGATTCAGGCCAAACGGATAGAGAATCACCCCAGGCAAATCACGCTTTTTCAGCTTTACGGCTGGATCCAAATAGCTGGCTAGTACACTCCCACTGTCAATCCGCTTACACCGTTCATATTGATTGCTCAATAGATTCATACCATTGTCAGCTGTAAGACCCACTGCCTCGGCGGTCTCCTTAAAATAGGCAAAGAGATCCTTCACCTTTTGATCCGTCAAGCAGTTTTGATGAAGCACAACATCAGCTTTGGGATAAGAAACGGCTTTTTTACCTGTCCAGACAAAACGATACCAAGTGCCATAATCCAAAATTTCATCGAGATCAGTCAGAGAGCGATCAGTGGTCTCCACGATCCATCCGTCTGCCTTGAAACGTTGCTGCAGTTCCAGGACCTGTACCTTATCACGCCGGTAATGATAAGCTTTGCTAGACTTGGTGTAGATAATCTCACAATACTCGCTTTCCAGCTGAAAATGAGCAACCGAGTCCGTTCGGTCCTGGCCGTTGATAAGGATAAGATACTTTTCCTGATCCATTTCAGGCCTCCATAGCCCTTATATTTCACATCAAAACTACATTGATTGAGTTATTTTATTATAACATGTACAGTCGTTCGTCACAAGAAAAAGTGCTTATTGAAGTCGTGTCTCTATCTCCTATTAACTGCATCGGCCACTAAAAGCACCATGACTCAATTGTCCACTTGGTCAGTCATTATGACTTCCTGCTGCCTATAGGAAATCTTTGATTGCTTTGATATCTTTGAGGGCGTATAATAAAATTGTATTTCGCCACAGGAGGATATGGCAATGGGCAAGGAGTTATTTAAAAACATCCCCAGTAAAGTTGGAGATCTTGTAAGAGATGTGCGGAATGGGCGGATTGGTCTACCTGATCTCCAGCGCCCCTTCGTCTGGAAAGACAGCAAGGTGCGAGAGTTATTTGATTCCATGTTGAAGGGATATCCTATTGGCTACATCATGCTGTGGGAATCTCCTGCCAACTACGAGGATAGAAAAAGCACAATTGGTGCCAACCAAAAAATGTATCAGGAACCCAAGGAACTTGTCATTGATGGTCAGCAGCGACTGACTGCCCTTGTAGCAGCCATGTACGCTGTCAAGGTGAAAGACAAAAACTTTAATGACCGTGAAATCAAGATTTCTTATCATCCCTTGACATGTGAATTTGCCGTTTGGTCCCAGGCCTACGAAAACGATACGGAATGGATCAGTCGAATCAGTGATATATTTCTCGCTAAAGAAAACAATACTATCAGTTCGCTTCGTCGGCAATTTATCAAGGATGCCAATCAGGGCCGCAGCAAGAAAGGTCTACCTCTTTTGACAGACCAGGAAGAAGACTGCATTGAAGATAACATCAATGCACTTTTAAGCCTTTCAGATTACTCTTTGCCCACGCTGGAAATCAACTATGATGTAGATGAGCAAGATGTGGCAGATATTTTTGTACGGGTCAACTCCGGTGGACAGAGTCTGACTGAGAACAACTTTATTCAAACCTTGATTTCTGTTTATGATAACGACACAAGCGATAAGATTAACGCATTTGCCGCTGCATCCAGAATTCCGGCCAATCATACCTCTTACAATACACTCTTGAAGATAGAGCCATCTCATTTGATCCGTATGGCCATTGGCGTCGGTTTTAAACGGGCCCGGCTGCGGTATGCCTATATGCTGCTGCGAGGCAAAAATCTGGAGACCGGGAAATTTTCAGAGGATGTCCGGCAAAACAATCTGCAGATTTTTAAAGATGCCCTGGATAAAGTAATGGACCTGAACAATTGGCATAGCTTCCTTAACACAGTAGCAGAGGCCGGGTATATCAGCGAAAAACTGATTGCTTCTTCCAATGCAGTGGTTTTCAGCTATGTTCTTTACTTGATTGCAAAATACGATTACAAGTTGGATGCTGTCCAACTGAGAAAGTGTATCAGCAAATGGTTCTTTATGAGCACCATCACCTATTTCTATACTGGTTCCACCGAATCCGAGGTCGAAAAACAATTTGCGGATTTACGCGACATCCATACAGCTGATCAATTTATCACTTATTTGGATCGGGTTATTGCGACTCACTTTACAGACGATTATTTTAACTTAACGCTGCCCAATGAACTGAACAGCTCTGCACCGATTTCACCTGCCTGGTATGGTTATGTGGCGGCGCAGATTGTTTTGGATGTTCCAATGCTGTTCAGCAACACGCCGCTGTCCAAATATTTTCTCCTCGGTTCTAGTGGCACAAAAAATGCCATTGACAAGCACCATATTTTTCCCAAGCACTATCTGACCAGCATCGGATTTACAAGTGATCGAGACCGAAATCAAATCGCCAACTTTACCTATCTAGATTACGTTACTAATATTGATATTTCAGATAAAGCACCGCAAGAATATGTACCTTATTACTGTCAAAAGCTGGGAGAATCCGACTATCGCAAGGCCTGTGAAAATCATGCACTCCCGGAACATTTTGAGAATTTGGATTATTTGGAATTTCTCAAGCAACGCCGGGTTTTGATGGCTCGTGTGGTACGAAAGGCTTATGACAAGTTGTGCCAGTGACTCTATCTTGGCATTATATCATGTGATCCAGCAGAAGCCATCTCCTTTTTTCAGTTCTGTGTACATCTGCGGTTCATTGACGGCGCCTGTGAACAGACTGCTCCGGGCAATGGATATCTCCGGCCGACTCAAGCATGCGGCCGTTTTCCCTGCTGCCACCCGAGGGTCTTGCTGCCTTAAAAACATAAGAAGCTGTTTTGCACGCTGGTCAACATGCAGCGTAGCAAAGTCAGCTTCTTGTGTTGTATTTTGAATTAAGATTATGATCTGATTGACAAGCCTGATCTGTGTAGAAATATCTCTCTCATTGTCCAGCAGATCCTCTATTCCTTTCTGTACCACATAACATTCCGTGTAACAGCTCGTGATCTAAAACTTTTGGAATTAAATTTTATGTGAGAGGTGATAAATCAAATTGTGATCCTTTCCATTGAAAAAAATCATCTGACTCTTTTCTGAAACAGGTGATTTTGAAGATTCTAGGATGCATAAAAAGCGTTCTCTGAACGCGTAGCCGCAGAATACTTTCTGCGTATACTGGGGTTTGGGGGAGCCCCAACAAGCGGTTCGTGGCAATGGATAGCCACAAACATTGCTTGCCGCAACTAGATGACGAAAAAACTAAAACGATTTTTAACAGGCATGGTCGCAATTTTTTCAAACACAAACTTCGAGACCAATTAAGCAAAGTCAATAGCATAAGTAACCAACAGGGTCAAGAGTAGATGGTTTGCACCACGGCTTCGCCGCTCTTGACCCTGTCAGCCACTTACACTAAGCAGAAAACAAGGGCAGCAAACGCTGCCAAATTTTAATTTGGGCATAGCAAATAAAACCCTGCATCGATTTCAGGGCCTGAGTTTCTCAAAAGCTTCAGGCTGCCTTTACAAATCCCTGTTCAGCTGCATGCTGCTCTGGTGTTTTCAGCTCAAAAGGTTTCTGGTCACGCAAAACCGCAAAGATAATAAAGACCAATTTGTGCATCGACGCTGCTAGAGCGACCTTTGCTGGTTTGTTTTTACATTTCTTCTCGTAGTAACTAAGCAGTACAGGATTTGGTGCTGGTTGCTTCCCATGCTTACAAATCGCATTAACTACTGCCATATGCAGTGAGGCTCTCGCATAGGGCGATCCACGCTTTGAAATCTTGTTTTTCGTGCCTCTGAATGTTCCGGATTGCCGTTCAGATGGGTCTAA
>OERG01000221.1_pt1 | contig 12276 bp, 11 predicted proteins | sample 1539951 | NCBI WGS metagenome assembly OERG01 (sample SAMEA3891870, study PRJEB23780) | metagenome | biome: terrestrial biome; feature: animal house; material: Caecal content | place: Italy | collected 2015-05-05
TCAAAGTTTTTCGCGTTTTTCTCCGCGTTTTCGACCCTTTTCTTAACTTTTCTTCTGGTTTCGCTTTCCTTGCGGTCAGCTTATTTATAATACCATATCGTTTTCCCTCTGTCAACAAGTTTTTTCCGTTTTTTCAAATTTTATTCAAAAAACTTTTCAAAACCTATCGACTGGAAACCAATCTGGCCGCCATCCTCACGGACAGCTTATATAGAATAGCATTTTTTGATTGTCTTGTCAATAAAAATTTCGCCCTACTTTATGTAAATATCTGATTTACGCTTTTCTTGTAGGCCTTTATAATATAGGTATCCCATGTTTACGAGGTGATTTATTTTGTCGTCTCCTTATGTCCAACCCAATTTTATAACAACTCACGAAGCATCCGAACACCCTCCCTCACGCTATCTCTTTTTAGATGAACTGCGCGGGCTGGCAATCATCAATATGATTCTTTATCATCTTTGCTGGAATTTAGACCGCTTGGTTGGCGTTTCTCTGCCTTGGTATCACCAAACCGCTGCAAACATCTGGCAACTTTACATTTGTGGTTCTTTTCTGCTGCTCGCCGGCATGTGTATCCACTACACCCGTCGCCTTTCCCGCCACATTTTAACCTTGGCGGGTTGTGCAGCATTGATTACCATTGTGACCTATTTTGCCGGTTCGCAAACACTAATTGTTTTTGGTATTTTGCACTGTATGACACTCTGTTTTCTGTGCTACGTCGTCTTACGGCCATTGCTTCAACGAATCCCTACCGTTCTGGGTCTTATTCTTACAGTCTTTCTATTTATTTTTACTTACCATGTTCCCCAACATTACTTAGGGCTTGGATGGATTCAAATTCCGCTGCCGTCTGAATGGTATGTTTCCTATTGGCTATCTCTCATCGGTTTATTATCCCCTGATTTCTATTCGGCTGACTATTTCCCGATTTTCCCATACTTATTTCTATTTTTGGCTGGATATTTTCTCGGAAAACTCCAACTTCCAAACTGGATGCGCCAATCTCATTGCCGCCCGCTCGCGTGGATGGGGCAACACAGCCTTATCATCTACCTACTGCATCAGCCCATTTTATACGGTATCTTGCTGCCGTTTTTTCCTGAATAAAAATATTACCCGACTATTTTACGCTTTTGCTCGAATACTGTAACACAAATGACTCTTTACACGCTCCTAGACTTGTGTTACCATAGTATCACACCACGCGAAAGGAGTCTGTCATGGCAATTCAAAAAGGTATCAAGCAAGTGACCGCCAACAAAAAGGCATGGCACGACTACTTTGTGGACGAGAAGTATGAAGCTGGAATCGAGTTGGTCGGCACCGAGGTTAAATCCATCCGTCTGGGTCAGGTCAACCTCAAAGATGCGTACTGCTCTTTCAAAGACGGTGAGTTATTTGTCGTCGGTATGCATATCAGCCCCTACGAAAAGGGAAACATCTTTAACAAAGACCCCATGCGCAAGCGTCGCCTGCTCATGCACAAGAAGGAAATTCTATCCCTCTTCGGCAAGACCAAGCAGGACGGCTACACGCTGATTCCCTTGAGCGTCTACTTTCGCAATTCCCGCGTCAAAATCGAAATCGGTCTTTGCCGCGGTAAAAAACTCCACGATAAGCGCGACAGCATTGCAAAACGCGATGCAAACCGCGAAATCGACCGCGTGATGAAAAGCAGAAACCGGTAAACACCACTCTGCAAGCCAATACGGGGACGTAAAGGCTTCGACGGGGGTGCTGAAGCCGGGATAGCGGGCGGCAGTGAGGACGCTGCCTTAAAAGCCTCAACTTGTTTATAAATTAAACAACAACAATTCTACTCTTCTGGCTGCCTAATTACGGCTGGCCCGTCATCCCTGAGAGTACCGCGGCTCAGGTGCATGGCGTCGATTAGCGGTGAACGTGTACGGGTTAAGAGTTGCGCCCGTCATGTAAAATGACTCTACGAAAGCAGTGAGCCTGTTTGCCGGCGCACTGTGGCAGGAATGTTAGTTGACAAACTGCGCCCGGAGAAATCCTTGTGGATGTGCTTTCGGACAGGGGTTCAATTCCCCTCGTCTCCACCATTTGCACAAAAATCCCACCTGTTTTCAGGTGGGATTTTTTGTTGCAAAAATAGCTTAATCTAAGCTATTTTATATTTTTATCGCCGCATTATGTCATTGCATACCGTTTATATCGCAATTTCAATTTTGTATGTAAAACCCATCAAATAACCCACTTTATTCAAAGTTACGGATAAGCAATTCATGATACCGTTCCTTTGGCTTCAAGTTATGTTGCCGCTCCAGTTCCTCAATATGATACCCACTATATAGTTCTCGTATCTCTGGACAGTCATTATAACTCAAAACAAACTTTCCCTGAATGTTGGCCAGATTGTCTCGCAAGCGGATATGGTCAGCCTGCGTGAACTGTGCGGTGTAATAATCCTCTGTGCCATAATAAGGCGGGTCACAATAAAAGAGCGCATCCGGCCGGTCATACTGCGCAATCAGGGCAGCAAAGTCCTTGTGCTCAATCAAGACACGGCGCAAACGTTTTTGTACCTCTGGCAATCGTGCTGCCGCCCGCTGGAGGTCTTTCGGACGACAACCGAAACTTCGGATATCTGACCCAAACGACGCTTGAAGCAGATACCAGAAACGGGCAGCCCGCTGGATATCGGTCACACAGGTGTCATGGTCACGCACCTCATAGTACATTTCACGCGACATCAGCATCATATCGAGCTGACGAGCCAATTCCTCTGCATGGAATTTGGCAACCCGAAATAAATTGACCAATTCACTGTTTGCATCGTTATAAATCTCCACAGGCGCGTGCCTGTCCTTGTGGAACAGCACCCAAGCCGCTCCACCGAATACCTCAATATAGCGCCCATACTGTTCGGGAAATCGTGCAATGATTTGGTCACGCAGTAATTTCTTACCGCCAATCCATGAAATAAAACTATTCATATCAAACATTTGTTCTCCTTTGTGGTGAATTTTTTCCGGGGCAGGTCTCCCCACCCCGGATAGATTACATGGTTGCTGTTTGCAGTGCCTTGATTGCGTCCGGCAGCTTCTCAATCTGCCCGCCGCACAAGCGGTCAAGATAAACCATCGGCTGCACGCTGCACTCCTGCACAGCGATTTCGCCCTTATCGTCCACCTTGACAATCTCGGCATCAATCAAGCGCCGAAATGTGTTCTGCGCCCAGTCGGGCATCTGGTCAGTATGCGTGTAGGTTTTCATGGCTTCTTCGTCCTCCTGTTTGTTCCAGAACTCTGTGTATAAAATATTGGTGTCCACCTTGCCGGTCACGCCGGGCACGGTGCCCTTGTCGCTGTTCTGCCAGATATCAAATTTACCAGCATAGGTGGGCTTATCTGCCCATTGTGCCAGCCAAACCGCGTCCGCGTCCACATGAATGTAATCATCAAACCAGCTTTTGGACGCATACACACCGCAGCGGTATCCAGCCGCACGGATTACATCAATAAATGCTTGGGTAATGGCAGAAATGTTGGAACGGGTAAAAGCAAACCCATGTTTCTTTTTGTACCCGTCCGCGTCCTCCATATCAAACCAAAGCGGCATATCAAACTGTCTGCCGTTGATAACGTCCAGCAGGTGACGCGCCTCTGTGCGGGCATCTTGGGCGCTCAGGGCATAGCTGTAATGATATACGCCCACGCGCAGCCCTGCCGCCTGTGCGCCCGCAAGATGGCGCTCAAACCACGGGTCTACATAGGTCTTGCCATATCCAGCACGAATAATGGCAAAGTCAATGTTGCCCGCTGCCCGTGCCCAATCCACCGCGCCGTTATGCTTGCTTACATCAATGCCTTTCACAATATCACTCCTTGCGTGTGTCCAATTTGGACACTTTTATTTTTATTCGCTCTTTTTACCCTGTAACTGCTCAATCGCCTGCATGATGACATCCGGAACTGGCAGGCCCATCAAGCCAGCGTTTTCAATGATGCTGATGGTCTCATTTGCAAGATAGGCAATCACAACCGCATCCCGCACAAACGACGTGCCCAGCACAATATCCAGCCTAGCAGCCACCAGCACAACAACCAGCGTCATCCCTTTCTTGCACAGACCGCGCCAGCCTGCTGTGCTGCTCAGGCTGCCCGATTCGGTCTTGTCCGAATTTTGGAACACACCAGCCACCACAAGACCGGTAATATAATCGGTTGCCATAAACATCAGCAACGTCGCCATTGCTGCATCCCAGCCGCCAAATAACTCACTGAGCACTCCGCCCACCACTGCCGCCCCACTGAGCAGGGCGGCTTTTGCATTGGTCAAATGTACTGCCATACGGTCACACCGTTTCTGCATCGGCGGTGCCGCCATATTCGCCCGGCACCAGTTCAGGCAAACCACACTCATCAATCAAGATAGACGCGACCTGCGGCTTGAGTTTGGCGGGTACCTTGCCAAATTCCGAAGTTCCCAGAATCACTCTCTGTGCGAATAACATTGCCATCATCGTCTTTTCTCCTCTCGACATAAAAAAATATAATATCGCCAGCGCAACATTTGCGCATAGCTTACGCATAAATCACCTCAGCCAGTTCCACGAAGATTTCTTCATGGAAGGCTGCCTGTTCGGTTAGCGCTTGTACCTGCTGCTTTAATAGAGCATTTTCTTGCTCCAATTTCTCTATGGGGTCTGGTGTGGGTTCTGGCTCTTTTGCTGCCCGTGGGTCACCAGTAATGTTGAAATATTCCTCACGGCTCACTTCTCTCATGCCATCGCTAGGAGCGCAGTCAATTCCAAACCCGATTAAGTTTTCCTTTTCGTCATAAAATAAGCAGTAACGCAAGCTATCACCCCTCATGTTTTGACTTTCATTTGCATATATGTACCATCAATTTCGTATATAGGCATTTTAATTTTATAGTCATCCGAAAATAGCCCTAACTCTAGCTCTGACGCATTGGTTACCAAGCTGGAATCATTCAGTTTAGCGAAGTATGGCACAACAAAGCCTGAATTCGTCAGCAGCTTAGAACTTACATCAATACAAGACTGCGTTAAATACCCAATATTTTGACCAAGATATGGTGAGGATTCTTTGTACCAATGTTCTTTCATTGGGTTTGATTGATTGGTTCCGGTGAAATTAAACATGTGTATACCATCAGAAAGGAATATCCCAGGAGCTAAAGGAGAAGGGTGTTCATTGTAATTCTTTCCAGAGGCAACTTTTGTAAATGTTGTACCGTCTGTAGTCTTGTACCATGTAAACACTAAATCTGCAGTGTACAAGAGAACATATAAGACACCACTAGAATCTTGCTTGATATCATAAACATAAGTAGAGCTTTTTCCATCAATAGAATATGTTGACAGACTTGAAAGGCTGGTGCCACGCTTATTTCCTAAAAAGTAGTAAGCGCCCACTTTACCTATCATAAACCTTGATAATTTATATGTCTGATACCCGTTACCTTGTAAACTATGATACAATGTTTGTGTGTCAACTAATTTGGGAGTTAGGGTGTTTGTAATTTCGTAGTAATAGGTTTTTTTCCCACTCCTATCCTGTGCAATTAGCCATGTAGTACCAATAATATCTGATGTCATCCCTATCATGGGTCTGGTCATGCCACTTAACTGAAAGGTGCTAAACGCTTTTTGTGTACCATCTGTAGAGTATACAGCTAACTTTATATCCGTCCCAAACCTATTATGAGCAGCTATGACAACATCTCCATCAGCAAGAAAAGCGCAATCAAAAGTAGGGTTCTGATTCACCCCTAAAGTACCTATATTTAAGGTTTTTATTGGTGAACTTCCTATTTTAGAACCGAACAACAACTTACAAATTAAAGGAGATGCATCTCCAGAGTATGTGTAAGATGCCACCATATAATCACCAGCACTGCTGCATACAATCTTGCATGTGTTATTTGATGAACTTCCATGCTGAACTTTTGTAGTTGATTTTTTTGTCCGAAAGAAACCATATTTAGTCCCTATTATGCTACTTAATTGGCTGTAAGTATTTTTATCTATGTATCTTCCATCACAAGGTAAAAAATTGCTTGGCAATGTGTTCTCTGATAGAATAGAATCCCCAATTTTAAGTCCCCTGTCGGACGAGACTTTTAAAAAGGCATCCTTTGGTTCTGAATCGGTTGATATACCTAATATACTGCACAAATTATCAGGTAAAACGTTAGCTTTGTTATACGCCGACCCCTGTACCTGTATGCCCGCGCTGTTCAGTCCGGCGAAATCTACCGGGAACTTGCCAGACCGCAAAAGGGCGACCAGTTCTTCATGGGTGATATCTGCCGCAATATTTGAGCGTAAAAAGCGGCTGTTGCCTGTGCCCTTTGGTATCATATCTTTCATCGTTATTTCTCTCCTGCGTTCCACTCACCTGCATACGGATACGATGCAAGCATGGATTCTATGGTATTATCAATCATTTGCAAGTCCCATTCCTGCGCGTTGACTTGTTCGGCGGTAATGGTCTCGCGCCCATCCTCGCGGTATACCGCCTTTAACTCCCGCCACTCTGGCGGTGAAAAAAAGTGATTGCGCAGCGAATTGATATTGTTGCGAATACGGGCCAGCTCGCCCACGGTTGGGTAATCGCCGTATGTCCACGCCGCCCGTGTGGAAATGGGGGCATTATAACCCAAATCCAGCAATTTGGTGTGAATTGCCTTTGTCCAGTCGTCCACGCGGTTCAAATCGGTGTAATTGTAATAATCCTGCGTTGTGTGGTTGTAGTTTAATGGCTGCATGATTCACCTCACGGGTCATTGTATTGGACAATGATAACGCCGTCCGCGCCATTGCCGCCCGGTTGTCCATCCAGGATTTCTCCAAAGATTTCCCAACTTCCAGGGACACCAACCACACCGCTTAACTCATGTTCTGCGTACGCATTGGAACCACTATCGCCACCATCCCCACCATTTCCTGTATTGGGCTTTGCATTTGCACCCACGTTATTTTTCTGCTCCAATCCTTCCTTACCTTTTGCGCCATAAAAATCGCCGGTATCTACATCGGTAATACCGATTTCATACCGCACACCATTTGCACTGGAATATGCACCGAACGTGGTCGGCTGGCCAGGTGCTCCGGGCGCTCCAGGCTTTGCAGCTTCTCCTGGGCCGGTTGCCCATCCAAGCCACCCTTGTTTTTGCCCACCTGCGCCGCCCTTACCGCCTGCACCGCACGCATAATTAAAGGATTGCTGCGCATTGATTTGGATTTCACGAGCATAAATATGGCCACCGTACCCACCGTCTCCAGGCTTATTTTCCGGCTTGCTATCCTCTTCTATATACGAGCCGCCCATGCCACCATTGCCACCGTCACCACCGCCTACAAGCTGTATAAACAGGCTTGTAACACCCGCTGGTGCTTGCCATTTTCCGGCACCAATCAGGATAATCTTATGGTCGTATCGCTTATCGGTTGCGGTCTGAATTAGATAGGCGGGCAGATTGCGCATGACACCGTTTTCTAATTTGAGCTGGTGTTTATATCTGCGTGCCGAAATAGTTGTGCCGAATGCGGTCGCCACAGTATCAATATCACCGGTTTCACTGGCCGGATTGCCACGGCTGCGAATGGTGAATTTTCGCCCACCGTACTGGCTCAAAACATTGGACACGACGCGCCGTGCATCATCGGTCGTATGAACAAACGGGTTGTTAATGGTCAGCGATGTGTCGCTTTCGGTGTTGGTGCCAGGGAAGGTGACTTCCCCTTCATCCAATTTGAAGGTAATGTCTGCAATCTCGTCATTGGCTTCCATCACTGGCCAGCTCGGCATATTGCTGCCCGTGATATTGGCTCCCGCCTCATAGCCACGCTTGGACACATGTAAAAAGCCGGTTGCAAAGTCCTGATGTGCCCATGTCGCCGTTGCCTGACACGCAAAGCGCAGCACCTCACCGCACGTCTTGTCCTGCACGTCCTCAGCCTCTGCGGTCAGTTCCAAATCTTTTATATCGTCGTCCACCACATAGCGCTCGGCAAGATTGACCCCCAAGCAAGCCACAATGGAGGCGACCCAACCAGAAAGTGTTGTGGGCAGCACTTCGGGCGGGTTGTAGTTGCGCTTGACCAACATGCCGACAATATCCACTAGCGACCACTTGACGGTCAGCCCTTTGATTTCCCAGCCGCCCGACTGCTGGTAATACCACCCGCCAGGTATCCATTCTATTTTTCCGCCTGGCAGATACACGCCCCAATCAATCGGGATTGCCTGGCGTTCTTCGATGGATTGAAAAATAGAATCAGGGGCATATGGGTCAAACCGGTGGTTCAGGTTATAGACCCGCAAATCACAGGTCGAATAGGGCAATTTTAGACCGGTAAAGGTAGATTCGGTCAGGACATCAAGGCTTGCAATCTCTCTGCCTGTCCACCGCTCGAACAGCCCCAAAAACATATCTGTGATACGCGGGTAACAATAAGGACGTGACCACCGCATAACTGTCACGCGCACGCGGGTCGGGTCATAGACGGCAAATTTGTCCAAGACAACTTTGTATTCGGTGTTTTCTGTCACGGTGCGTGTGTAAGCCAACGTGTCCGCGCTGTACACGTCCAACCGGAACGCCACACCGTACCCGTCATACATATTTTGACTGAACCAGAGCGTGAACACCTGCAACACGGACAGGCCGGTAAACGTGATTTCAAGATATGGGTACGGCTCGGCGAAACCGCAGTCTGCACCCGAAACCGTGCCGCACCACCAGCCCATTTGTTCCTCAACCAAGTCTGCCGGATTGCCCGGCGGCAATGCCCAAGACCCATCCAACTGCATCCGGTCTTTCTCCAGCGTGCCAATTTTGAGGTCGTTTTGCTCGGTTATCGCGTCATACACCTGCGCAATTTGACTGTACTTGCCGTTGGTATTGGTCTGCGCCCCTGTCACTACCGCGTCGGGGTCTCTCAGGTCAAATGTGGCACGGGCGGTCATCTGCCTACGCCGCGCAGTCAGCGCACGGTTTGCTGCATCGGATGGTTTAAGCATGGGCATACACCTCGCGCAGCTTAAAGGATAGATTGTGCCAAACCGGCGCGCCATCCTTGGCAAATGCCACGCTGGGACGGGTCTGTAAATCCTCACAGAACATCACCGCCGTTTGCATATCCTGTTCGCCCTCTGGGATGAAAAAGACCGAAAGTTCCTGCTTGCGCCGCAAAAGCGGCAGCAGGGCGCGCAGCGTCTGGTCTGGCAGCTTATCACAAGAATAGTGCGCACGCCACACCATGCCTTGTATCTCGAATACGCTGGAACCGTCCGCCATCGTTTCCACGACGCCCAGTTCATCCTCGTATGCCTGATACCGGTCGTTGCTCACAAACGGCAATTCTATCCCGTTTATGATAAGTTGTGGGGTCTTTTTCATCGCTGTCACGTCCTTATCGAATGGAAATATCACTCTTGATTTCGGGAGACTGGTCAGCCGCCGCCCGAAAATGCGGCAGAATCCCGCGTGCAAACTCGGTGCCATCCACTGACAAGGTCAGATGCAGGTCACCACTGCCGCCTGAATTGACCCCCAACAGAATGGTGGACAGGGCTGACCCCACCATAGACGCCACCTGTGCGCTGTCTATGACCGGCTCGGAAATATCCAGAGAAGTTGCCATGCACCGGTTAATATAGGCGCTGGCTTCCTCTTTGGTCAGCACCCGCTCGCCCTTATGTAGTTCGGCAATATAGCCGTCATACGGCACATAGGGCAAGCCGCCCGCGTGTGAGCCGTCCACATCGGCCGCACTCACGCGAAAGCCCCGTTCGCCGCTCAGGGTACTAAAAATCAGCTCGTGCATCTTTTTGGATTCGGCTATCAGCTCACTGTATTCAGACTGCATCCCCTGTGTCAGCTTGCGAACCATTTCGGCACCGCCGTCAAACGACATCTTTTTCAGCTGCTCCATGGATTCCTGCATTTTGGCTTCGTATTCGGCTTGACACTGGCGTATCTGCTCGCCCATGAACTCCAACGAAATCTTGCCAGCCAGGCGCTGTTTTTCCTCCCACGCCGCAATATAATCATCAAATTCCTGTTCACTCAGCGCGAGCAGCTTTTCCCCGTAACCAGCCGCATCTTCCAGACCCATGCCCAAAATCTCACTGAACAATTGCTGCGGCAAGCGCTGCTGAAGCTGCCCCAGCACCTCATAATAATGCCGCATTTGTTCGGTCTGTTTCTCAATGTCAGCTAATTTGTACTTGTAACTGTCCTTGTTCTCTTCTTTTTCTTTGGTATACAGCTCACCAAAATCAGCCAGCTTTTTCTCGTACTCGTCCTTCTCCTGAACCGCTTGTTCCCATTGCTCCTGTAAGCCGTCGAGCTGCTCTTGCATCTGGTCTTTGGCGTCCTGAACTTCTTCAACCGCCTGCTGACACATTTCACCATACCGGCTGACAAATTCCTTGGCCATGTCCTCCGAGTACCCGCGCTCAACCAAAGATTTCTGGATGTCCTCGCCCGCCTGCTCCATTACCTCTTTGGCGTGGTCGGTCTGCTGCTCAATCTCATCGACATACGCCTGCATCTGTGCTTCAGCTTGCTCTGCCGCCTGTTCGGGGTCAAGTTCAATTTTGCACTTCTCTGCAAACTTATTGGCTGCATAAAGCCCCAACCCCATAAACGCACCAAAAACAGGATTGCGCATGGACTGTACGCCCAAAATCGCGCCCTGCATCGCCCATACGCCTGCCTGAAAGGTTTTCTTTGACGGGGAATGTTCGTCCAGACCGGCTTTATAAGCAGCATCGGACAGCACGCCCATTTCGTGAAACTTATTCCAAATGTTGGTGCGCATAGATTCTGCGCCATTCACAGCACCCTGCATCGCATTTTGACCAGCCGTGTACATTTCATCGTAACGGTCTGCTTCCGCAATGGCTGCATCCATCGCGCTTTTTACTTCTGGGGCTAACTGTGCAACTGTGTCGGAAAAGGCTTCCTTTCCTTCCTCCACTTTTCCCATACTTGCAATGATGGCTTCTATCTCGTCATCATTGGCATCTGCCAAACTGCGTAAAATTGCTGCGCTCTCCGCAGAACCATCTGACAATGCTTGTACCAGAACATCTACGCCTTGGACGCTGCGATTGGATAGCGCCTCAAGATTGGCATTATAATCTTGAAGATACGCAACCTGACTATCCAAATTGGCTTTTAAAGTGCTAAGAGAAGCATGGGTTTCGTTGTCCATCTCATCCCATTTCCCAATCTGGGTATCAATGCTTTGCCGCGCAGCAATTTGGATTTCTTTATATTTTTGTTCCACATTTGCAAGTGCATTTTGAACACTGCCTGCACTAATGGCTGTGTTTTCATTGGATTGGGCAAGTTCGTCCTGCACATCTCTGACGTGTTCTACTTCCTCCGTGTAGTCATTTAACACGCCTTGCGCCTCATTTACGGCATCACCTTGCCGGTCTACCTCATCGCTTGCTTGCGTGTAGGCGTTGGTCAGCTCATTCATGCGCTCCTGTAAACCGCTAATCGTTGCTGTCTTTTTCTCTATTGACATGCTGGAATTATCTTCAGCCGCTTGTAGCTCCTGTTGCACTTGCTGCATTTCGGCATAAATACTGTTCATCTCGGCTTCTGCATCGCGCAGCGCCAGCTTTTTCTCGGTCAAATTGACCGTGGCTTCGGCTTGACCGTCCAAGACTTCTTGGTAGCGCTCCTGCATCTCCTGCGCAACCGCATTGGCCTGCCATGCTTCGGTATTGGCACGCAGCGCTTCGGTGCCGCCAATGAGCAAACCGGTTTCTTCACTAATCTGTGCGTTTAGGTCAGGAATCAAGGCATTTAGCTCCTCAACCGTTCGCTTATAGTCCAGTTGTTCTACATCGGTCAAATTGGTCTGGGATTCCAGTGCTTCCAGCTTGTCAATATACCCCTGTGCGGCTTCGGCGGTTGCATTGATGGTGCCAACGTTTTGTTCGTGAGTGCTCTTTATCTCTTTCAGGTTTTGATTGAGTTCGCGTGTTTTTTCGGAAGCGGACGATGCCATAACCACATAAGTGCCAATCGCGCCCACTAAAGACAGTACTACGGTTGCAACCAGCACATAGGGGTTGTTCTTCATCATAGCATCTAACGCTTTGGTCGCAACATTTGCAGCCGCCACAGCCGCTGTATAAGCCGTCACGCCCGATACCAGCAGTGCAAAGCCCGATACCAGCGCGGTAACAGCCTGCACCACCTGCGGATTTTGCGCCAGCCATTCGGTTGCAACCGCCATCGCAT
>OERG01000225.1_pt1 | contig 12051 bp, 10 predicted proteins | sample 1539951 | NCBI WGS metagenome assembly OERG01 (sample SAMEA3891870, study PRJEB23780) | metagenome | biome: terrestrial biome; feature: animal house; material: Caecal content | place: Italy | collected 2015-05-05
TTTCCCCCACAGGGCCCTCCTCCAGTGCAAAACTCACTCCAAAAATCCCTCTTTCCTCGCAAAATATAGACATTTCCCCCGGCAAAAGTTGGTTTTTAGCCCATATCTTGTGGGAGAAATCGGTAGTTATCCACTTTTTCCACGTAGTTTTCAACATTCAACACCGGATTTAAACAGCGGAAGTGGAAAAGAAAAAGGAAAGCCCCTTTCCACAAACTATCCACAGATCATTCACGAGAGGGTGGAAAGTGAAAACCCCAGGAAGGAAACGGGAAAATCGAGTTTTCCACATCTTCCCCACTCCCTACTACGACTCCTACAACAAGTTTATTATATCAAAAGGAAAAACTGCCCTGCTTATCGAAAAAGTGCCCGATCGAACAGGATGATAAAGGAGAGAAGATAAAAGTGAAGATCCTCTGCGACAAAACACTCCTCAGCGCAGCCATCGACGGCGTATCCAAAGCCGTTACCCCTCGCTCTGCTACCCCCGTGCTGGAGGGTATCCTCCTGAAAGCCGAGGGATTCCAGCTTACCCTCACCGGGTATGATATGGAAATGAGCATTGTCACCACCATCGAAGCCAACGTCACCGAGCCCGGCGAATTGGTCCTAAACGCCAAGCTCCTCAGCGATATGGTCCGCCGGATGCCCTCCGGTCAGGTGGAAATTTCTGCCGGTGAGACGGGAAAAACCTCCATCCGCAGCGGCGTGGCCCAGTTTGAGATCCAGAGCATGCCCGCCTCCGACTTCCCCGAGCTGCCCAACGCCGGCGCAGAACAGACTTTGACGATTAAAACCGGTGTTTTGCGGGAGATGATCGACCGCACCCTCTACGCCGTCAGCCAGGACGAGAAAAAACCCGCCCACACTGGCGAACTGTTTGAGATTACCCCCGACAAACTGACGGTGGTGGCCCTGGACGGCTACCGTCTGGCGGTGGTGGAGCGCCCCGTCCAGGCGGCCAAGGAAATTCGGATCATTGTCCCCAGCAAGACCATGACCGAGGTCAGCCACCTTTTGCCCAACGATGAAGAGGAGGATGTCCACATCTGCGCCAACCGGCGGTATGTGGTCTTTATTACAGCGGGTTATACCATTATGAGCCGCCTCATTGAGGGCGAGTTCCTGAACTATCGGAACGTCATCCCCGACGGCAGCCGGACCCAGGTGGTCATCGACACCAAAGCTTTTATTAGCACGATCGAGCGTGCTTCGCTAATTATTACAGAGCGTTTAAAGAACCCCCTGCGGATTGCGTTCACCGGCGAGAAGGTGGTGGTCCGCTGCCAGACCAGCCTGGGCCGTGTGGTGGACGAGTTCGCCGCCCAATGTCAGGGCGAAGAAGTGGAAGTGGGCTTCAACAACCGCTATCTGCTGGACGCTCTGCGGAACGCCCGCACCGAACAGGTGAAAATCGAGATGAGCGGCCCCCTGAGCCCCGTGAAAGTTCTGCCCGTGGAGGGCAACGACTTCCTCTACCTGGTGCTCCCCGTCCGCTTCAAGAACGATTAAGGAGGGCCAGAGCGTGGAACGGATCGTCATTCATACCGAATTCATCAAGCTGGACGCCCTGCTGAAATATGCGGGCCTCTGTGAGACCGGCGGCGAGGCCAAAGAGCTGATCCAGGCCGGCCAGGTCCTCTACAACGGCGAGGTCTGCACCATGCGGGGCAAGAAATGCCGCCCCGGCGACCGGGTTGAGCTGGAGGGCCGGGCGGTCGAGGTGGCCGGGGGCCAGTAAAATGCGGCTGATTTCGCTGGAAGTAACCGATTACCGGAACATAGCTGCCGCCAGCCTCACCCCCGGGCGGGAGTTGACCGTCCTTAGCGGGAACAACGGCCAGGGCAAGACCAATTTATTGGAGGCCATCTGGCTCCTCACCGGGGGCAAGAGTTTCCGGGGCGGCAAGGACGCCGAACTGATCCGGCGGGGGCAGCCCTTCGCGGTGCTGTCCGCCGTCACAGAACAGGACGACGGCCGCCAGAACACCGTACGGATGACCGTAGGCGCCCCCGGCAGCCAGCGCCCCGGCCGGTATGCGGCCTGGAACGGCGCGCCCCCCAAACGGGCGGCGGCGTTGGCGGGCAGTTTTCCGGCGGTGGCCTTTGACCCCGGGCACCTGAGTTTGGTCAAAGGAGCTCCCGAGCTGCGGCGGCGCTTTTTGGATGCAGCCCTCTGTCAGCTCTACCCTGGGTATCTGGCGGTGTACCGGCGGTATATCCGGGCCTTGCAGCAAAAAAACGCGCTGCTGCGGCATACATCCGCCCGGCCTGAGCTGCCCTATGATCAGAAAATTCAGCAGCTGGAAGTCTGGAACGCCGAGCTTTCCCGGCAGGGCGAAGCCCTCCAGGCCCGGCGGCGGGAATATCTGAAACTGTTGGGCCCCCTGGCCACGGCCAACTACGCCGAAATTTCTCACGGTGCAGAACAGCTGGAAGTCCTCTATCAGCCCCGGTTTGAGCCAGGGGGCCTGGCCGATGCCCTGGCGGAGTGCCGGGCCGAGGAGATCCGGGCCGGGCAGAGTCTTTGCGGCCCCCACCGGGAAGATCTGGAGCTTTTATTGGACGGTCAGCCTGCCCGAGTGTACGCCAGCCAGGGACAGCAGCGGAGCATTGTTCTCAGCCTCAAGATGGCCGAGGCAGCCGCTGCGGCCCAGATCACCGGCGAACACCCGGTGATGCTGTTGGACGATGTCCTCAGCGAGCTGGACGAGAGCCGGAAGGCCTATCTCTTGACCCGGATGCAGGGCCGCCAGACCTTTGTCACCAGCTGCGATGACACGGATTTTCTGAAAACCGACGGCGAAGTCTACCGGATGGAAGCCGGGGTCCTGACCCGGCTGTAAAGGGGGAAACACCATGTATCTGCATCTGGGCCGGGATTATGTCCTGAACACCCGGGCCATTCTGGGGATTTTTAATCTGGAAACCACCACCGTCTCCCCCCGGGGGCGGGAGTTTCTGGACTATGCTCAGAAAAACGGCGCGGTGGTCAGCCTGTCGGACGAGCTGCCCCAGAGTTTTGTCCTGGCGGATGCGCCGGTGGATACGGTCTATCTGTCCGAGCTCTCCTCCGCGGCGCTGAAGCGGCGCGCCGAGCGGGAGCTGCCCGAGGAGGCGCTGCTCCCCGGCCGGAGTGAACCGCCCGAAAAACCGAGCGCCAAAAACCGAGGGTAAAAGGACATACTCCTCCCCCGCCCTTCGGGGATTTACACTGAGAGGGAAAAAAGAACATACAGATCACTTCCGGTTCGCCTGTTTTTAAAACAAGCGGAACCGTTTGAATACAACCAAACCGCCCCTGCATCCGGCAGGGGCCACTACAAGAAAAGGGAGAAACAGGAATGGCAGAGGAAATCATTACCAGCACCAACGCCGAAACCGTCACCGACCACGAGTACAACGCCAGTGAGATCCAGGTCCTGAAAGGCCTGGAAGCGGTGCGCAAGCGCCCCGGCATGTATATCGGCTCCACCGGTGAGCGGGGTTTGCACCATCTGGTCTATGAGATCGTGGACAACGCCATCGACGAGGCTCTGGCCGGCTACTGCGACCAGATCAACGTCACCATCAAAAAGGGCGACATCATCGAGGTCACCGACAACGGCCGCGGCATCCCCGTAGACACCCAGGCCGACACCGGCCTGCCCGCTGTCACGGTGGTTTACACCGTCCTTCACGCCGGCGGCAAGTTCGGCGGAGAAAATTCCGGCTATAAGGTCGCGGGCGGCCTCCACGGCGTGGGCGCCTCGGTGGTCAACGCCTGTTCCGAGTGGCTGACCGTCAACGTCCGGCGGGGCGGCTATGAGTACGAGCAGACCTTCCGCCGCGGCGAACCCGACGGGGATCTGAAATGCCTGGGCCCCGTTCCCGAGGGGAGCACCGGCACCAAGGTTACCTTCAAGCCCGACCCCGAGATGTTCCGGGATACCACGGTCTACGACTTTGAGACTCTGGAAAAGCGGCTGCGGGAGGAGAGTTTCCTCAATGCAGGCGTGAAAATCACCCTCACCGACGAGCGGGAGCTCTATACCCCGGTGCTGGAGGACGGCCAGGAGGGCGAGCCCTGCTACCGCCAGGAGGTCATGTGCTATGAGGGCGGCATCCGCAGCTTTGTCAGCTACCTGAACGAGAAGCGGAAGCTGGAAGTCCTCCACCCCAACGTGATCTACCTCAAGGGCCAGACCGAGCGGGGAGTGGCCGAAATCGCCCTGCAGTACAATTCCAGCTACAACGAGCTGCTGCTCAGTTTCGCCAACAACGTTCACACCCCCGACGGCGGCACCCACGAAGAGGGGTTCAAAGCCAGCCTGACCCGTGTGTTCAACGATTACGGCCGGTCCCATGGCCTTTTGAAAGACAAGGACGAAAACCTCTCGGGATCCGACGTCCGGGAGGGCCTGATCTGCGTCATCTCGGTGAAATTGCAGGAGGCTGAGTTCGAGGGCCAGACCAAGGCGAAGCTGGGCAATACCGAGATCCGGTCCCTGGTGGCCAGCATGGTCTATTCCAAGCTGATGGAGTTCTTTGAGGAGAATCCCGCTGTCGCCAAAGCCATCTTTGAAAAGGCTACCCAGGCGGCCCGTGCCCGTGCTGCCGCCAAGAAGGCCCGGGAGCTGGTCCGCCGCAAGAGCGCCCTGGAATCCAGCCGGATGCCGGGCAAGCTGGCCGACTGCCGCGAGAACGACCCCACCCGCACCGAACTGTTCATCGTCGAGGGCGACTCGGCTGGCGGCTCGGCCAAGATGGGCCGTGACTCGGCCTTCCAGGCCATCCTCCCCCTGTGGGGCAAGATGCTGAACGTAGAGAAAGCCCGGGCGGATAAGATCTACGGCAACGACAAGCTGATGCCGGTGGTGCTGGCTCTGGGCTGCGGCATCGGCGAGGAGTTCGATCTCTCCAAACTGCGGTACGACAAAGTATTCATCATGGCCGATGCCGACGTGGACGGCTCCCACATCTGCACCCTGATGCTGACTTTCTTCTTCCGGTATATGCGGCCCCTCATTGAGCAGGGCCACGTCTACGTCGCCCAGCCGCCCCTCTTCCGGGTGCAGAAGGGCAACGTCATCAAGTATGCCTATAATGACCGCGAAATGGCGATCCTCTCCCAGGAAATGCCGGGGGCCAAGGTCAACCGGTACAAGGGCCTCGGCGAAATGAATCCCGAGCAGCTCTGGGAGACCACCATGAACCCCGACAACCGGGTCATCGTCCAGATCACCATCGAGGACGCCGAAAAGGCCGACGAGGCTTTCACCATCCTGATGGGCGACCAGGTGGAGCCCCGCCGCCGGTTCATCGAGACCAACGCCCAGTACGCGAATCTGGACGTGTAAGAAAAAACGGTTTGCCGCGGGGAATTGCCGCTTTTTGAAAAAAGCGGCGCAAAAACTTTTCAAACCAAAACCACATTCTGTGGTTTTGAGAAGGTTTTGGAGATAAAAACCCCTATCCTCCCCCGTTTGGTCCTTACTTTTTTAAATACAACGCGTAAAATAAACCTTCTCATATACTTGGAGGAACTATGGAAGAAGATTATGTCATGATCCCCGGCACGGGTACAAAGAAAATCATCCGTGATGTGAAAAAGGAGATCGAGACGGCCTTCCTCGATTATTCGATGTCGGTCATCGTCTCCCGCGCCCTGCCGGACGTCCGGGACGGCCTGAAGCCCGTCCACCGCCGCATTCTCTATACCATGCACGAGCGCGGCAACGATCCCAGCCACGCCTACCGCAAATCCGCCGACACCGTCGGTGCGGTGCTGGGCTCTTACCACCCCCACGGCGACGCATCGGTCTACGACGCCATGGTTCGCCTGGCTCAGGATTTCTCCCTCCGCTACCCGCTGGTGGATGGCCAGGGTAACTTCGGTTCTGTGGACGGCGACCCCGCCGCTGCTTACCGGTACACCGAGGCCCGTATGAGCAAGATGGCGGTGGAAATGCTCACCGACATCGACAAGGATACCGTCAACTGGGACCCCAACTTTGACGAGACCAAGAAGGAACCCAGCGTCCTGCCCAGCCGGTTCCCGAACCTCCTGGTCAACGGCAGTCAGGGCATTGCCGTCGGCATGGCCACCAACATCCCGCCCCATAACCTGGGCGAGGTCATCGACGGCTGCGTGGCCTATATCGAAAACCCCGACATCGACCTGGCGGGCCTGATGGAGCACATCAAGGGACCCGACTTCCCCACCGCCGGCATCATCATGGGCCGCAGCGGCATCCGGGCCGCCTATGCCACCGGCCGGGGCAAGATTACCCTCCGGGGCCGGGCCACCATCGAGGAAAAGAAGAACGGCCGGTACCAGATCGTGGTTACCGAGATCCCCTATATGGTCAACAAGGCCCGGCTGATTGAGAGCATCGCCGAGCTGGTCAAGAACAAGCGGATCGAGGGCATCACCGACCTGAACGACGAGACCAACCGCAAGGGGATGCGGATCGTCATTGACGTCCGCAAAGAGGCCAACCCCCAGGTGGTACTGAACCAGCTGTATCAGTACACCCAGCTTCAGGACACCGTGGGCGTCATCATGATCGCCATTGACCACAAGGTCCCCCGGGTGCTGACCCTCAAGCAGATGATCCAGAAGTACGTGGAGTTCCAGGACGAGGTCATCCGCCGCCGCACCCAGTACGACCTGCGAAAGGCCGAGGAGCGGGCCCACATTCTGGAGGGCCTCAAGAAAGCCACCGATATCGTGGATGAGCTGATCGCCACCATCCGCTCCTGCAAGGGCGGCATGGCCGAGGCCAAGGCGGCTATTATGGAAAAGTTCGGTTTCGACGATCCCCAGGCCGACGCCATCGTGAAATTGCAGCTGGGCCGTCTGGCTGGTCTGGAAATCCTCAAAATTGAGGAGGAGCTGTCCACCCTGCGGGCCAAGATTGAGGACTGGAAGGACATTTTGGCCCATGACAGCCGGGTTCTGGCCATCGTTAAGGACGAGCTTTTGGACATCAAGCGCCGCTTTGCCGACGACCGCCGCACCGAGATCCAGTCGGTCTCCGGCGAGGTGGACATCGAGGACCTGATCCCCGAGGAGCAGTGCGTCTACACCCTCACCGAGGCGGGCTATATCAAGCGCCAGCCCAAGGCTACCTACCAGGCCCAGCACCGGGGCGGCCGGGGCATTGCCGGCATGACCCGGAAGGAAGAGGACATTGTCAAGGAGCTGTTCGTGGGCTCCACCCATGACCACATCCTCTTTGTCACCAACCGGGGCCGTGTTTTCCGGCTGAAAGGCTACACCATCGCCGAGGGCAGCCGCACCAGCAAGGGCACCAACATCATCAACCTGCTGCCCCTGGCCGAGGGCGAAAAGGTCACCAATATGCTCCGCCAGAACACCGAAGAGGCGGGCGAGGGCGGCTTTGTCACCATGGTGACCAAACAGGGCCTGATCAAGCGGACCCCCCTGGCCCAGTACGCCAACATCCGCAAAAACGGCCTGATCGGCATTGCCCTGAACGAGGGCGACGCCCTGGCCTGGACCCGTCTGACCACCGGCAGCGATATGCTGATCGTGGCCACCCGGAACGGCCAGGCCATCCGGTTCGCCGAGAGCGACGCCCGGCCCATGGGCCGCGGCGGCCACGGCGTCCGTGCCATCCGCCTGGCCGAGGGGGACGAAGTCGTGGGCGTCTGCATCTGCCGTCCCAGCGGCACCGTCCTCACCGTCACCGAACAGGGCAAGGGCCGCCGCTCCGAGATCGAGAGCTACCGTGTCACCGCCCGGGGCGGCAAGGGCATCCGCAACTACGACTCCGCCAAGGACAAGGTGGCCGGCGTTAAGATTGTGGATGAGACCGACGACGTGCTGCTGAGCAGCCAGGAGGGCATCATCATCCGGATGCACGCGGCGGACATCACCGTTCAGAGCCGGTACGGCAGCGGCGTCCGGGTTATGCGCCTGGGCGAGACCGACAAGGTCATGGTTGTGGCCCGCACCGACCACGACGATGAGGCCGAGACGGTCAAGCCGGAGGTAGAGGCTGGTGACGACGCTGAGCCCACCGCCGAGCAGCTGGCCGCCCTGGAGGCCGCCGACGCAGCCGCCGCTGCTGAGGCCCCCGCCCAGGACGACCCCGCCGACGAGGAATAATCCCTCAGCTGAAATAAAATAAACGAAAAACAGGAGCTTCCCAGCCCGTTGGGCGGGGAGGCTCCTGTTTTTGTTTTGAGGATAAAATTTTACAGCGAGGTGAGGAAGATCTCGACCCCGATGCCGATCAGGATCACGCCCCCCAGCACCGAGGCCTTGCCGGCAAGTTTGGTGCCGAAGGTCTTGCCCAGCTGGAGGCCGGCCATACAGATTACAAAGGTCACCGCCGCAATGATGGCCGCACAGACCAGGGCCATCACCAGGCCGTATTCCGAGATGGTGAAACCCACCGACAGCGCGTCAATGGAGGTGGCCACCCCCTGCACCAGCAGGGCTTTCATCCCCAGGGCCGGGGGCTCGGCCTCCTCCCCGCCCCGGATTCCCTCCAGCAGCATTTTGCCGCCGATGTACCCCAGCAAAAGCAGGGCGATCCAGGGGATAAACTGTTCAAAGGCGCTGAACCACTCCAGAACCGTTCGGACGCAGAGCCAGCCCAAAAGGGGCATGGCTGCCTGAAACCCCGCGAACACCCCAGCGATCCGGGCCATCCTGCCCTGTTTCATCCTGGGTTCGTGGAGGCCGTTGGCCAGGGACACTGAGAAAGCGTCCATGGTCAGCCCCACCCCCAAAAGGGTGCTGTTGACAAAAAAGACTAAGCTCCATTCCATTTTTGTTTCCTCCGATGTACGTTCCAAAGCAGATTTCTGGGCAGAACAAAACCCGGATGCAGCGGGGCATCCGGGTTTAGAGATTCCATTTTTGGACAGACTCCATGTACCCTGCCGCGCACGCGCTGAACATCGTACATGAGTCTCGCAATTTAAAGCAAAGCCAGGCCGGACCAGGGCCAGTATGTTGACTTGCTGCGCCTTTCAAAAGGCGTTTGCTACTCCCTCACGGGTTTTGATTGTTCTGCCATTATACCATATGCAGCGAGGCCTGTCCAGAGACGTTTTCCCTGGGAAAGAGCGAATTAAAATAACTCCCAGGGCAGTCCGGCGGGGGCGGGCAGGGTGAAAGACATTTCTTTCCCGCTCACCGGGTGGCGAAAGGCCAGCCCCGCGCTCTGAAGGGCCAGGGAGCCTTTCTGGTGGCTGCCGTATTTTCCATCCCCCCAGAGAGGGTGTTTCCGGCTGGAAAACTGGACCCGGATCTGGTGGGTGCGGCCGGTGTGGAGGGTGATTTCTGCCAGGCTGAACCGGGTATTCTCCTCCGGGCCGGGGGCTGTGGCGGCGATCCGGTATTCCAGCACCGCCTCCCGCACCCCCTTGCGGGGGCGGGACACCGGGTAAACCCGGCCTTTTCGGCTGTCCTTAAAGAGGTAATCCCGCAGAACGCCCTCTTTGGCCAGGGCCTCGTCCGGCCCGCCGGCAATCACCGCCCGATACCGCTTGACAAACTGGGGATTTTCTCCGGCTGATTCACCCCCGTCACGCTGGGTGTAGGCCTGCTGGCTCTGGGTGATCTGACGGCCCAGGGCTGCTGCGGCGGCTGGAGTTTTGGCGTAGACCATCAGCCCCGACACCCCAGTGTCCAGCCGGTGGACCACCCCCACATAGGCTTCCGGTTTCCCCCAGAGGGTCCGGAGCAGGGCGGGAACCCCCTCCTCACTGGTGAGACCCGCGGGTTTGTTCAGGACGATCAGCGCCTCGTCCTCGTAGAGGAGGGGGAGTTCTTTGGGGTCAAACATGGCGAAATATCCTTTCTGAAAGAAGTGGCTAAATTTCTAAAAAATCGTCTATACGTACAAAATATAGGCGCGTTTTCTGCATTGCAGGAGAAAAAAGAGAATGTTATATTATTATCAAAGACGCCGCCGATCAAGGCAGCGTTCTATACACAAGGATGTCAAAGAAAAAAAGGAGAATGAATCATGAAAAAATGGAAAGATCTCTTGCAAGCAGTTGCGGTGATGCTGGTGGTGTTTGGCCTCGTTTTTACGATGACGGGATGCGGCAGCTCGGGCGGAAGCTCATCCGGTGATTCGGATCAAAATACGCCGGGCAGCAGCGATACAGATTCTCCAGGCGAAGACAATGAAGGCAGCGATGCCGACGCCCCCGATGCCAGTGACCCATCTACCTGGATTGACGGCAACACAATCAAAGTGCCAGGTGAAGTTCAGGAAATAACGGCAGAGATTGTGGATCAGATGGGAAATACCATCCAAAAAGTGGACATGAGCGAATGCTTGAATTTGACCATTGAAGGAAATGCATTTAAGGACGTGCTCTCTCTGAAAGAAGTTTATTTGCCCGCAAATGTCACGATTCAGGACGGAAGCGGGAGTAATTTGGGGAGAAGCACCGTGGTAGAAGGCACATTTTCTGGCTGCTATAACCTGGACAAGGTCGTTTTCGTCGGTACTGGTACAACCAACATTGGTAAAAATGCATTTTATAATTGCCAAAACCTGGACACGGTGATTTTGGCCGATACCACCAACGTGGGGGAAAGTGCATTTCAGTACTGCACATCGCTGAAAACAATCCAGGGTACCGAAAATATTTCCAGCATTGGCGAATATGCGTTTTATAATTGCTCCAGTCTGGCGGAAATGGATCTGAATGGTCTGCAAAACGATTTACCTCAATTTGCTTTTGGCGTTTGTTCGGAGCTGACAAGCGTTGTGCTGCCCGACCGCTCTATGAACATCCGGGAGGATGCCTTTTATAATTGCCCCAAACTGAAAGACATCAATCTGGAAAAGGTGGCTTCCATCGGAGAAAGGGCGTTTCGTCAGTGCGCCAGCCTTCAAATTGCCGACTTGCAGAGCATCGTTCATCTTGGCCTTGGCGCATTTAAACAAAGCGGTTTGACTTATATCCGGTTTTCTGATTCGGTAAAGAGCGTTGCATCGGATGCCCTGGCGACCGCAGCGGACAAAGTATATGTGTACTACGGCACAGGCGTCGAGACAGAAGCGCAGTTGATCGAGAGGCTCAACCGAGTGGAAAATTGGGAATACTGCGGACTGTTCTATAATGATAACGATGTGGAGCACACAAAAATTGATGGTGTGCTGAGCTTTAATCAATGGGAAAGCGATATGGCAGTTATTAAAGACCTGATGAAAGCGAATCAATCCCTTGCAGGCTGGTTTACATTCTAAAGAAAAATAGAATTCAGCACGGCAGCGTAATGGCTGCCGTGCTGTTTTATCCAGCGGTGGTTTAAGATAGTGTGAGGAATTTTAAAAAACGAGGAAGGATTTCTGTCTGAAACGCTTTTTGCGCCGCTTTTTCTCGAAAAAGCGGCATCGCATCCCCACTCCCCTCCTCAGATCTTCCCCTCGGCGATGAGGGCTTTCAGTTTGAGGATGCCTGCCACGGTTTTGGCGTCGCAGATCTCCCCCGCCAGCACCATCTGATAGGCTTTTTCCAGGGGGACCCGCTCGGGGGTCAAAAATTCGTCGCCGTCCAGGTGCATCTGGGCCGAGTGGAGGCCCCGGGCGATCCAGGTATAGATCACCTCGGTGTCGTAGCCCACTGTGGGGTAGAGCTCGCCCAGGGAGATGTACTCATCCGCCGTCAGGCCGCACTCCTCGTTCAGCTCCCGTTTGGCCGCCTCGAAGGGGTTCTCGTCTTTTTCCAGTTTGCCGGCGGGCAGCTCCCAGAGCTCTTTCTGCATGGCGTAGCGGAACTGCCGCACCATGCAGATGGTGCCGTCCTCAAAATAAGGCAGGATGCAGGCCCCGCCGTGGTGGTGCACCACGTCCCGCTGAGAAGTGCTGCCATCTTCCAAAAGGGCCTGATCCCTGGTAATTGTGAACACCTTGCCCACATAGATCTCCTCGCTGGAAAGGGTTTTCTCGAAATGTACGTCCATAGCCCCAGATCCTTTCTAAAAATAAAACCATTTTATACATGCCCTGCGGCATAAATTCTCTGCCCCCAGTTTACGGCATGGGGGCGGCCCTGTCAACGCAAAAC
>OERG01000228.1_pt1 | contig 11977 bp, 9 predicted proteins | sample 1539951 | NCBI WGS metagenome assembly OERG01 (sample SAMEA3891870, study PRJEB23780) | metagenome | biome: terrestrial biome; feature: animal house; material: Caecal content | place: Italy | collected 2015-05-05
AGATCATGGAGTACTCCAAGACCAACGTCTACTCCACCCTCCACGTCTGCTGGGGCGCCCAGGCCGGCCTTTACTACCACTACGGCGTCCGCAAGGAGCTGCTGCCCCAGAAGATGTTCGGCATCTTCCCCCACCGGGTGCTGCGGCCTGCCAACCCCCTGGTCCGGGGCTTCGACGAGGTGTTCTACGCCCCCCACAGCCGCCACACCGGCATCTCGGTGGAGGACGTGAACAACTGTCCCGCCCTGCGGGTACTGGCCGCCAGCGATGAGGCGGGGCCCTTCCTGCTGAGCACCGAGAACGGCCGGCAGATCTTTGTCACCGGCCACCCCGAGTATGATCAGCTGACCCTGGACGCCGAGTACCGCCGGGACGTGGCCAAGGGGCTGCCCATTTCGGTGCCCAAGAACTACTACCCCGACGATGACCCCTCCAAGCCCCCCATCTTCCGGTGGCGGGCCCACGCCCATCTGCTCTATTCCAACTGGCTGAACTATTACGTCTATCAGAACACGCCCTACGATCTGGACAATTTGGACAGTGTCTGATATCCTTTATACAGGGCCCAGTCTCACGGCTGGGCCCTGTTCCCATAACAAGGAGGTTTTGTATATGGGCATTGAATCCCGCTGGGGGTTCCGGGTGGGCAGCCTGCCCCACGGCCCCCTGAACAAGATCAGCGATGTGCCGGGGGTGACAGTGGGCCACTGCACCCTGGCGGACGGGGACGTCCAGACCGGCGTCACCGCCCTGCTGCCCCATCCGGGGGACACCTTCCACGACAAGGTGCTGGCCGCCTCCCATGTGATCAACGGCTTCGGCAAGACCATCGGCCTGGTGCAGATCGACGAGCTGGGCACCCTGGAGACCCCCATCCTGTTCACCAACACCCTTAGTGTGGGCACCGCTGCCACCGCTCTGGTGAAGTACATGCTGGACCGCTGCCCCGACATCTGCGACACCACCGGCAGCGTCAACCCGGTGGTGTGCGAGTGCAACGACAGCGGCCTCAACGACATCCGGGGCCTCCACGTCACCGAGGAAAACGTCTTTGCTGCCCTGGCCGACTGCCGGGCCGACTTTGCCGAGGGAGCCGTAGGGGCCGGCCGGGGGATGCGGTGCCATGGCCTGAAAGGCGGCATCGGCTCTTCCTCCCGGGCCCTGGAACTGGACGGCCAAACCTACCACATGGGAGCCCTGGTGCTGTCCAACCACGCCAAATTCGATGACCTGATCATCGCCGGGGTGCCGGTGGCCCAGCGTCTGGCCCGGGCCGCCCAGGTGCCGCCCCACGAGGACAAGGGATCCATCATCACCATCCTGGCCACCGACATTCCCCTGACCCACCACCAGCTGGAACGGATTGCCCACCGGGCCATTGTGGGCCTCAGCCGCACCGGCTCCTACTGCGGCAATGGCAGCGGGGAAATCGTCATTGCCTTTTCCACCGGGAACCACATCCCCCATTACCCCCAGACTGCCCTGCTGCCCCTGCGGGCGGTGGCCGACACCAAAATCGACCTGCTGTTCCGGGCGGTGGCGGAATGTGTGGAAGAGAGCGTCCTCTCCTCTTTGCTCCACGCTGAAACGGTGACCGGCTGCGGCGGCCTGACCGTCCGCAGCCTGTCCGACCTCTTATCCACCCCAAATCCCTGAAAGGAGACTGCTGCAATGGATCTCATGGAACTTCTCACCACCTGCCGCACCTACCGCCGCTTCACCCAGAAGCCGGTGCCCGCCGACGTCATTGATGATATCATCGAGGCCGTGCGGCTGTCCTCCTGCGGGGCCAACCGGCAGGCTGTCCGGCTGGTCATTGCTTCCAGCCCCGAAGTGGTGGCCCAGATCCAGCCCCTGGTAAAGTGGGCCGCCTATCTGCCCCCGGAACAGGGCACCCCCAAGCCCGAAGAACAGCCCACCCTGTTTGTGGCAGTGGTGCAGGACACCTCCATCCCCGGGGACCTGGACACCGACACCGGCATCGCCCTGGCCAACCTGACCCTGGCAGCCTGGGCCAAGGGGGTGGGCAGCTGCATCATGGGCGCCATCGACCGGAACAAGCTGCCCCAGCTGCTGGGCCTGAAGGAGAACGAAAAGCTCCACACCATGGTGGCTATGGGCTACCCCGCCCACAGCTCCTGGGTTGTCCCCATGACCGAGGCCACCGGCGTCAAGTACTATCTGGACGGCAACCGGGACTACTGCGTGCCCAAGCGCAGCGCCGGGGACATCGCCCGCATCCTGTAAATTTGCATCCCTCTGCCCCTGCCTTTGGCAGGGGCATTTTGCTGCCAAATGTTGGGCAAATATTGTATATATGCGCCAAAATCTGTCGGTTTCCGCATAAGTTATCTCAAATTGGTTTCAATTTGCCTCTCACTTATGCACAAGTCTTGACATTTGAATTTGTAAAAACTATACTACTGGTTGTCATCGGGATGGTTCCCGACTCAACGGCGCATCGTCTGTTTGCGATGCCGGGCGGGCTGCCCGCCCTTTAACATAATCTGGTTTATCAATCAAGAGGAGTGTTACGAATATGAAGAAGATTTCTCGCCGCAGCTTCCTGGTGGCTGCTGGTATTTCCGCTGCTCTGGCCCTGACCGCCTGCTCCAGCACCAGCTCTTCCACCGCTGCTTCCGCTGCCAGCTCTGCCGCTTCCACTGCTGACTCTGCTGCTTCCGCTTCCACCCAGGACATCCAGTCTCTGGATGATCTGGCCGGCAAGACCGTGGGCGTCCAGCTGGGCACCACCGGCGACCTGCTGATGAGCGAGGAAGTGGGCGAGGGCGACGACAAGCTGGGCCTGGCCGGTGTTGAGCAGTACAACAAGGGCGCTGACGCTGTGCAGGCTCTGCTGACCAACAAGATCGACGCTGTCTGCATCGACGACCAGGTGGCCAAGAAGTTCGTGGAGGCCAACCCCGACAAGCTGACCACCCTGGACACCGCCTTCGCTGAGGAGAGCTACGCCATCGCTGTCAGCAAGGACAACCCGGACCTGACCGAGGCTCTGAACGGCGCCATCGCCGAGCTGACTGCCGACGGCACCCTGGATGCCATCCTGGACAAGTACATTGCAAAGACCGAGGGCGCTGAGGGCTACACCACCCCCGAAGGCACCGAGTATCCCAACGGCACCCTGGTGATGGCCACCAACGCCGCTTTCGAGCCCTATGAGTACGTGGAGAACGGCGAGATCATCGGCATCGACCCCGAGTTCGCCAAGGCCCTGTGCGACAAGCTGGGCTATGAGCTGCAGATCGAGGATATGGAGTTCGACTCCATCATCGCAGCTGTCAACAGCGGCAAGGCTGACTTCGGCATGGCCGGCATGACTGTCACCCCCGAGCGCCAGCAGGAGATCGACTTCACCGATACCTACTGCACCGCCGCACAGTCCATCATCGTGCTAAAGTAATCGGACCAAAAAGAGAAAAACTCTTTACAAACTGCAGTTTTTGTGGTTTTATAAGAGACGCAGAGGACAGAGCACAGATGCGAATCCGGGCTCTGTCCCTTCTCTTTATGTATATATGCATAAAAATTCAAAATTCTATGCATAGTCACCCTGTGATCTGCCCTGCAAGGAGGAACTTCATGTCTGTCATCCAAAACCTGTGGGCGGAGCTTGTCAGTGAGTTTACGTCCACCTTCATCACCGAGCAGCGGTATCTGCTGTTTTTGAACGGTTTGAAGACCACCCTGATTGTCGCCTTTGCGGCGGCAGCCCTGGGCGTGGTGCTGGGCTTCATCATAGCCTATATCCGCACCACCCATGATCAGACCGGCCATCTGCGGATTCTGAACGCCCTGGCCAAACTCTATCTGACAGTGATCCGCGGCACCCCCACCATGATCCAGCTGCTGATCATGTATTTTGTGATCTTCGGCTCGGTGAAAATCGACAAGCTGCCGGTGGCCATCATGGCCTTCGGCATCAACAGCGGCGCCTATGTGGCGGAGATTTTCCGCAGCGGCATCATGAGCATCCCGCCGGGACAGATGGAAGCCGCCCGGAGCCTGGGCCTCAACTACACCCAGGCCACCTGGAAGATCATCCTGCCCCAGGCAGTCAAAAACGTTCTGCCTGCCCTGGGCAACGAGGTCATCGTTCTGCTGAAGGAGACCTCCATCAGCGGCTATATTGCATTGCAGGATCTGACCAAGGCCGGCGACATCGTCCGCAGCCGCACCTACAGCGCCTTCTTCCCCTATATTTCGGTGGCTGTGATCTATCTGGTGCTGGTGCTCTTCCTGGAGAAGCTGCTGAATTATATGGAAGGGAGGCTGGCACGCAGTGACCGATAAGATTCTGGAAGTCCGCGGCCTGAAAAAGACCTACGGCGGTGAGAAAAAGCGGGGCTACAAGGGCCTGACCCCCAAGCTGGACGTCCTGAAAGGGATTGACATCGACATCTACCGGGGCGACGTGGTCTGCCTGATCGGCCCTTCGGGCTGCGGCAAATCCACCTTCCTGCGGTGCCTGAACCATCTGGAAAAGCCCACCGGCGGCTCCATCAAGTTCGAGGGCACCGAGGTCAACGAAGCCCACATCGACAAGATCCGCCAGAAAATGGGGATGGTGTTCCAGCACTTCAACCTGTTCCCCCACATGACGGTGAAGGAAAACCTCTGCATGGCCCCCACCCTGCTCAAGCTCAAGAGCAAGGAGGAAGCTGCACGCAAGGCCGATGAGCTGCTGGCCCGGGTGGGCTTGTCGGACAAGGCCGACGTCTACCCCAACAGCCTGTCGGGCGGCCAGCAGCAGCGGATTGCCATCGCCCGGGCCCTGGCCATGGACCCCGATGTAATCCTGTTTGACGAGCCCACCTCGGCCCTGGACCCCGAGATGGTGGGCGAGGTGCTGGCCCTGATGAAGGAGCTGGCCCACACCGGCATCACCATGCTGGTGGTCACCCACGAGATGGGCTTTGCACGGGAGGTGTCCAACCGGGTGATCTTCATCGACGAGGGTGTCATCCAGGAGGATGAGCCCCCCGAGGAGCTGTTCACCAACCCCAAGAACCCCCGGCTGAAGGCTTTCCTGTCCAAGATGCTGTAAGCAACACAAAACCGGCAGACGGTGCCCTGGGCACTGCCTGCCGGTTTTTCTTTTGGCTTTTATTTTTTTCCCAGGAACTTGATGCAGAGCAGCACCACCACCAGCATACACACCACGGTGACCGCCACCATCAGAAGGTTGATGATAATCGCGAACGCCATTGCCATACCTGCTTCCCCCTTTTTTGCACAGACGTTTTTTACAGTATAACACCCGGCCGCCCTGCCATCAACCGGCGGACCGCCCAAAGATGGCCCCGGGTTTTGCAGCAAAAAACCGGCGGCCCATGTATTCCACAGGCCGCCGGGAAATAGTTGAGAATCGTTACAGGGTGGTGTTTTCGGTGGTATCGCTGCCGGTCTGCTGGGTGTAGAGGACCATCAGGTGGCTGGCGCTGGCCTCCAGGTTTTCCTTGGCCTGGCGGAGAGCGGACTCCTCGGCGTCGTTCATCTTCTCGGGGTGATCCTTCCGGATGCTCTTGCGCAGGGCAGCCAGGTCGGCCTTGATCCGGTTCTTTTCCTCCTTGTCGATCTCCTTCTTGCACTTGGCGAGGGCCTCGTCCACCTTGTAGGCCAGGATCTCGGCCTGGTTGTGGAGTTCCAGCCGTCCGTTCCGGCGGCTGTCCTCCGCCTCGTAGGCGGCAGCGTCTGCCATGGCCCGCTGGATCTCGCTCTCGGACAGGTTGGTGGAACCGGTGATGGTGATGTTCTGCTCCCGGCCGGTGCCCAAGTCCTTGGCGGACACCTTCACCACGCCGTTGACGTCGATGTCAAAGGTGACCTCAATCTGGGGCTTGGAGGAGAAGCCGGCCCGGATGCCCCCCAGTTTGAACTTGCCCAGGGACTTGTTGTCCCGGGCGAAGCGGCGCTCGCCCTGGAGGACGTTGATTTCCACCGAGGTCTGCATGGGCCGGGCGGTGGTGAAGATCTGGCTCTTGCGGGTGGGGATCATACTGTTGCGGGTGATCAGGGGGGTGGCGATGCCCCCCAGGGTCTCGATGGACAGGGTCAGGGGGGTGACGTCCATCAGCACCAGCCCCTGGGCTGCTGCGCCGGTGGCGCCGGCCAGCTTGCCGCCGCCCTGGAGCAGGCCGCCCTGGATGGCGGCGCCCATGGCCACGCACTCGTCGGGGTTCAGGGTGTGGCTGGGCTCCTTGCCCAGCAGCTCCTTCACCTGGCGAGCCACCGCCGGCATCCGGGTACTGCCGCCCACCAGCAGCACCCGTCCCAGCTCACTGGGGGACAGGCCTGCATCCCGCAGGGCGTTGTTCACCGGCTCGATGGTGCGGGCCAGCAGGTCGCTGGTCATCATCTCAAACTGGGGCCTCGTGAGGGTGGCATCCAGGTGATGGGGGCCATCCTTGCCCACTGCGATAAAGGGCAGGTTGATCTGGGCCGAGGGGGCGCTGGACAGCTCCTTCTTGGCCTTCTCTGCCTCTTCCTTCAGGCGGCCCATGGCGGCCGGATCTTTGGTCAGGTCGATCCGGTCGCTCCGCTTGAACTCCTGCACCAGCCAGTCCACAATCCGGGCGTCGAAGTCGTCGCCGCCCAGGCGGGTGTCGCCGCCGGTGGCCAGCACCGTGAAGGTGCCGTCCTCGATCTCGATGATGGACACGTCAAAGGTACCGCCGCCCAGGTCGTACACCAGGATCTTCTGGGGCGCCTCGTTGTCCAGGCCGTAGGCCACAGCGGCGGCGGTGGGCTCATTGATGATCCGCAGCACATGGAGGCCTGCAATCCGGCCTGCGTCCTGGGTGGCCTTGCGCTGGCTGTCATCAAAATAGGCGGGCACGGTGATCACAGCCTCGGTGACCTTTTCCCCCAGGTAGCTCTCGGCATCCCGCCGGAGCTTGGACAGGATCATGGCGCTGATCTCCTGGGGGGTCAGGTCCTTGCCGTCGATCCGCACCCGGTAATCGGTGCCCATCCGCCGCTTGATGCTGGAAATGGTCCGGCCTGCGTTGGTGGCCAGCTGGCGCTTGGCCGCCCCGCCCACCAGACGCTCCCCGTCCTTGGTAAACGCTACCACCGAAGGGGTGGTGCGCTCCCCTTCGGCATTGGTGATGACCACCGGCTTGCCGCCTTCCACCACCGCCACGCAGGAGTTGGTGGTGCCCAGATCAATCCCGATCACTTTGCCCATATGTGAATCCTCTTTTCCTTGCAGTCCCGGGACGAAGCTGCCGTCCCCTCTTGTTTCCCTATTGTAGCGCAGGATTGTGGCTGTTTTTCAGCTTAAATGTAAAGATTCTATGTTCATCACCTGCGCCTCCAGCTGCTGCATCATCTCCTGCAGCCCTGCTGTCCCGGCGTAGGTGTCCCGGATGTAGTTGCGCATCTCGTGGATGGCGGTGTGAAGCTCCCGCTCCACCGCCTCGTCCTGTTCCTCTCCCGACAGGATGGACAGGCCATGGATGGCCTCGGCCAGCAGCCGGGCCATCTGGTCCGGGTCGGTGCCCCGGGCCTCGGTCTGGGCAATCCGCAGGCAGACCACCGGCCAGTTGGTGATGTCCATCTCCATCTCGGCCATGGACCGGGCCTTCCGGTAGGCCATCAGGGCCCTGCCCGGGTCTCCGGGGGTGCGGGCGGTGCCGGCGCCGTACTGGTCCCCCAGGGCAACCTGGGACAGCACATCCCCCTGGGCCGCCGCCTTTTTCCAGAGGCTGATGGCTTTCCGCCGGTTCCGGGGGACCCCATGTCCCCTGTCATAGCAGTCGGCCAGCCGCCGGATCCCTTCAGGGTAGTTTACGGCGGCAGCCGCTGCAAACAGGGGTTCTGCCTCTTCCCATCTGCCCTGATAGGCCAGCAGCCGGCCCTGGCGGGTCTCCGCCTCGCCGGGGGTGTCATCCACCCCCCGGGCGTACAGCAGCCCCCGCAGGATGCTCTTGTCCAGGGCGGCAGACCGGCCCCAGGGGTTCACCACCAGGCCGGTGAGGTCCTCCCGGCCCAGGGTCTCCTCCATCACCTGCTGCAGGGGCAGCTGGGCCATGGGCAGCCCCAGGGTAGCGGGGTTGCCGTCGGCCTCCTCGGGCTTGGTAAAGACCGGCAGCATCTTCTGCCCCTTGGGGGTGGTGAGAACCCAGTAGGCCAGCCCCTGGGATTTTTCGGGCGGGATGGGGTCCTGGGCCCAGCTGAACTGGCCCCGCTGGCCCCCGGGGGACAGCTGCACCGGCACCAGCACCTGGGTCTGGACCTCCAGGGCATAGTTCAGCCCCTTGATCAGGGCCCAGAACCGGTTTTCCCGCTGGCTGTCGTCAGCCTGGTACAGCCGCTGGATGGCCAGCTCCACCGCCGGGCAGCCGGTGTACACCGGGCTGTACCGCAGCACTGCGGACTCCTTTTTCTGCTTTTTCACCGGGCGGTACCGGATCCGTTTTTTCCCGCTTGCCATGGAATTCCTCCTGCCTGTCCTTCTTTGCATTTGCTTTAGTATAGCAGGATTTTCCAGTTTCGACAACCTGTCCCCACAGGCGGGCCGCCCATGCCGGAAGTTTTGCCAAAAAAGGGCCGCCGCGTCTGGTAATTCGGGCCGCCGCGCGGTATAATGGGGGCCGAATGAATCAAGTTCACTGCCACAAAGCGCCGGGAAAGGAGCGTTTTTCATTTGAAACAGATGCTTGTCTATCTGAACGGCTACAAAAAGGAGAGCGTCATCGCCCCCCTGTTCAAGATGCTGGAGGCCTTTTTTGACCTGCTGGTCCCTCTGGTGATGGCCGACATTGTCAACGTGGGCATCGCGGCCCACGACGCCCGCTACATCCTGATGCGATGCGGGCTGCTGCTCGTGCTGGCCCTGGTGGGCCTGGCCTGCAGCGTCACGGCCCAGTATTTTTCTGCCAAGGCGGCGGTGGGCTATGCCACCGCCCTCCGCCACGCCCTCTTTGCCCACATCCAGTCCCTGGGCTTTTCCGAGATGGACACCATCGGCACCAGCACCCTCATCACCCGGATGACCAGCGACATCAACCTGGTCCAGAGCGGCCTGAACATGTTCCTGCGGCTGTTCCTCCGGAGTCCCTTTGTGGTGGTGGGCGCCATGATCTGCGCCTTTACCGTCAACGTCCAGGCGGCGCTGATCTTTGTGGTGACCATCCCGGCTTTGTCGGTGGTGGTGTTCACCATCATGGCGGTCACCAACCCCCTCTATAAGAAGGTACAGGGCCGGCTGGACAAGGTGCTGGGCCTCACCCGGGAAAACCTCACCGGCGTCCGGGTGGTGCGGGCCTTCGGCAAGGAGGCCAGCGAAACCGCCCGCTTTGAGCAGACCAACGGGGACCTGACCACCCTACAGCTGAAGGTGGGTCATCTGTCCGCCCTCACCAACCCCCTGACCTATGTGATCATCAACCTGGCCATCGTGGCCCTGCTGTACACCGGCGCCATCGAGATCAATGTGGGCCGGATGGCTTCCGGCGACCTGATCGCCCTGGTGAACTATATGAACCAGGTCCTGGTGGAGCTGGTTAAACTGGCCAACCTGATCGTCCAGATCAGCAAGGCCCTGGCCAGTGCCGGCCGTGTCCAGGCGGTGCTGAACACCAAACCTGGCATGGCCTTCCCCCAGGCAGTTACCGGCCAGGTCCCCGCCGCCGGGGCGGAGGACGCCGTTAAATTTGACCACGTGGGCCTGACCTACGCAGGGGCCGGCGCCCCCAGCCTCACCGGCATCACCTTCACTGCCCGCCGGGGGGAAACCATCGGCGTCATCGGCGGCACCGGCGCAGGCAAATCCAGCCTGGTCAACCTGATCCCCCGCTTCTACGACGCCACCGACGGCGCCGTGGAGCTGTTCGGCCGGCCCGCTGCAGCCTGGCCCCGGGAGATGCTCCGCAGCCGGGTGGGCACCGTCATGCAGAAGGCCCAGCTGTTCACCGGCACCATCCGCTCCAACCTGCTGTGGGGCAACCGCAATGCCTCTGACGAGGACTTGTGGGCGGCCCTGGAAACGGCCCAGGCGGCCGAATTTGTCCGCTCCAAGCCCCTGGGGCTGGATGAGCCGGTGGAGCAGGGCGGCCGGAACTTCTCCGGCGGCCAGCGCCAGCGTCTGACCATCGCCCGGGCCCTGGTTGCCAAGCCCGAAATCCTGATCCTGGACGACAGCGCCAGCGCCCTGGACTTTGCCACAGACGCCGCCCTCCGGAAGGCCATCGCAGCCCTGCCCGGCTCCATGACGGTGTTCATCGTCAGCCAGCGGGCTGCCAGCATCCAGCACGCCGACCGGATCCTGGTGCTGGATGACGGCCACATGGTGGGCTGCGGCACCCACAGGGAGCTGCTGGAGCGCTGCCCCGTCTACCAGGAAATCTACGAGAGCCAGTTCAAGAAGCCTTCCGAGCTTGCGAAAGGAGGCGCCCAGACATGAGCAAACAAAAAGCCAAAAATCCCCTGTCCTCGGAGGAAAGCCGGGAGGCCCTCCGCCGGGTTCTCACCTATATCCGCCCCTACGGCTTTTTCGTGGGGGTCAGCCTGGTGGTGGCCGCTGTCAGCGTGGCGGCCCAGCTGTATATCCCGCTGCTGTGCGGCGACGCCATCGACCTGATGATCGGCCCCGGCCAGGTGGACCGGTCCGGGGTGTGGACCATCATTGTGGAAATCATCATCGTGATGGCCCTGGCCGCCCTGGCCCAGTGGCTGCTGAGCGTCTGCAACAACCGGATCACCTTCTCGGTGACCCGGGACCTGCGGAATGACGCCATCCACAAGATCCAGTCCCTGCCCCTGTCCTATCTGGACAGCCACCCTTCCGGCGATATTGTCAGCCGGATGGTGGCGGACGTGGACACCTTTGCCGACGGCCTGCTGATGGGCTTCACCCAGCTGTTCACCGGGCTTTTGACCATCCTGGGCACCCTGCTGTTCATGTTCCGGGAGAACGTGCTGATCTCCCTGGTGGTGGTGCTGATCACCCCCCTGAGCCTGGTGGTGGCCGGCTTCATCGCCAACCACTCCTATGGCTACTTCCATCAGCAGAGCGCCGTCCGGGGCGAGCAGACCGCCCTAGTCAACGAGATGATCGAGGGCCAGAAGGTGGTCCAGGCCTTTGGCCACGAGGACGAGAGCCTGGCCGCCTTTGACGAGGTGAACCAGCGGCTGGGAGACGTGAGCCTGAAGGCCACCTTCTTCTCCAGCCTCACCAACCCCGCCACCCGCTTTGTCAACAACATCGTCTACGCCGGCGTGGGCCTGGTGGGCGCCTTCTACGCCGCTGCCGGCGGCATCACCATCGGCCAGCTCAGCGTCTTCCTGAGCTACGCCAACCAGTACGCCAAGCCCTTCAACGAGATTTCGGGCGTGGTTACCGAGCTGCAGAACGCCCTGGCCTGCGCGGCCCGGGTCTTTGCCCTGCTGGACGCTGAGGACCAGATCCCCGAAGCCCCCGGGGCTGTCACCCTCCACCCCGACGGCCGGGTCAAGCTGGAGGATGTGTCCTTCCGCTACCTGCCCGACCGCCCCCTGATCGAGCACTTCAGCCTGGACGTCCAGCCCGGCCAGCGGATCGCCATTGTAGGCCCCACCGGCTGCGGCAAAACCACCCTGATCAACCTGCTGATGCGGTTCTATGATGTGGACGGCGGCAGCATCTCGGTGGCGGGCACCGACATCCGCCAGGCCACCCGGGCCTCCCTGCGGGGCAGCTACGGCATGGTGCTCCAGGATACCTGGCTCCGGGCCGGCACCGTCCGGGAGAACATCGCCTACGGCAAGCCCGATGCCACCGATGAAGAGATCATCGCCGCCGCCAAGGCGGCCCACGCCCACAGCTTCATCTGCCGCCTGCCCCAGGGCTACGACACCGTCCTGGCCGAGAACGGCGGCAACATCAGCCAGGGCCAGAAGCAGCTGCTGTGCATCGCCCGTGTGATGCTCTGCCTGCCCCCCATGCTGATCCTGGACGAGGCCACCAGCTCCATCG
>OERG01000229.1_pt1 | contig 11959 bp, 10 predicted proteins | sample 1539951 | NCBI WGS metagenome assembly OERG01 (sample SAMEA3891870, study PRJEB23780) | metagenome | biome: terrestrial biome; feature: animal house; material: Caecal content | place: Italy | collected 2015-05-05
GTCCTTCTCCGTGGCCTTCCTCGCCAGGGGCAGGAACGCGGCCAAGATCCGATATCCTGTGGTGGATATTATGATCGGGTGAGCCGACCAAACGAAAAAGGAGCTGTGAATCGTGAGGACATATGTAGTGATCGGTCTGGGCCGTTTCGGCACCGCCGTGGCCACCGAGCTGTGTCGGCTGGGCCATGAGGTGCTGGCGGTTGATAAGGATACGGAGCTGGTGGAGGCCCTGGCCCCCTATGTGCCCCAGCAGGCTCTGGCCCTTTACCGGGAAGCATGGGCCGCCGGGCAGTACACCGATTTCGGGGCGGTGAGCCTGGCTGCCCTCGCCCGGCTGCGGGCCCGGCAGGACTTTGCCGGGGTCCGGGGAGCCGCCGAAGGGCTGGAGCACCGGCTGGCCCAGGCGGTCCGGCAGGCGGTGACCCTGGAAGGGCTGTGGGACGACCTGACCACCGTCCGCTATCCCCGGGCCCGGATGCGCCGCCTGGTGATGGATGCCGTCCTGGGCTACGGCAGCGGAGCGGGCTGGATGGACCTGCCGTCCCTGCCCCCTTACCTCCATCTGCTGGGGCTCCGGCAGGAGGCCGCCGGGCTGCTGGCCCGGGCATCCCTGCCCCTCTCCCCCTCCCTGGCCAAACTGGCCCGGGAAGATCGGGACTGCGCCCGGACTGTCCAGGCCCAGGCGGCGGCCGCAGATTTTACCGCCCTGTGCCGCCGCACCCCCGGCCCCATGGGGACCGCCTTCACCCAGCCTCTCATCAAACTGTAACAAAAAGCGGAGCCCGCCGGACAGCAGGCTCCGCTCTTTCTTTTGTTTTGCTGGTCAGGACAGGAAGTCGTCCCCCGGCAGCTGGTTCCACAGGCGATAGTAAATCCCCTTCTTTGCCAGCAGCTCCTCGTGGGTGCCGTCCTCCAGAATGCCCTCCGACCCCAGCACCAGGATCCGGTCGTAGTCCTTGATGGTGGTCAGCCGGTGGGCAATGGTCAGGGTGGTGCGGCCATGGGCCAGCTCTTCCAGGCTCTGGCCCACCAGGATTTCGCTCTCGTTGTCCAGGGCGCTGGTGGCCTCGTCCAGAATCAGGATGGGCGGGTTCTTCAGGAACACCCGGGCAATGGACAGCCGCTGTTTCTGGCCGCCCGACAGCTTGACCCCCCGCTCGCCCACATAGGTGTCGTAGCCGTCCTTCAGGCCCAGGATGAACTTCTCGGCGCCGGCCAGGCGGGCGGCCCGGGCGATCTCCTCCCGGGTAGCCCCCGGCTTGCCGTAGGCGATGTTCTCGGCCACTGTACCGCTGAACAGGTACACGTCCTGCTGGACAATGCCAATGGAAGCCCGCAGGCTCTCCAGGGTCACCTTGCGGATGTCCTGGCCGTCGATGAAGATCTTGCCGGCGGTCACATCATAGAACCGGGGGATCAGGTTGCACAGGGTGGTCTTGCCGCCGCCGGAAGGACCCACCAGGGCCAGACGCTGGCCCGCCGGGATGTCGATGCTGACATTCCGCAGCACCTTGTTGTGGTCGTCGGGGTACTCAAAGCTGACATGGTCGAACTTGATCTGGCCCGGCCCCGGCTTGAGGGGCGCAGCCCCCGGGGCATCCTGGATATCCACCGGGGTATCCAGAATTTCAAAGAACCGCTCGATGCCGGTCATGCCCCGCTGGAACTGCTCGGCGAACTCCACAATCCGTCGGATGGTGGCAATCAGGGTGGACACATACAGGGAGTAGGCCACCAGGTCGCCGGGGGTGATCCACCCCTTCACCACAAAGATGCCGCCCCCCAGGATGGTCACCAGGTACATCAGGCCGTCAAACATCCGGGTGGAGGTCTGGAAGGCCGCCATCACCCGGTAGCTGTTCTTTTTCAGCCGCTGGAAGGTGCCGTTGCCGGCCTCGAACTTCTGGTTCTCGGTCTTCTCGGCGCAGAAGGCTTTCACCACCCGCTCGCCCAGCAGGCTCTCCTCAATCTGGGCATTCAGCTCGCCCACCTGGACCCGCTGGGCCCGCTGGGTGGCCCGCAGCCGGGTGTTCAGCTTGATGGACACCACCCCCATCAGGGGCAGGCAGAGGAACAGCAGGGCCGTCAGCCCCAGGCTGTACCGGCTCAGGATGATGAAGCTGGCCACAATCTTGACCGCCGCGATGAAGAACTCCTCAGGGCAGTGGTGGGCAAACTCGGTGACGTCAAACAGGTCGTTGGTGATCCGGCCCATGATCTGGCCGATCTTGTTGTTGGAATAGTAGGCCACGCTCAGCCGCTGGAGATGGGCAAAGGCGTCCCGCCGCATGTCGGTCTCGATGTAGACGCCCATGACGTGGCCCATGTCCGCCATATAGTAAGCCGCCAGGCCGTCGATCAGCCGCAGCACAAAGTACAGGAATCCCAGCTTCAGCACCACCCCCACCGTCAAAGCTGCCAGGTCATTGACGGCGGTGTTGGTGATGTACCGGAGGATCAGAGGCAGCACCAGGTCGCAGATGCAGGTCAGGGCTGCGCAGAACAGGTCAAAGACCATGGTCTTCCAGTATTTCTGCTCATAGGGCCAGAACCGCTGCAGCAGCCGGGCCGCCGAAGTATGGCGGGCGTTGGGGTCCCCATACTTCGGTTTTTCGATGTCTTTCAAATCCACCATGTTGATTCTCCCATTGGTTTTACAATTCGTTTTGCTTTTCCCCCAGTTTTCCCCTCAAAGGCCAGGGCTCAGCGGGTGCCGTAGTCCCGGGCGCCGTAGATGGCGGTGCCGATCCGCACCAGGGTTGCGCCCTCCCGGATGGCATTTTCAAAGTCGCCGCTCATGCCCATGGACAACGTTTCCATCTGCACATTCTGGTAGCCCCGCTCCCCGGCCTGGACGAACAGTTTGTACACCTGCCCCAGCAGGGCGCGGTTCTCCCGGTCGTCGTCGTTCACCGGCGGGATGGCCATCAGCCCCTTGACCCGCAGGTGGGGCTGGGCTGCGGCGGTATCCAGCAGGGCCCACAGCTGTTCGGGGGAGACGCCGGTCTTGCTGGCCTCCTCCCCGATGTTCACTTCCAGCAGGATATCCTGCACCAGGTCCAGCTTGGCGGCCTCCTTTTCCAGGGCCAGCACCAGACGCTCGCTGTCCACACTCTGGATCAGGGATGCTTTGCCCAGCACCTTCTTGATCTTGTTGGTCTGCAGGTGGCCGATGAAATGGACCGGCTTGCCGCAGTAAGCCCCCGCCTCATAGTTGGCGCACAGCTCCTGGACATGGTTTTCCCCGAACAGGTCGATGGGCAGCTGGGCGCTCAGGGCGATGGTCTCGGGGGTGTGGGTCTTGCAGGCTGCACACAGATGGACGCTGGCGGGGTCCCGCCCGGCCTCCCGGGCTGCCTGATCCATCCGGCGGCGGATCTCTGCCACCGCCTCAGCCATCTGTTCCAAATTCCGTTCCGGCATATTCTAAATCAATCCTCCTCTGTGTATTTGGCCCGTTCGCCGCCGATCAGTTTGGGACGGGTCCGGGCGCAGAGCAAAATGGCGTGGCCGATGTGGTCCAGGGACAGGCGCACCGGCACCGCCACCCGCTTCAGGTGCATCCCGATGAGGGTGCCGCCGATATCCATCCCTGCATGGGCCTGGATGGCCTCCACCGCCACCGGGTGCTCAAAGTGTTTCCAGCAGGTGGTGGCCCAGCTGCCGCCGGCGTGGGGACGGGGCACCACGCAGACTTCCTCCCAGCCGTAGGCCTCGGCAGCCTCCCGCTCCAGGATCAGGGCGCGGTTCAGGTGCTCGCAGCACTGGGCCGCCAGCCAGATGCCCCGCTCCTGCAGCACCGGGGCGATGCCCGCATAGACGGCGGCCGCCGCCTCCATGCTGCTGTCATGGCCGATGTGGCCCCCCACAATCTCACTGGAGGAGCAGCCCATCACAAACACATTGCCCTTGCGGAGATTGGCCTGGGCCAGCAGCTCTTCCACGGCCTGACGGGCCTGGGCGGTGATCTCCTGTTTTTCTTGTTCTGTCATTGCAAAACGCCTCTTTCCTTAAAAACGGAAGTAACAAACATTGGAATCGGTGCCGGGCAGGTACAGCCGGTTGCCGCTGGCAGCCGCCGCCCAGCCCGTCACCTCGCTGGAACTGTAACTTCCTTCCAGGCGGCCATCGGCATCAAAGCTCTGGGCCGCTGTGGGACAGGGACTGAACAGCCTCTGCTGGACACCCCGGGGCAGGCGGGCTGCCACTTCCCGGAAACCGGGGTCGGCGGCCCGGCTTTCCAGCCAGCCCGACCGGTCCCAGCCATAGGCCGCATAGACACTGCCGTCCTCATCCGCGGCCAGGGCGGTGGGATAGCCGGGCAGGTCCCCGGCAAAAAGGCTGCAGCCCTTGCCGCCGGCGGTCAGCTCCCGGCTGTCGGGGTCCACCGCCCAGATGCACCGGCTGGCCAGGTCCGCCACATAGAGGGTATCACCCTCCGGGGACAGGGCCAGGCCGGAGGCTCCGGCCACCCCGCCCAGCACCCGCTGGACCGTCCGGGCCGCCGGGTCATAGACATAGACCCAGCCGCTGGCGGTGTGGCCGATCAGTTCGGCCCGCAGCACATCCGCCAGGGTGCCCGACCGGGAGCCCTGCCGGGCCGCCTCGGTGAAGTAGACCCGGCCTGCCCCGTCCACCGTCACTGCCGCCGGCCAGGACAGGGCCCGGCCGTCAATCTGGTTCACCATCTGCTGGGTGGCAGCGCCCCAGTCATCGTGGGAGGCCAGGCAGAGGGCGCCTCCCTCGCTGGTGAGGCGGGTATACCAGATATCCCCTTCCCGGTCAAAGGCAAAGGAGGTGATCACCCCCTGCTCGGTGAGCACCACCGTCAGGCCGGTGCCGTCCTCCCGCATCCGCAGCAGGGCGCTGCCCTCCCCTTCCAGGGGCCGGGCTGCCAGATACAGCCAGCCGTCCTGCCGCACCATCCAGTCGGGGGCCTGGTAGCCTTCCAGGGTCAGGGAAGCAGTCTCGGCGATGGACTGGCCCCCCTGGGGGGCCTGGGCCGCCGGCAGGCTGTAGCTCTGGGGCTGGGCGTCAATAGGCCGGAAGCCCAGGGTATACACCAGGCCCACTGCCAGCAGCACCACAAACACCAGCGCCGCAATCTGGAACCGGTGGAGGATAAAATCCCGCCGGGCCCGGCGCTCTGCCTCCCATGCGGCACGCCGGCGGGCCTCTTCGGCCTGGCGGGCCCGGAAATGCCGGGAACAGCGGGTCACCCAGCCATAGATCCCCGGCCCAAAAATCACCAGAATGATGATCAGGATCAATACAATTTCGGTCAATCCCAAACGCATGGATCAGATTCCTTTCTGTTGCCCCGCCGGCACCGGGCCGGGGGTGAGGGATGGGTCGGCTTCAGTATACCGCATCTGTGCCCTCAGGCGCAAGTGCGGGACGGCTTTTCAGCTTGAAGGAGGGCCGCCGGATGTGCTACACTGTAGGTGATTTTTTTCCAAAGGATTCACCCAAAGTTCACACTTCTTCACATTTTCCGTATTATTATTAGAGTGTAATACAATGATATGAAACCGGTCCGGCGGCCCGCCGCCGGGCTGTTTTGAATCAGAAATGGAGGATCCCCGCCCTATGGCTAAAATCTTGATCGTCGATGACGAACCCCGTATCCGGGAATTGATCCGGGAACATCTGCAGTATGCGGGCTATACCTGTGAGGAGGCTGCCGACGGCTCGGCTGCCCTGGCCCAGGTGACCAGTTCCACCTACGATCTGGTGATTCTGGACCTGATGATGCCTTTTATGGACGGTATGACCTGCCTGCGGGAGATGCGCAGCCGCCACATCAACACCCCCGTCATCATTTTGACCGCCCGCGGCGAGGAATACGACAAACTAGCCGGCCTGGAGGGGGGCGCCGACGACTATGTGGTGAAGCCCTTCTCTCCCCGGGAACTGGTGGCCCGGGTGCGGGCCGTCCTCAACCGGACCCTGGCCCACCCCGACAACGCCGCCACCGTCATGACCTTCGGGGAGCTGTCCATTGACACTGCCAGCCACACCGTCAAGGTCAGCGGCGAGGAGGTCAGCCTGACCCCCAAGGAATTTGACCTGCTGGTCTTTCTGGCTTCCAACAAGGGCATCGCCCTTTCCCGGGAGAAGATCCTGCAGAAGGTGTGGAACTATGACTATTTCGGCGAGGACCGGACGGTGGACACCCACGTCAAGATGCTGCGGGGCCATCTGGGGGCCTGCCGCAGTTACATTGTGACCGTCTGGGGTATCGGCTATAAGTTCGACCCCGACGCCCGCCGGTAATCCATGCCGCGTCTGAAAAAAGCCCGGCGCTCCGCCCCCGGCATCCGGGCCCAGCTGATGCTGTTCCTCGCCTTCATCTGCCTTCTGCTGCTGGTGCTGTACTGGTTCCTCTCCACCCAGCTGCTGGAGCCCCTCTACAACCGCCGGATTGAAAACCAGCTGTCCAGCCAGGCCGACGAGATTGTGGCCCTGATCCAGCAGACCCAGGACGAGGGGGATATTATTTCCAGCTGGAACTTCGGCGTCCTGGTGGTGAACAGCGACTTCCGCACCAAGCTGTATGAGAGCCTGTCGGCCAACACCCAGCTGACCAACTTTTGTGTAGACATCTCCGACTCCACCCTCCGCAGCGTCATCACCATTGAGAACCTGTACCCCTGCCTGCTCCACAACAGCACCCTGTCCTCCCTGTCGGACGACAGCTCCTTCTCCTGGGACAAATCCACCGTCATCGAGATGCGCCGGGTTTGCCGCGTCAGCGGCGACTGCCTCCAGATCCTCAACACCAGCGGCGGTTCCTCCCAGGTGGTAGTGGGCCGGATGAGCCAGGACGGTTCCTATTCGGTGCTGGTATCCACCAGCCTGGTCCATGTGGCCGAGGCCGGCCAGGTGCTCAGCGATATGCTGCCCCTGATCGCCATCCTGGTGTTCGCCTTTGCCCTGGCGGCTGCCTGGCTGTTCAGCCAGTGGTTCACCCGTCCCCTGCGGGACCTGTCTGCCGCCGCCCGCCGTGTGGCCGGGGGAGACTACTCGGTCCACGTGGATTCCTTCCGGCGGGACGAGCTGGGCACCCTGGCCGAAGATTTCAACCACATGGCCAAAGAGGTCCAGCGGGCTGCCCAGATGCAGCGGGACCTGCTGGCCAACGTCTCCCATGACCTGCGCACCCCCCTGACCCTCATCAAGGGCTATGCAGAGACGGTGCGGGACATCACCGGCGACGACAAGGCCCACCGGGACGAGCAGCTGAACATCATTGTGGACGAGACCGACCGCCTCACCGCCCTGGTGTCCAGCGTCATGGAGCTGAGCAAGGTGACCAGCGGCGCCGACAAGTGTGAGAAAGTCCGCTTTGACATGGGCCAGCTGTGCGACGAGGTCAGCGAGCGGTATGAAGCCGTCTGCGCCCAGAACGGCTGGACCCTGAAACTGGAGATCCCCGACCAGCCCCTGGACGTCTATGCCGACCCCTCCATGATCGAGCGGGCCCTTCACAATCTGCTGGGCAACGCCATGCACCACATTGGCGCCGACGGCGTCTTTGTCCTGCGGGCCCAGCCCTGCGACGAAGGGGTCCGGGTGGAAGTGGAGGACCACGGCCCCGGCATCTCGGCCGAGGACCTGCCCTATATCTTTGAGCGGTATTACCGCTCCCGTTCCGATGCAGGCAAGGCCGGCACCGGCCTGGGCCTGTCCATCACCAAGGCCATCTTCCAGCAGCATGGCTTCCGGTTCGGTGTCCAGAGCACCCTGGGCAAGGGTTCCACCTTCTGGTTCATCATGAAGCCACCCCCTGCTGAAACCTGACAAAATCCCATCCGCCGCAGCCGGGACGTTGCATTTTGCGCCCCGGCTGTTGTATACTGTTGGAAAAGGCGGGCGGCCCCGGCGCCGTCCCGGCTTTGCCCTGGATGTGGAAAAGAAAGGAAGCATATCCATGAACCGTATGCCCGACTGGCTCAAATGGCTGGTGATCCTCTTTGTCTTTATTGTCCTGGCCGGTTTGATGCTGGCGGTCAACGACCGGGCCTCCCGGGTGGATATGCCCGAACCGGACAATACCTTCGGCATCTACCGCTCCTCCAGCGAAAGCGAAGCCGGATAATCCCACAAATCAAAAGGCCCTGCCGTTTTTTGCGGCAGAGCCTTTTTGTCTATCTGTCAGCTTTTCAGGACAATCTTGCCGTCCTCGGCATCCACCGTCAGGCTGCCGCCCGAGGCCAGCAGGCCGTCCACGATCCGGTTGGCGGCCTCGTCCTCCACCTGCTTGCGGATGATCCGCCGCAGGTCACGGGCGCCGAACTTGCCGCCGTCGCACCGGGCCACCAGGGCCTTGATGGCGGCGGGGGTATAGCTGTAGCTGATCCCCTTGGCCTCCATGCCGGGGCGGTATTCCTCCAGCATCAGGCCGGCAATCCCCTCCAGGGTCTCCTGGCTCAGGGTCTTGAACACCACGATCTCGTCCACCCGGCCCAGGAACTCGGGGCGCAGGAACTGGCGCAGGGCCTTCATGGTCTTATCCTTGTTCATTTCATCGGCGCTCTTGTTGAAGCCAAGGCCGCCGGTGCCCTGCTCGGAAGAGCCGGCGTTGGAGGTCATGCAGATGACCGTGTTGGAGAAATCCACCGTCCGGCCCTGGGCGTCGTTGATCTTGCCCTCGTCCAGAATCTGCAGCAGGATGTTCAGCACATCGGGGTGGGCCTTTTCGATCTCATCGAACAGCACCACGCTGTAGGGGCGGCGGCGGACCTTTTCGGTCAGCTGGCCGGCCTCTTCATAGCCCACGTAGCCCGGAGGGGAACCGATCATCCGGGACACCGCGTACTTTTCCATATACTCGCTCATGTCCAGACGGATCAGCGGGTCGGGGCCGGCAAACAGCTGGCTGGCCAGCTGCTTCACCAGCTCGGTCTTGCCCACGCCGGTGGGGCCCACAAAGATGAAGCTGGCGGGGCGGCGGCGTCCGGCCAGATCGGCCCGGCTCCGCTTGACGGCCTGGGCCACCAGATGGACCGCCTCGTCCTGGCCGATGATTTTCTTTTTCAGCTCGTCTTCCAGGCCGGCCAGACGGACGTACTCGGTCTCCCGGATCTTGACCGCCGGGATGCCGGTCCACAGCTCAATCACCCGGGCCAGATCGTCCATCGACACCGAAATGTCGCTGGCGGCTGCCTGGCGGGCAGGGAGGTCGGCTTCCAGCTGGGCAATCTTGGTCTTCCGCTCGGCCACCTGCTCATAGTCGATGGCCTCGTCGGTGCTGGAGGACTCCATGTCGGCTTCCTCCTGCTTAAGGGTATCCAGCTCTTTCTGGGCTTCCAGATAGGCCGAAATCTCAGGGTGGGCCAGGTTGCAGCAGGCACAGGCCTCGTCCAGCAGGTCGATGGCCTTGTCGGGCAGGTACCGGTCGGTGATATACCGCTCGGCCAGGGTGACCGCCGCATTCACCACGCTGGCGGGCACCTTCACATGGTGGTAGTCCTCATAGTAGCGCTTGATGCCGTTCATCACGGCAATGGTGTCGGAAACGCTGGGCTCTTCCACCCGCACCGGCTGGAACCGGCGCTCCAGGGCCTGGTCCTTCTCGATATACTTGCGGTACTCGGCGAAGGTGGTGGCGCCGATGACCTGGATCTCGCCCCGGGAAAGGGCGGGTTTCAGGATGTTGCCGGCGTTCATGGCGCCCTCGCTCTCGCCGGCGGCGGTGATGGTGTGGATCTCGTCGATGAACAGGATCACGTTCCCCGCCTGGCGCACTTCGTTCAGCAGGCCTTTCACCCGCTGCTCAAACTGGCCCCGGAACTGGGTGCCCGCCACCAGGGCGGTCAGGTCCAGCAGGTAGATTTCCTTGTCCTTCAGCTGGGCCGGCACCTGGCCCCGGGCAATCCGCTCGGCAATGCCCTCGGCGATGGCCGTCTTGCCCACGCCTGCCTCGCCGATGAGGCAGGGGTTATTCTTCTGCCGCCGGGACAGGATCTGGATGGTCCGGTAAATCTCCCGGTCCCGCCCGATGATCTCGTCCAGCCGGCCCTCCCGGGCCTTGGCAGTCAGGTTCTCACAGTAGGTGTCCAGATATTTGCGGCGGGGCGGCTTCTTGCCCCCTTTGCCGTTTTTGGGGACAGAGCTGTTCTGGTCGGCCTGGCCCGCCATATTCAAGGGGAAAGTGGCGTTGCCGCCCGGCACAAAATCCTCGTCCCCGGCGTTATCGCCGTCTTCCTGCTGCATGCCCATCATCATGGCCAGCGGGTTGGCGCCGTCCCCCATCTCCTCCATCAGGTTATCCATCCGGTCTTCCATATTGTCCATGTCCTGGTCGGACATGCCCAGCTGCTTCATCATGTCTTCCACCGGCTTGATGTGCAGTTCCCGGGCGCAGTGCAGGCAGTAGCCTTCCTGCTTCATCTGGCCGTTCTCCATCCGCTGGACGAAGATAATGGCCGGACGTTTTTTGCATCGAACGCAAACCATAGCGTTTCCTCCTATCGCAAAACCCTCCCCTCTCGTTTATGAGACAAACGGGTTGACAAGGTTGAAAAGTTGGTACCAGACGCTGGTCCCCAGGGCCGTGTCATTGAGGAAGGGCAGGTTGCCCCCCGTGATGACCACCAGTGCCCACACCACACACAGCAGCAGGAACACATCGGCCAGCCCTGCCGCGGCACCCGTCAGGATGCCCAGGGTCCGGTTGACCGTCCCCACCACCGGCAGGTGGTTCACCAGGCCCAGGACGGTCACCAGCATGCTGATGAGCATCCGCAGCGCGGCGAAGCAGAGAAAGAACAGCACCACCGAAAACACCGGTGTCAGCAGCGGACGGATTACATCCTGGACAATGGTGTCTGCAATCACCACAGCGTTATCGGTCAGCAGGCCATCCAGGGCCCGCTGGCAGGCTTCCACCACCTGCTGGCGGAAGCTCTCGGGCAAAAACCCGGCATACCGCTGGGCGATCAGATTCAGATCCACTGCGCCCCCTGCCGACAGGTTGGCGATGATCCGCTCCCGGAAACTTCCGGCAAAGAAGCGGTCAAACAGGGCGCCTGAGCCCCAGGCTGCCAGGCTGTGGGCGCCGACCAGGCTCAGCAGGTTGCCGCCGATCTGGACCACTGCGGCCAGCATGCCCTTCCGGGCATAGTGGATGGCAAGGCCAATCCAGACCGCAGTACAAATGATATCAAAAAGAAATGACGGATTCATGAACATCCTCGAAAAACTTTATCAGACTGGGTGGCAGAGTGCCAAAAGGCACTCAGACGGACCTCCCTCCTCAAACCCCCGGATGGCCTCAGGCCGCCGGCGATGCCGCAGAACTACCGTCGGGGTCGGATTCTTTCGAAGAGACGGCCGCCTCGCTGGAGCCTTCCTCCGGCGGGGTAATCCGCTGGACCATGTTGTCGGTGAACACAAACAGCCCGCCGCCGTTGGCCAGCATGGCCTGGGGCCGGGCGCTCATGGCCGCCGTCCACTGATAGGTGCCGTCCAGGCCAAAGCATTCCACCGAGCTGTCACACAGCAGGTAGAAGGCGTCGGACCCACGGGCGATGCCGTGGGCGGTGGGGACGGTGCCCTCATACTGGATGTCCAGGCTGCCGTCCATCAGCACCACGCTGCTGGACTGACCGCTGCCAAACAGGACCGCCAGGCCGCCGTTGGCGGCGGACAGTCCCGCCACCGCGGCCCCGCCGAACTCCCGCCGGGCCAGCTGGCTGCCGTCCGACCCGTAGAGGGCGGCGTGGGTGTCATACACCGCCAGCAGCCGGCCATTGGACAGCCATTCCAGATCCAGGGGGGTGCTGCCGGACTCCGATGTCACCAGCTGGGGATCCCCCGCCCGCAGGTTCAGCAGGTAGAGATTGGACACTACCTGCCCTTCCTGGGCGGTAAGGGTGGCCACTGCCAGCTGGCTGCCATCGGGGGAGAAGTCCATCCGCATGGGGATCCCCTCGGTGGTGGTGAGGCTCCAGGT
>OERG01000230.1_pt1 | contig 11924 bp, 22 predicted proteins | sample 1539951 | NCBI WGS metagenome assembly OERG01 (sample SAMEA3891870, study PRJEB23780) | metagenome | biome: terrestrial biome; feature: animal house; material: Caecal content | place: Italy | collected 2015-05-05
ACCCCCATCCACCATAGTGCGCGGGGATGGGGGTTGGATGTGCGGCGGGTGGTCCCTTGCGCCGGTTCGATCCCGGCGGGCCGCAAATACGCGAAAGGAGTACATACAGATGGGATTTTCCCAGGAAATGTCTGAAACCAAGACCGCGGTGGCCCAGCTGGCCTCCTGGTGCCTGACGGTGGCCCTCCACCAGGAGTTCGGCATCGGCGCCGGCCGGCTGGAACGTCTGGCCAAGGTGCTGCGGCGGCTCCAGGAGGAAAACGTGGCCACTGTCCTCAGCCAGGGCGAACAGGCCGCCGCCCGCCAGCGGGAAGGCTGGATCCAGGGCAAGGTAGAGATGGATTTCCCGGTGCCGCTGCTGCGAGCGCCCCGCACCCGCCGGGAAAAGCAGCTGCGGATGGCAGGGGATGAGGCTGCGGCCACCGCCTGGCAGATTTACGCTGCCGGGGCCATCCAGGAGCTGCGGTTCGGCCCCGATCGCCTGAAACGTCTGCGGCAGGCGGGCCGGGACAACTACCGGCAGTTCAACCAGTGGGCGGCCGAGGACGGCCTGGAGGTGGCCATGGAACGGCTGCGGCGATGTGTCCATGCCGCCCTCCGGGAGGAGGTGCGGATCGTGGACGAGCGGTCCTCCCATTACCGGGAGGACGCCGCCGCCATGGAACAGGATCTGCGGGCCACCCAGGCGATGGCCCACCGGATCCGGGCCTCCAGGGTGCTGGCGGTGCCTGGCATCTCCCACACCGACGCCGAGAAGGGGGAAATCTTCGCCCGCTGCGCGGCCGAGACCGCCAACCTCTGGCGGCACAGATAGGAGGCGCCCATGGATTACCAACCCACCCGGCTGGACTGGCTGCTGGTGCTGGCCGCAGCGTCGGCCGTGATTCTCTGTTTTTTCCGGTGAGAGGAGGCATTTCAATGCGAAACAACAAAAAGACAGCCCGGCGGAGCCTTTGGCCGGCCCGGGCGGGGCTGCTGGCTCTGCAGACCGGGTACCTGGCCCTGGAGGTGACGGCCTTCTGGATGCTGCTGGGGATTCCCCAATATCCGGCCTTCTGGCTGCTGTATGCGGCGGCAGCCATCGCGGCCAGCGGGCTGGGCCTGGCGCTGCTGCCGGTGATCCGGCGGTACGAGGGCTGGCTCCGGCGGCTGGAAGATCGGCACCAGGCAGTGCCGGTGCCCTGCATCCAGCGCCATCGCCGCGGCGCATGAAAACAAAAAGGCCCCGCCCGATGGTCGAGATCGGGCAGAGCCATGGTGAGCTGTTGGATGTGCTCACCTCAAAGTATACAGGAGGGAGTCAGAAAATGCAATACGAAAAGACCCGCGCTTCCATCAACGCCAGCTTCGACTTTTCATCCGGCACCTTGTCGACTGCTATGCTGGGCAGTCATGTTGCTGTTTGCTTTATTCTCGGCCGGCTGGTCCGGAACGTGGCACTGTCCAAGGCCAAAGTAAAGGGCATCCCCGAGGAACTGGCACTGGAAGAAGTTCTCCATGCCGTATCGAATGCGGCCGGCTTATCGGATATTCCTGGAATAAGGATTGACCTTTCCCGTGAATACAAGAGAGGGACCGACCATGACTGAGAATGAGCGTATGACCCACAAGCGGGCCAGCGTCATCAAGACCGGCTACTGGAGCCCGAACAAAAAGGAGGAACTGGTGCAGCGGCTGGCCGCCTATGAGGACATCGGCCTGGAGCCCCAGGAAATCCAGGCACTGGTCGCGGCTTCCCGCCGCTCCGATGACGCAGCGGCCGGCTGGATCAGTGTGGAGGACAAGCTGCCGCCCCTGGGGCAGATGGTCATTGTCTGCCGTGAGTATGACTGGGGTGGAGTCAGGGTGGAGCAGGGCTGCCTGGATCTCAATGGATGGTGGCGTGTGTATGGCACCCGCACCAAGCGGGTCACCCACTGGATGCCCCTGCCCCAGCCGCCCAGGGAGGTGAGCAGCCGTGACCAAGGTTGAAATCATCGCCCTGGCCGAGAAGTGGGAGGCGGCCGCCCAGCGGGCCGAAACCCGCTACCAGGACAGCGGGGCAGCCCGTCACCTGCGGGAGAAGGAACAGGCCGAGGATCTGGCCGCCGCCCTGTGGATGGCCGCCGATGCTGCCGATGACCACGACGCTCTGATCGGGCTGCGGTCGGCCCTGAACGGCCTGGCCGTCAAGGCCCACGCGGCCCTGGATGCTCTGCCGGCAGTGGATCGGGCCGACGATCGGACCATCCTCACAGATCTGGCCCGCAGCATCATCTCGGACGCCCGGGTGTACGGGGTGGACAGCGTCCTGGCGCCGTCAAAGAGGCGGCAGCCGAAAGGGGAAAACACAGATGGATGAAGCAGCTGCAAAGCCCTATGATCTGGAGGCCATTGTGGCCTCCATTCGGACGGCCAGCAACCCCCGAAAAGCCGCCATGGATGCGGTGGCCGACACCGAGGGCCTGGAAGATGCCCAGCTGCTGGAGGCCCTGGGCGCCAAAAGGTGGGCGGACGTTCCCACAACCCCCTACTGGACCCAGCCGGCTGGCACCGTACCGCCCCAGATGGCGCCCCGCAAAAGGCCGGAGCCAAAGCCCGGCAGCCGCAGGAAGCAGAGCACCCCAAAGCCCTCAGCAGCCAGGAAAGAGGAACCCGAAGAGGCTCCCAAAGAGGCCGGGGACAAGCCCTCCGGGCCGTCTCCGGTGGAATCTGTCAAGGCTGTGGTGGAATTCCTGAGCAGCGGCCTGGCCGGGTTGAATGTGTTCATGAAAAGCTGGATGGGTGTGCTCACCCAACCGGATGGAGTCTTTCCTTCCGATCAGGTGTTCACCCTGACAAGTTGCAGCGAGAAAGCCGCTTCTTACCTGGCGGGTATGTATGCGGCCGTCGCCATGATCGAACAGGAGGACAAGAAAGATGCAGGTCATCAAGATTGAGGTGGGCCGCGAGCCCCAAATGACGGAAATGAAAAACACCCTGAAAGCCTTCCAGGAGGCGGTGGGCGGCTACATCGAGACGGTAACCCTGGAGCGGACCGGCCTGGTGGTGATCGTCAACGAGGAGGGCAAGGTGATGGGCCTGCCCATCAACGGGATGCTGCACATTGGCCGCCTGCTCGGTGAGCCCCTGGCGGGGCCGGTCCTGGTGGTGCGGGCCGACCCGGGCGGGGAGGACTTCACCGGGGTCAGAGCCTGCGACCTGGGCCTGATCCGGGCCTGCTGGGCGCCCTGTGAGGCTCCCGGGAGGGCCTGAGATGACCCCCCGGCGGCTTGTGCGCTGCGAGATATGCGGCAGCCGCCTGGCAGAGGACCGGGTGGGAAACTGCTGCGGCCCTTGCCACCGGATGATCCGCTGCATGCAGTGCCGGGACAGCCGCGCAGCGCATCCCAGGAGCGAGGTGGACCCCTTCGACGCCTACAACGGCCTGGGCCCCGCCACCAGGCCGCGGGACATCCGATACCGGGCCGCCCTGCGGGCCCAGCAGTCGGAAGCCGAGATGGACTGCATCCTCCGCCGGGCCGCCGCCCTGGGGATGCAGTACGGCGAATACATGATTTACCTGAAAACACAAGGAGAGAAACAGCCATGAGCAAAAAGAACTACGACAGCATCCTGCGGATGGCCCGGGGAGCCATCGAGGAGCGGGTGGACTACGAGATGGACCGGGTGATGACCAACATCCTGGACCCCAACACCAAAGCCGCCCAGAAGCGGAAAATCACCCTGTCCATCGAGCTGATGCCGGACGAGGAGCGCCAGCAGGTCCAGGTATCGGTGACGGCCAAGAGCACCCTGGCCCCCACCAACCCGGTGACCACCTCCCTCTACGTGACGGGGGACCAGAACGGGGAGCTGACGGTGGTGGAAGCCATCCCCCAGATCCCGGGCCAGCTGCAGATGGACGGCGACGAACAGGAGCCGCCCAGGACCCTGAAACTGTCCGGCGCCGTGAGCTGACCGGCTGGAATCTATAATCCCATGCGCTCTGCCCGGCGGGCGGGGCGCTTTGTCAAAACCGGCCGCGAGGCCGTGAAAGGAGTTGTCATGCAAAACGAGAACCGGGAGTCCTTTGTGTTTTACCGGTCGTTTCTGGGGGCCATCCAGGAGATGGAACAGGCCGACCAGCTGGCCATGTTCTGGGCCATCTGCAATTATGCCTTGACGGGGGAAGAACCGGCGCTGCAGTCCGCCATCCAGCGGGCGGTGTTCGCCGTGATCCGGCCCAGCATTGACACCAACATCGCCAAACGGGAGGGCGGAAAGCGCGGCGGACACCCCAGAACGCGAACCGAAAAAACCATGCCTCAAAATGCAGAAACCATAGGTTTTGAAAATAAAAACCTTCCCGAACAAGGTTTTTCATCCGAAAACCAGGAAAGCCAGAGGTTTTCAAAACCCGAAAACACTGTAACTGTAACTGAAGCTGTAACTGCTGCTGAAGCTGTATTCTCAGAAGACTCCGGCAGCCGCACCGACGAGGCCCTGGCGGAGATCATCCAGGACTACGAGCAGGAGATCGGCGTTTTCCCCCGCAGCGCCCTGGACAAGCTCCAGGCCTACCGGGCCCAGGCGGGGGATGAGATGATCCATCTGGCCATTCATGAGGCGGCCCAGCACAACGGCCGCAGCTGGAGCTATCTGGACAGCGTCCTGTCCACCTGGCGGAAAGAAGGGGTCAAGACCCCCGGGGACCTGTCGGCCCGCCGGGAGAAGATGCGCAGCCGGCGGCAGCAGCCCCAGCAGACGGCGCCGGAACCCCGCTATGAGGTGCTGACATGATTGATCTTCCCCGTATGCTGCTGGCGGCCCTGCTGGGCTTCCCCCAGTACATCCCCGAGGCGGCGGGCCGCCTGACCCCGGATGACTTCCCCGAGGGCCTGGGGGACCTGTACGCCGCCATAGACGGCACCTGGAGCGCCAAGGGCGAGATGGACGTGGTGGACGTCCTCCACCATTACCCCAACCTGAAAGAGACTGTGGCGGCCTGCATGGACGCCCTGGACGTGGCCCCGGTGAAGGTGACCCGCAGCCGGGTGCGGGAGTGGGTGACGGCCCTGCTGGAGCGCCGGGCTCTGGAGCGGTTCCAGTCTCTGGCGGTGCAGGCGGCGTCCCCCTCCACCAGTTACGAGGATCTGGCGGCCCTCTATGGCCGGATGGGCCAGGCTCTGGATACCGACCATCCGGGGGAGGACTTCACCCCCATCGGCGACCTGATCGACGACTACATCCGCAACCTGGACCAGCAGCCCAACTACATCGCCACCGGCATCGGTCCCCTGGACCGGAACCTCCACATCCTGCCGGGGAATTTCATCCTGATCGGCGGCCGGCCCTCGGCGGGCAAGACCGCCCTCAGCCTCCAGATCGCGGTGGAGATGGCCAAGCAGGGCCGGAAGGTCTGCTATTTCAGCCTGGAGACAAGCCCCCGGATTCTGGCCCAGCGGATCATTGCAAACCAGCTCTATGCGCCTCTGGAACAGGTCAAAACCAAGAAAGTCCCGGCCGCCGAGCTGGACGGCCTGTCCAAGCTGCGGCAGCTGCCGCTGTACATCCGGTCGGCATCGGGGCGGAACGTGGCCTGGATCCGGGCCCAGGCCCTGCGGATGAAGGCCCAGGTGGTGATGGTGGACTACGTCCAGATCATCCGGCCCGACCGGTCGGGGGACCGGTATCAGGCCATCACCCAGATCTCCATCGGCCTCCATGAGCTGGCCCAGACCACCGGTATGGTGGTGATGGGCGCAGCCCAGCTGAGCCGGAACGCCGCCCACACCCTGCCCACCAACGCCGACCTGAAGGAATCGGGCCAGCTGGAACAGGACGCCGACGCCGTCCTGCTGCTGGGCAACGCCGAGGACGGCCGCAGCGTCTGCATCCTGTCCAAAAACAAGGAGGGCCGGGTGGGGGAGATCCCCCTGGCCTTCGACAAGGAGCGCCAGCGGTTCCTGGAAGTGGTGCCGTGAGGCGGAAAGGAGGGCAATCCATGCCGGATGATCGTTATGGCCGCAACCCCAGCGGGCTGCCGGACCCCACCCGGACCCGGGCCGAGGAAAGCCTGGGCCGGGATGAAAAGCGGATCGGCGACCTGGTCCATGTGCTGCGGTATGTGGCGGACGGGGCCGGGTTTGAGATCCTGGGCCGGGTGGTGCTGCTGGACAAGCGCACCGGCCGGGTGTTCAAGTAGGAGGGTGACATGGAAACGATGATGACAGTTCTGCTGTGCGCTTCCCTGGCGTGGGCGCTGATCCTGGTCTGCCTGGCCTGTCTGCAGGCCCAGCAGCGGCGACAAAGCAGACAGAAGGGAGTGAGAGGATGGACAAATCCAAAGAGAAAGAAAAACTGATGGACCTGATCGTGGACGCCAAGCGGGCAGACCCCGAAACCGGGGGCTTTACCGAATGGCTGGCGGGCTTTTTGCTGGATCATGGGGTCATGGTGCCGGCGGATGACGGCCCCGGCGCCGATCGGAAGGGCCGGTGCAGTGGGCTGGCCTTTAACATCGGGGATAGTATCTGGCAGACAAACGGAATCAATGTTTTTAAGCTCAAAGTGAATCGTTTGATTTACGACTGTGGATACATTGCGTTTGATGCGTCCGCCATCGGAAAAACAGTTTTCAAGACAGAAGATGAAGCCGAGGCCACCCTGGCCAAAATGCGGGAGGAAGGCTGTGAATAAGCCCATCTGGACCGCCGCCCTGCTGGGGACGCCCCACACCAAGAAAAACAGCCAGCGGATCCTGGCCGGCAGGTACGGCGGGCGGTACATAGCCCCCAGCAAAAAATACACCGAGTATGAGCAGGCCTGCCTGTACCAGATCCGGCGCCCCCGGCGGGCCATCAACCAGCCGGTGAACATCCGGTGCCTGTACTATATGCCCGACCGCCGCCGGGTGGATCTGCTCAACCTGCTGGAGGCCACCGACGACATCCTGGTGAAAGCCGGCGTCCTGGCGGACGACCGCTCTTCCATCGTGGTGGGCCACGATGGCAGCCGCGTCCTGCTGGATCGCCAGCGGCCCCGGGTGGAGATCACCATCACTGAGGCCCGGGCCGTCTCCGGCCAGGCCGTTGCGGCCTGGATCCCCGTCGGGGAAAAGCCCGAGGGAAACTGTTTCGCCTGTCCTCACTGCGGCCGAGAGATCTGCATCCCGGCGGGCTGCTGGTACCCGGCGGAATGCGGCATCGTGTTTTGTCAGTTTTGCGGGGAAAGGATGTCGGACAAGCCATAGGGAGGAATCACAGTGACCCGAAAAGAAGTCTATCTGCAGCGAAACCCCGGCGCGGCCACCTACCCCGACGGCACCCCGAAGGGTTCCTGCTGCTGCATCGAGGGGCTGGCTGCCCACTGCCACATCCAGAGAGGGGCGGCCAAAAGCCGCCGGGAACAGTGCGCGGAATGCTGGGCCTGCCGGTACCGCGGCACATGGGCGGGACTGGAACCGTGTAGAGATTGCGGGGATTCCGGAAAGCAAGCTGACAGATATAAACCACTTCCGTTCTGTCCCCAGTGCGGCCGCCCGCTTAGGCCAAGATCGCGCAGGCAGCTAGAGAAACGGATCGTGGAGGGATGACCATGAAGCCGATTATTTTTAATACCGAAATGGTCCGGGCGATCCTAGATGGCCGAAAGACTGTCACCCGGCGGGTTGCGTTTAAAGCAGATGAACTTCGAGAATTTCCGTGTTCTTCATACCCGGACGGGTGGTGGTTTCGCGGCAGGGTCTACGCAAGATGGGAAAAGGCCATGAAAGCCGTAGAAGGGGTGATGAGTCTGCGCAAATATCGTCCTGGCGACACCCTATGGGTGCGGGAGACCTGGGCCGAAATGCCGTATGGTTTTGTATACAGAGCGGACGGCGAAGAGCCAGAGGGCTGGGAACCGGACGACCGCTGGCGGCCCTCCATTCATATGCCCCGAGAGGTCGCCCGGATTTTCTTGCGGGTGAAAGATGTGCGGATTGAGAGGCTGCAACAGATTACGAATGAGGATGTTAGCAGAGAAGGTATAACGCCAAGATGGTACGGAGGAGGATGTAAATGTAGCGCCTATGAACCAGGATGCATGGAGGAGCTATGCGAGAATCGAGAGGCTTATGAACGAATGTGCTACGGAACGCCTTTTCTGGAACTTTGGGACCGCACCATCAAGCCCGCAGACCGGCCCACATACGGCTGGGACGCCAACCCGTGGGTGTGGGTGATCGAGTTTGAGAGGATGTCAAAAAATGAAGCTGAAAAATAAAACCAGAGCGCAGGTTTTCCTCAAAAAGAACCCTAGCGCCTTGACATTGCCAGACGACAGCAACACTCCGCGCTGCTGCTGCCTACTGGCCGGTTACACGACCGTCTGCCTTATGAAAATTTCACATGACATCCCAGCCTGCTGTATTGAGTGCTGGAGCAAACCAGTCAAGGAGGAATGACTATGTACGACCGCACCCAAAAAAACAGATTTCCCCGGGAGATAGAAGTGCCTGCCGAAATCAGCATCCTGGATACGTATCAGGAAGTTTGTCGGGAAGTGCATCCCATCAACTCTATCGCAGGCCGGCAAAAGCTGTCGGAGAGCATCAAAAACCGGCTGTATGAAAAGATTCGGGCGGCGTTCGATATTGACATGGCGGCCCAGTCGCCGGTTGACATCTATCCCGTTTTCACGCCGGACCCGTCTGAACCGTGGGTCAACAGGGTGGATTTTGTTGTGGCCCCCAGGCGGGTGGAGGATATCCGCCTGGAGGTGAAGGCCGAAGAGGATCAGGGCCAGGCAGATGAAACGGGCAGACAGACCATGGAATGGCATTGCAAGGAATGCGCCCATGAAAAAGTGTGTGAGGAATGGGGAGAACAGGAAGGCATGGCCGCCTGCTCCTATCAGAACTACTTTGAACCGAAACAGGAAGCCCCAGTGGAAAAGCTGGACGGCCCTCTGGTTGGAAGGTGTGAAGGGCCCCTGCCCGCTGACCTGGGAAAGCTGTCCCGGCAGAACTGCCAGAACGCAGGTGTTTTGGGAAAGGATGACATGCTTGCACGTTATGAGGACCTCGCATCTGAATGTGAAACATTGTCTGCACTGTGTGCAGACGTTGGGGCCAACGCCTGGGCCGCCCACACGGCAGAATGCCGGGATGCCATCCGGGTTTTGCTCCAGGGCCAGAAGTTCGGAATGTGGGTGGGATATCGCTACATGAACGAAACCGAAATCCATGAGATTTTGGAAAACGAAAGGGGAAACGTCCGGCTTTTGAACCAGGAGCGGATCAAGGCGGAAGAGGAGAGGGACAAGTACCAGGCCCAGTGCAAAGAGCTGCAGCACCGCCTCGGGGAGGCCGTGCGGGCCTTTTGGAAGATGGACACCGACTGTGATCTGTGTGTCCAGGCCTACCAGGCCCCGGCCGATCCTGACCCCTGCGAGGAGGCGCTGGGTGAGTGCAGCGAGTGCCGCCAGGACTGCCGGTGCAGGGATTGCAAAGAAACCCCCGACGGAATGAGCCACTGGCAGTTCGCCGGCTGGGACAAGCTGGAGGAAGCCTTCTGGGAGCGGATTGAAAATAAGGAGGACTGACATATGGACAACCAGAAATTTCGCGTGAACCTGACGATCTACCATACCAACGGCGCCGTGCTGTCGCCTACCAGCATCGTATTTTCCGGCGCCCGTCTGGAAAGCCTGCAAAAAGCCCTTGCACTGCTGACTGAAGCGGCGGACGGGCTGTGGAGCCCGGACGAAGCCCCTGCGGATGATGCAGCAGCCCAGAGCGTCCGTCCCGCCTTGCCTGCCGAGACCGCCGCGGCGGAGGAGCCCGAGGCTGAACCTAAGCGCCCCGCAAACAAGGTCAAAGGGCTACTGCTTGTGAAATGCCCCGAGTGCCACGGCCGGTTCACGACTGTGGCTCGCGATTGGGTGTCTGAAATGGGGTGCAGCTGCGGAAACAAGATTCAGCTGGGCAAGGACAACACGGCACGTTTCGAGTTTACTTGCAAAGCCTGCAACAGTTTGAACTATGGACGCACCAACATCGATGAATCCTACATTCCGGCCGGGTCCATTTCCTGTTTCTGCGGAGCGCCGGGCCCTGAGCTGGTCTGGCGCCCGGATATCCGCGAATACCGGGAAAAGGAGGGAACCTGATGGGGTCTGACCGGATCGGAAGCCGGATGGTAACAAATAATCGGAGGTGACACCCATGGAATACACAGAAAAGGTGGCCTGGCTGCGGCGGTACCGGGAGAGCCTGCGGCGGGAGCAGCTGCTGGGCGAAGAGATCAGCCGGCTGGAATCCCAGGCCCGGCGGGTCACCCGGGCCATCTCGGGGATGCCCGGCGGGGGAGGGGACGGCCAGGCCATTCCCCGGGCGCTGGAGCGGCTGGAAGAAACCCGCCAGAAGCTGGCCGGGCTGCTGGAACAGGACCAGGCCCAGCGGGCCGAGATCGAGGCCGCCATCCAAAAGGAGGTCATCCCCCTGCGCCGGGACATCCTCACCCGGCGGTACATCCTGGGCCAGCGGTGGGAGAAGATCGCCGCCGCCCATCACCTGGTGCTGCGGCAGGTGTTCCGGCTCCATCACCAGGCGGTGGACGAGCTGGACCTGTAAAGATGTCATTGAATGTCATATTCCGGGCATGGTATAATGTACCTGTGAAAGCCGCAGGCGGGGGAGACAATCCCTGCCGGCGGCTTTTTCGTTGGCGTTTTCTGTGTCTGAGTATTCATGCAGAAAAGCTACCAGCCCGCAGCCGGAGGCGGGTAAGTCCCCCGGCAGCGGCCCGGCTGAAGGGCAGGCCCCCACGACTGATCGGAGGCCTTTTTCATGCGGGCAGCCTGATGCAAAGGGGTGTTTGTCAGCCATGGCCATGGCAGACGCCCTGAAGAAGTTCACCGCTTCGGCCCGCTCCATGTCGCTGTAGCGCAGCTGGAAGCGCACCTGTTTTGGGAACAGGAGGCCGCGGGTTCGAGTCCCGCCGGCGGCACCAAATCCCGTGACCCCGTAACCGGGACAGCGCAGGTACATGGCGTCCAGCATTGCGCCGCCGGGCGCTGCGGGTGATCCTCTCCGCGCCCGCCTCTGTCGGAGGCACCGGAAGCCCATGAGGGCTGTGTACCTGGAGGCCTTCGAGGCCCCGCGCCCCTGTTCAGCGGGTCCTTCCCATCTGACAGGCCGGCGCGGGGCACGGAAGGCCCGATGTGTTTTTGCAAAAAATCCGAAAAAATTCCGGCATTTCGTTACGGATCCGCCGCCCCGGCGGTCCCTTCACCCCCATACATGGGGGTGAGCGGCCCGGGAAAATGCGAACTCGACCCCGCGAAAGGAGGTGGTGCAGATGGCGGGCAAGGCGAAATCCACGGCGGCCCCGCCCCCTGGGGTGTTGACCCAGGTGCCCGAGTGGGCCAGCACCACCGCCATCGCCCAGCTGATCGGCCGCAGCACCCGCCGGGTGCAGCAGCTGACCCAGGACGGGGTTCTCTCCACCGAGGTGCCCCCTGGCGGCGGGGCCAGGCGGTACCGCACCGCCCGGACCATCCAGGACTACATGGCCTACCAGGAACAAAAGGCCCGGGAAGATCTGTCCGGCAGCACCCTGGAGGAACTGACGATTAAAAAATTGCAGGCCGAGGTGGAGCTGAAGGAGAGCCAGGGCGCCCTCCACAAGCTGAAAACCGCCATCGCCGAGGGGAAATACCTGCCGGCGGAACAGGTCCAGGGGGATCTGGCCGACTTCCTGCGTCGGCTGAAACAGTTTGCCGACCGGATCCCCGCCCGGGTGGCGGGCACCATGTCCGGCTACCTGGACGGGGCGGCCGCCCGGGCCATGAAAAAGGACCTGCAGCAGGAGCTGGACGGCCTGTTCGAGGCCTTTGTGGCGGCGGCCCACATCCAGGATACCGACCGGGAGGACGATGACCCGCCGTGAAGCGCCGGCCCAAGGTGGAACCCTACGCCG
>OERG01000231.1_pt1 | contig 11905 bp, 9 predicted proteins | sample 1539951 | NCBI WGS metagenome assembly OERG01 (sample SAMEA3891870, study PRJEB23780) | metagenome | biome: terrestrial biome; feature: animal house; material: Caecal content | place: Italy | collected 2015-05-05
GTGCTGGTGGTGCGCAGCGGCGACACCCCCCGGAAGATCGTGGAAAATTCGGTCCAGATGCTGAAGCGGGCCGAGAGCCCCCTGCTGGGGGTGGTGCTCAACCGGGCCGACGTCAACAGCCGGTCCAGCGCCTACTACCACCGCTATTATCGCTCGGGCGAATACTATCGCTATGGGGGCTATGGATATGGCCCCGGCCGTCCGCAAAGAGAAAAAGACAACAACGGAGGTAAATGAGATGAACAAGAAATGGGTGATTGGAGCAGCGGGCCTTTCCCTGGTCCTTCTGGCCGCAGCAGGGGGGCATGCTCTGGCCATGGAGTGGTACCCCAGCCGCACCCAGCATGAGGTGAGCCTGGCAGAAGACAGCCTGACCACCCCGGCAGGGGACACCATCTCGGTGACGGTGGGCCCCAATGCAGACGCCTCCGGCGTGATCCAGCAGCTGCAGGACATGGAGGGGATGTATATCCAAGTGACCCCGGTTTCCATGACCCTGGCAGCCAACGATGCAATCCATGCGGCCAACCCCGGCCTTTCCGGCGACCAGCTGGCGGGCATGCCCACCGACAGCGGCCTTCCCTATGAGGTCAACGGCATGCTGAACAACCTGTACCACCAGATCTTCTCGGCCGAGACGGTGGAGCATCTTCTGGATCAGCTGGCCCCTGATGCAGCGGCAGAGTTTGAGACGGCAGTGGGCGAAAAGGCGGGCAGCTATACCCCCATTGCCCTGTACCACGTGGGCGCTTCGCCCCGGGCAGAAGCCGCCATCGCAGAGCATGGCAGCGTCCGTGTGGCGGTGTCGGTGCCCGGCGTGGCCGATGACACCCGGCTGGCAGCCGTCTGCTGGGATCACAACGGCAAATCCCGGGTGACGGATGCCCAGGTGTCCGGCGGCGCCGTTTACCTGACGGTGCACAGCGCCGGCCCGGTCATGATCCTGGCCCGGGCCCAGTCCTGACGCCGGAAGCACCGGCTTTCGGGCCAGGGCAGCCGGCCCGGGACTGCTGCAAAACCATCCAAGGCCGCTTTCCAAACCTGAAGCCATGGGGAGGGGGGCAGCCTTTCCTTATGCCCTTTTGAAAAACCTGAAACGATTGGAGGAACCACACAGACATGATGCAGGCGCAGATGCACGGACAGACCTATTTCGACCAGCCGGCCCAGGGAACCGGCCGTCAGCGTGAAAAGCTGAACCACCACAAAATCGTCAAGAGCAAGCGGCGGTACTGGATTGGCCGGCGCACCCAGGATATCATCTTCTCGGTGCTGGCCCTGACGGTACTGGCTGTCCCGATGCTGATCGTGGCAGCAGTGATCTGGATCGACAGCCCGGGTGCCAGCCCCATCTTCTCCCAGATTCGGATCGGGCGGCAGGGCAAACCCTTTAAAGTGTACAAATTCCGCTCCATGGTCCCCAACGCCGAGGAAAAGCTCCAGGAGATCCTCCATCACAACGAGATGGACGGCCCGGCCTTCAAGATGAAGAACGACCCCCGGATCACCCGGGTGGGCCGGTTCATCCGCAAGACCAGCATCGACGAGCTGCCCCAGCTGTTCAACATCCTGAAGGGTGAAATGAGCCTGGTGGGCCCCCGGCCGGCCCTGCCCCGGGAGGTGGAGCAGTACGACGAGTACCAGTGGCAGCGGCTGTATGTGACCCCGGGCCTGACCTGCATCTGGCAGATCCAGCCCAACCGGAACGAGCTGACCTTTGACCAGTGGATGGAGCTGGACGTCCAGTACATGCGGGAGCGCAGCTTCCTGCTGGACTGGAAGCTGATTTTCAAGACGGTGGCGGCAGTATTCCGGATGTACGGCGCATAATAAACAGGACGGTTCAGAGAAGGGAGACTCAGCGTGAAAACAACGTTGCTCATTATGGCGGCCGGCATCGGCTCCCGCTTCGGCGGCGGCATCAAGCAGCTGGAACCTGTGGACGCCGCCGGCCACATCATCATGGACTACTCGGTCCACGACGCAGTGGAAGCCGGCTTCGGCCGTGTGGTCTTTGTGATCCGCAAGGACATTGAGGAGGCCTTCCGGGCCTCCATCGGGGACCGGATGGCCGCAGTCTGCGCCCGGCATGGGGTGACGGTGGACTATGCCTTCCAGGACATCCGCCAGATCCCCGGCCCGCTGCCCGAGGGCCGCACCAAACCCTGGGGCACCGGCCAGGCCATCCTGGCGGCCCGGGACAAGATCGACACCCCGTTTGTGGTCATCAATGCCGACGACTACTACGGCAAGGAGGGGTTCCGGAAGGTGCACGAATACCTGGCCGCAGGCGGCGAGGCCTGCATGGCCGGCTTTGTGCTGAAAAATACCCTGTCCGAGCACGGCGGGGTGACCCGCGGCCTGTGCCGGATGGACGACCAGGGCCATCTGACCCGGGTGGTGGAGACCAAGAACATCCACAAAGTTGCCGGCGGCGCCCAGGTGGAGGGCAGAGCCATCGACGGGAACGCCCTGGTGTCCATGAACATGTGGGGTCTGACCCCCGGCTTTTTGGATCTGCTGGCGGAGGGCTTTGAGGCATTCTTCCGCCAGGAAGTCCCCGCCGACCCCCTGGGGGCGGAGTACCTGATCCCCACCTTCATCGGCCGCCTGGTGGAGGCGGGCCGGCTGTCGGTGCAGGTGCTGCCCACTGGCGACACCTGGTACGGCATGACCTACAAGGAGGACGCCGCCGCCGTCCGGGCCAGCTTCCAGAAGATGCTGGAGGAGGGCCTGTATCAGAAAAAGCTCTTCTCGGACCTGTAAAACCCCATCGGGGCCCGCAGGCCCGGAAGGGAAAGGAGCAAGGAGGACCCCATGGAGAAAAAGCCCAGACTGCTGTTTGTCACCGAAGCCTTCGGGGGCGGTGTGTTTGAATACTGCCTTCTGCTGTGCAATGAGCTGGCCAGCCACTTTGAGGTGTACCTGGCCTACGGGGTGCGCCCCCAGACGCCGGAAGGCTTCCGGGAAATGTTCGACCCCCGGATCCACCTGATCCCGGTGGAGCACTTTGTCCGGTCCATCCGGCTGGGGGACGACATCAGGGCGGGCCGGGAGCTGGCGCGGATTTACAGGGAAGTAAAGCCCGACCTGGTCCATCTCCATTCCAGCAAGGCGGGGGCCATCGGCCGCATCGCCTTTGCCTTCAAAAAGACGCCCCTGTTCTATACCCCCCACGGCTACAGCTTCCTGATGACCAACGCAGGCAAACTGCGCCGGCAGGTGTATTTCGCCATGGAATACGCCCTGGCCAGGATCCCCTGCACCACCGTCTGCTGCAGCGCCGGGGAGTATCGGCAGGCCCTCCGGCTGACCCGCCGGGCCCGCCAGATCAACAACGCCGTGAATCTGCGGGACATCGACGCCTTTTTGCGGGAGAACCCGCCGGCCCGGCACCCCTTCACCGTCTGCACGGTGGGCCGGATCTGCCAGCAGAAAAACCCCGCCCTGGCCGACCGGATTGCCCAGCGGATGCCGGACGTCCGGTTTGTCTGGGTGGGGGACGGGGAACTGCGGTCCCAGCTGACCGCCCCCAACCTGGAAGTCACCGGCTGGGTCAAGCGGGAACAGGCCCTGCGGACCCTGGAGCAGGCGGATGTGCTGCTGCTGCCCTCCCTGTGGGAGGGGCTGCCCCTGACCCTGCTGGAAGCTATGTACTGCGAGGTGCTGTGTGTGGTCAGCGACGTGGTAGGCAACCACGACGTGATCCACAGCGGGGTCAACGGCTTTGTCTGCCCCGCCGAGGAAGACTATGTCCAGGCCATCCGCCTGGCCAAAGACCACCCGGACCAGGTGCAGGCCATGAAGGAGCGGGCAAGGCAGGAAGTGGAACAGGAATACAACGCATCGGTGATGGAACAGAGATACCGGGCGATGTACAGGGAAGCGCTGGCCGGAAAAGGCTGATGCGGGAAACAGAGGGATGGTGCAAATGAAAAAAGTCGGTCTGGTAACGTGTTACTTTCACCCGAATTACGGCAGCATGCTGCAGGCGTATGCCACCCAGAAGATCCTGGACGACTGGCAGATCCCCTGCGAGAACATCGCCATCGACGGGCTGCGGCAGGGGATCGACCGGGCCAAGACCCGGTTCTACCTGAAACAGTGGCATAACCCCCAGGTGTTCACCGGGACCATCCTGCGGATTGTGGGGAAAAAGGTCCGCAGGAGCCTCCACCAGGAGACCTTCGGGAAAAACCTGGCGGTGCGCAGCCGGAAGTTCCTGGAATTCCAGAAGGCCCATTTCCGGCTGTCGCCGGTGTGGCATTCCCGGGAGGAACTGACCCGGGCCTGTGCGGGGTATTCCAGCGTCCTGGTGGGCAGCGACCAGCTGTGGCTGCCCTCCAACATCGACGCGGATTACTACACCCTCACCTGGGTGCCGGACGGGGTGAACAAGATCGCCTACGCCACCAGCTTCGGCACCAACTTCCTCCCCGACTGGCTGGTGCCCCGGGCCCGGGCCTTCCTGTCCCGGATCCAGTACCTGTTGGTGCGGGAAGAATCGGCGGTGGAGATGGTGCGCAGCTATGCCGGGCTGGATGCCCGGCTGGTGTGCGACCCCACCCTGCTGTTTACGGCAGAGGAATGGATGTGCATCCAGCCGCCCGAGCCGGTGGTCCGGGGGGACTACATCCTGTGCTACTTTTTGGGCAACAACACCGCAGACCGCCGGTTTGCCTGCCGCCTGCGGGAAAAGACCGGCTGCAAGATTGTGGCGCTGCTGCACCTGGACGAGTACATCAGGGCGGACGAGGGCTACGCGGACGAAACCCCCTTTGACGTGGGGCCGGGGGAACTGCTGAACCTGATCCGCAACGCCCGGTACATTGTGACCGACTCTTTCCACGGGAGCGTCTTTTCGATTTTGAACCGCAAGACCTTCTTCACCTCCCGGCGGATCCGGAAAGAGGGGCTGCTGTGCACCAACAACCGGCTGGACTCCCTGTTTGAGACCCTGGGGGTCACCGGCCGGTTGATCACCGGGGAAGAAGATGTGGAAGAATGCCTGGCCCGGCCCCTGGACTATGAGCCCATCCACCGCAACCTGGCCCGCCTGCGGGAGAGCACCTCGGGGGGCGCTTTCACCCCCATTGCCGAGTACGTCCTGAAACAGGGGGGCACCGTCTTCGGCGCTGCCTTCGTGGACGGCCGGTGGAACGTGGCCCATGTTTCGGCCGCCACCACCGGCGAGCTGGCCCGGTTCCGCAGCTCCAAATACATCCAGAGCGAGATCCGGGACACCTTCGCCCAGGCCAAAAAGCTGCTGGACCAGGGGCAGTGGGTCTGCTTCAGCGGCACCCCCTGCCAGATCGGGGGGCTGAAGCAGTTCCTGCCCAAGGAATACGACAAGCTGGTGACGGTGGATGTGGAGTGCCGGGCGGTGCCCTTCCCCCTGGTGTTCCACAAGTGCCTGGAGGTGCGGAAGGAAACCCACCCCGGCGAACAGATCCGCCACATCCGCTTCCGGGACAAGGCCTACGGCTATTCCTACTCCACCTTTTCCATCTACCCGGAGGCAGGGAAAGAATACCACCGGGGCATCGAGTCGGACCTGTTCCTCCGGGTCTTTTTCTCGGGGGTCTGCGACCGGCCCAGCTGCAGCGACTGCAAGTTCCGCAGCGAGTACCACCGCAGCGACTTCACCCTGTGGGACTGCTTCCGGGAGGACCTGGTGCCCGACACCATGGCCTTTGAAAAGGGGGTCAGCCGGGTGTCGGTGAACTCGGACAAGGGCCGCCGGATCTTTGCGGAAATCCAGGACCAGTTCCTGGTGGGGGAGGTCCGCAGCCCCAAACCCCAGGTGGAGAAGAGCTACCAGGAGACCCTGCATTTCACCCGGGAGGAATTTTTCGACGCCCTGAACACCCAGCCGGCCCGGCAGGTGTTCCAGCGGTATTTCCCGGAATCGCTGAAGGTCCGGGGGCTGCGGCTGGGGCGGGAGCTCGCCTATCGCACCGGGTGCTACCGGCTGGCGAAAAAGGTTTGGAATCGGGTCAAGATGTGGAAAGGCTGAGGGGATATGAAAAGGGTACAGGTGCTGCTGTCCAGCTACAACGGGGAAAAATACATCCAGAAGCAGCTGGACACGATTTTTGCGCAGAAAGGGGTGGAGGTGAGCTGCCTGGTGCGGGACGACGGGTCCAGCGACGGCACCCTCCAGGTGCTGCGGGCATACCAGGAGCAGGAGCCCCGGCTGCAGTGGGTACAGGGGGAAAACCTGGGCTGGAGAAAAAGCTTTATGGAGCTGCTGCGGCTGGCAGGGGAGGCGGATTACTACGCCTTTTCGGACCAGGACGACGAATGGTTTGAGGACAAGCTGCTCACCGGCGTCGGGATGCTGGAACAGCGGCCGGAAGACATCCCGCTGCTGTTCCACTGCGCCCGGATCCGGAAGGACCCCGGCGGGGAACAGGAGCAGCAGATGCTGCCCCGGCCCCTGAGCGTGAAAAACGCCCTGATGCAGGAATACTGCCAGGGCTGCGCCATGATGATCAACCGCCGCGCCCGGGACCTTTTGTGTGCCTACCGGCCCAAAGGGACCTACGGCCACGATTTCTGGGTGGGGGTGGTGTGCTACCTGCTGGGTGAAGTCCACTACAGCCCCCGGCCCCTGTTTTATCACATCAACCACCGGGACAACACCACCGCCACCGGGGATGTTCACGCCTGCCAGAAAGGCCGGCTCCAGTCCATCCTGAAAGGGACGGCGCCCTACAACAATCCCTGCCGGGATCTGCTGGAAGGGTACCAAGGGTACATGCCGGCGGACACGGCGGCACAGGTGCGGCAGGTGCGGGACTATCGGGAAACGCTCTGGAACCGCCTGCGGCTGTTTGCAGACCGGGGCTTTGCCAAGTACCTAGTCCCCAAAAAGGCGGTGCTGTGGATCCACGACGTGGGCGCCCTGCGCAACCAGGGGGATGCCCGTGCCATCCAAAAAGAGATCCACCTGTTCAACCAGTTTGACACGGTGGTGGCCCATAACCCCGCCATGATCCGCTGGCTGAAGGAGAACGGCTGCCGGTCCCGGCTTTTGAACCTGCAGATTTTCGACTACCTGACCGACTGCCCCCTGGGGGCGGCAGACCCGGCGGAGAAAAGGCGGGTCCACTTTGCGGGGAACCTCTCCCGGGAAAAGAGCGGGTTCCTCTATACCTCCTTGTGCAGCCTGAACAGCCTGGAAATCTGCCTGTACGGCGGCGGTTATGACGGGCAGGTGGAGGGCCTGCACTACATGGGCAGCTTCCCGCCGGAAGAGCTGCCGGGCAAGCTGAAGGGGGGCTTCGGCCTGGTGTGGGACGGCACCAGCATCGAGACCTGCGACGGCAACACCGGCAACTACCTGCGGTACAACGACCCCCACAAGACCTCCCTCTACCTGGCGGCGGGGATCCCGGTGATCCTGTGGTCCCAGGCGGCCATGGCCCCCTTCATCCGGGACAATGGCCTGGGCATCACGGTGGACAGCCTGGTGGACCTGGACAAAGCCATCGACGGGGTGTCGGACGAGGCCTACCGGCAGATGCTGGCCAACTGCGCCGCTGCCGCCAGGCGGCTGCGCAGCGGCTGGTATGCCCGGCAGATTTGGGATCAGATGTAAAAAGGGGAGCGTTGCGGGATGTGTGACCAACCGAAAATCAGCGTGATTATGCCGGCTTACAATGCGGAAAAGTACATCGGCAGCATGATGGACAGCCTTCTGGCCCAGACTATGCCGGATTTTGAATTGATCGTGGTGGACGACGGGTCCCGGGACGGGACCCTTCAGCTGTGCCAAGCTGCGGCCGGGCGGGACCGCCGTGTGGTGGTGGTATCCCAGGAGAACAGCGGCCCCTCCGCCGCCCGCAACCGGGGCCTGGAACAGGCCCGGGGGACCTATGTCGCCTTTGCCGATGCGGACGACCTGTGTGAGCCCCGGTGGCTGGAAAAAATGCTGGACGCCCTGGAGCGGCACCACTGCGAGATGGCCATGTGCGGCTGGGTGGAGCTGCGGCCGGGCGGGGAAGCGGCCTGTGAAAACTTCCCCCGGGGGGCCCGGCAGATCGACCCGCTGCAGTTTGTGCCCATGCTGCGGGGCCTGGGGGCCAGCGTATGGAACAAGCTGTTTGTGCGGCAGATCCTTGCCGACCACCACATCCGGTTTGACCGGTCCAAGGTGCTGAGCGAAGATTTTACCTTCATCCTGGAATATCTGGTCCACGTCCAGGGGATTGCCCTGGTGGATGAGCCCTTGTACCGGTACCGGATTGTCCCCGAGAGCCTGACCCACAGCGGGGACAAGGGGAAACTCTACTGGGACATCTGCCGCGGGGAATACGACGCCCTGGAAAAAATCAAGGATGCGGCCCCCGCCCCCCTGTACCGCAGCCTGTCGGGCTTTATCATTGATACCAACATCCATTCCCTGATCTACACCGTCCGTCACAAAGCGGACGGCGCCTATGTGAAGGGGCTGAAACAGTGCCTGGAAGAACACCGGGACGGGATGAGCCGAAAGCAGAAAATCTACACCGGGATGATCCGGGTTTCCCCCCGGCTGTTTGAGCGGGTCTGGACCGCCCTGTTCGAGCTGAGGCGGAAAAGGCCCGGGGCCCGCTGAAAGCAGGGCAGAACCGGGCGCAGGAGTCAGGACGATCGAAGATGAAGAAAAAATCCTTAACGATGAATGCCATCATGAGCGGGGTCAGGAGCATCCTCTCCATTTTGTTCCCCCTCATTACCTTTCCCTATGTGTCTCGGGTCCTCCAGGTGGAGAACCTGGGCAAATACAACTTTGCCAACTCCGTCTGCAGCTACTTTGTCCTTTTGGCGGGGCTGGGGATTTCCACCTATGCCATCCGGGAAGGCTCCAAGCTGCGGGAAAACCGGGAACAGATTTCCCGCTTTGCCTCCCAGATGTACACCATCAACCTGGCGTCGTCGGCCCTGAGCTATCTGGCGCTGGTGCTGGTGGTGGCGGCGGTGCCCAGGTTCCGCTCCTACGGGCTGCTGATCGCCATCTTCAGCATCCAGATTTTGTTTGCCGCCATCGGCGCCGAGTGGGTGTTCACCGTCTTTGAGGAATTTGGCTACATCACCATCCGGGGGATCGCCTTCCAGGTGGTGGGGCTGATCCTGCTGTTCCTCTTTGTCAAGCGGCCGGAGGACTACTACAAGTACGCCCTGATCACGGTGTTTTCCAGCGTGGGGGCCAACGGCCTCAACTGGTTCCGGCTCCGCAGGTACTGTGACCTGCGCCTGGTCCGGGGAATCCAGTGGGGCCGCCACCTCAAGCCCATCCTGATCATCTTTGCCACCCCCCTGGCCACCATGCTGTATGTGGAATCGGACATCACCATCCTGGGCCTGCTCACCGATGACCACCATGTGGGCATCTACTCGGTGTCGGTGAAGGTGTACAAAATCGTCAAGTCCTTTTTGTCCTCGGCGCTGGTGGTGTCCATCCCGCGGTTTGCCCACTACATCGGGATGAGGGAGACCAAAGAGTACAACCGCCTGTTCCGTTCGATGTTCCATTTCCTGCTGCTGGTGGCGCCTGCGGTGACAGGGCTGATCTGCCTGAGCCGGGATGTGGTGCTGCTGATCTCGGACCCCTCCTACCTGCCGGCGTCCACCTCCCTGCAGATCCTCAGTGCGGCGCTGTTTGTCTGCCTGTTCGGCTGGCTGTACAACGCCTGTGTCCTGATCCCCCAGAAGCGGGAAAAGTATGTGATGTACGCCACCGTGGTCAGCGCCCTGGTGAACATCCTGTTCAACCTGATCCTGGTGCCCCTGTTCCAGGAAAACGCGGCGGCGTTCACCACCGTCCTGGCCGAGGCCGTTTCGATGGTGCTGTGCATCTTCTATGCCAGGGGCCTGGTGGACCTGAAGGTCAACCTCCGGTCGGTGGGGTCGGTGCTGGTGGGCTGCGCAGGGATTGTGGCCTGCTGTACCGCCGCGCGGTACGCCATCGACGGCTTCCTGCCGCGGGTGGCGGTGTCGGTTTTTGGATCCTGCGCGGTGTACTTTTTGATCCTTGCGCTGCTGAAAAACGAGATGGTCCGGGATGTACTGCAGAAGGCGGCCGCCCGGCTGCGGGCCGGCGGCTGACCCCGGGCCCCATCCTCTGAAACCGAAAACAAACGAGCACCCTGGGCCACTGGGAACCAGGGTGCTCGTTTTGCGTTTGGCGCCTTATTGGATGCAGAAATCTGCCAGATCGTTTTTCAGGCAGCTGCGGGCAAAGCCCAGGTCCCCCTGCTCCAGCCCGTCCAGGATGAAGGTGTGGTTCCGCAGGTCGTTGGGCAGGGCCGCGCAGTTCCACTGGGACCAGTAAAACTGGGCATAGGCCAGTTTCAGCAGCCGCATGGAGCGCTGCAGCTCCTGGTAGCAGTACTGATTCCTGGCCAGGGAAGCCAGTTTCAGATGGAAATTTTCGTTGATGTGCCAGTGCTCCCAGACGTTGGATTCCGGCTCGTTCTGGCGGATCATGGCCCGCAGCTGGGCCAGGTCATCGGGACGGATGATCCGGATGGTCCTGCAGAGCAGGTGATCCTCCAGCACCGAGCGGAACTCCATGATGTTGGCCATGTTTTCCAGTGTGAAGCTGAACACCTCATAGCCGCAGCGGGGGATATTGGTGAGGATTCCTTCGCTGGTGAGGATCATCAGCGCTTCCCGCACCGGGGATTTGCTCACGGCATACCGGTTCACCAGCCCCTGCTCGGTCAGCAGCTGCCCTGCCTTGAACTCCCCCTGTACAATGTCCTCGATGATATGGTTATAGACTTTTTCTTTGAGCGTTGCCGTCTTTTTCATGGGTAACCTCCCTGTAATACCCGCGCCGCATCATCCGCTGCCCTGGCTTTTATCCCCCAAAATACAAAAGCCCCTGCGCAGGCAGGAGGCTCGGAAGAATGCAAAAATGTTACGACAGGTTTTTCTGGATCATGAGCTTGACAATTTCCTTGTCGGTCTCCTGCATGCCCTCGGAGGCCAGCAGGCCCACGCAGCGGATGGTGTTTTCCACGCCCCGCTTGACGATACCGTCGCCCCCCAGGAACTGCTGCCCGTTCTGATACATGGAATAGCCCAGGATGCCTGCGTCCACCGCCGAGGCAATCTTGGCCGCACAGGATGCCTTGGCGCCGTCGCAGATGGTGCCCGACAGGATGGCCAGGCTGTTGACCAGGGTGTGGGCCAGGACGGTGTAATCCCCGCCGTTCAGATAGGCGATGCCGGCGCCGGCGCCGCAGCCGGCCCCCACAGCCCCGCAGTAGGCGGACAGCCGTCCGATGCCCTCCTTGATGTGGAGGGTGGACAGGTTGGACACCACCAGGGCGCGGTAGAGCAGCTCCTGGCTGGCCCCCAGATGCCGGGCATAGACGATGACCGGCACCGAAGATGTAATGCCCTGGTTGCCGCTGCCCGAGTTGATGACCACCGGCAGCTCGCAGCCGTTCATCCGGGCGTCGGAGCCGGCGGCGGCATAGGCCTTGGCCAGGACCTTCACATCGGTGTCGCCGTAGGTCTTGAGGAGGACCTTGCCGATGTTGGCGCCGTAATCCCCCCGCAGGCCCTCTTCCGCAATGGCCATGTTGTAGGAGATCTGGCGGTCCAGCACCTCTTTGACGTCCTCGATCCGGACTTCGTTGGCAAAGTTGAAGATGTTTTCGATGGTGAGCAGGGACTTGTCGGCCATGGAGCTCTCGGTCTTGCCGGTGATCTCCTTGGACAGCAGCACCTGGTCCCCCTTGCGGATGCAGACCACATTGGTGTGGTAATCCACGATCCGGGCAAAGGCCGATTCCTCCCCGTGGTAGACGGTGATGGCAATGTCGAAAATCAGGTCCGACTTGGCAAAGTCCACCGTCATGGGGGTGTCGTTGACATACTGCTGAATCTGGTCGATCTGCTGGGGGGG
>OERG01000237.1_pt1 | contig 11775 bp, 10 predicted proteins | sample 1539951 | NCBI WGS metagenome assembly OERG01 (sample SAMEA3891870, study PRJEB23780) | metagenome | biome: terrestrial biome; feature: animal house; material: Caecal content | place: Italy | collected 2015-05-05
CTTTCATCCTCATCCAGATCCTCGCCGTCATCAAAGTAATCTTCTTCAAACTCTTCGGCTAGTTCTTCTTCCGCTTCCTCTGCATGCTCTTCCTCGAATTCTTCCTCAAACTCCTCGTCATCCAGATCCTCGCCGTCATCAAAGTAATCCTCTTCTTCGAACTCTTCAGCTAGCTCTTCTTCCGCTTCCTCTTGATTTTTCCTTTGAATTACAGTTCTTAATTTATCAAAATAAAACGCCTGATCTTTTATCTTCGGAACTACTACAATCGCTAATTGATAAACGGATTCATATGTGGAATAAGTCATCCTTATTGAAAGTTCAACCGCCTCTCCGTGTTCCTCTATATTTTCTGTTTGAATCTTTCCTTGATCATTCATAATTTCTGGTCTATTACTTTCCCAGCTAACTCTTATCCCATACTCAATACTGGACGGAAGCTGTAAATCCGTACTAATCTGATCTAAAGAAGGATTACTTCCTAAAATGGAATCTTTTAACTGTTCAAACTGCTCATCAAAAATCGTTTTCATTCCTTCTTCATTTGGTTGTTTTCCATCCACTGTAATATCAATGGATTCTTCTTCCCCAATACCATCGACCGTCACATGATAGATTTGTGTTTCTCCAAATTCTGGTCGTTTTAATTGTTCCTGTTGGATACTATCCGTTTGGAATGCCAATATTGTGGCAAGAATAGAGCCAAATAGCAGGCAAAACCATGTCCATATACTTCGTTTTACTATATCCAACTCTAATTTATCGGATGCGTTTTCCTTTATATAAACAGCATTCGCTTTTTTTTCCTCTTCTCGCTTTTGTGTTCTTAATAACTTGGAATACTGATCATAACACCATAATCCCATCGGATAAAGAAACTGAAACCACTGTTTTGGGTATTGTTTTACTCGTTCTGTTCGATAAGACTTCTTTAAGAAAGCAAATAAAATTAATATTATAGCCATAATTCCATAAATCATCTGCTACACCTCAATCTCTATTATTTTTTTTGCTAATATATAGGCAAGGATATAGACCCCAAGACAAATTGTCATAATCATTTTCCCCGGAATAGTTGTATACATAGCAGAAACCATCTCTGGAGAAGAAAGATTGATATAGAAAAGAATAAAAATTGGAATAACGTTCATCACTTTCTGTTCATACCTTCGGGATGCCAACATTGTTTGAATCTGTTCCTCTGCCTGGAATCTCTGGTTTAAACGCTGGACTGCCCATTGAATAATTGTGGATACATTTCCTCCACTCCGCTTTACAACCGAAAAAACTTCTGCAAAATTTTCTACCTCCTCCAATCCAGACCGTTGTGCAAAATCATACCACATTGGCTCAATAGGGCGATTTAATGATAGTTCATTATTCATCTTTCTAAATTCTAACACCATATCTGCATCTTCTCCCCATAGCAACTCCAATTCCATAATAATTTTTTCCACTGCATTTTCAGGAGAATATCCTGCTGATAATAAAGAAGTCATTACTAATATACCATCTCTGAATTGCATTCTGAGCCTGTCCAATCGCTTCTTTCTTAGTTCCATTTTTTTATACTTTAAATAGAAAATCACAGAAAAGAGTGAAAGAATGCATATTTCAATACTTTTATAAAAAGTCCAGCTAATTCCAATACTTAACACTGCTCCTTGAATACTATAGCGTATCCATTGATATGGAACCATCACATAATTCTGATAATCGATATCCCGCAGCCCAGAGTTTTTCCCTGTGTAAAACTGTTTGTGTGCGAACAAGTTTTCCAATAATTTTACCGTCTCGTTCTCCCTCCTCCTGCCATGAATAAAGTTTATTCAATCTAATTTTTCCATCCTTTATTCCTTCTATCTCATCAATTTCTATCACATGTCTGCTCTTATCCCTTAACCTGCCCAAATACACAATAATATCCAATGCCGATGCGATTTGCCCTCTTATTGCCGCTAACGGTAAATCCATTCCCATAAGTACCATTGTCTCCAGACGAGAAAGCATATCTTGCGAACTATTTGCATGACCAGTTGACATAGAACCTTGGTGTCCTGTACACATTGCCTGAATCATATCTAGCGCTTCTTCAGAACGTACCTCCCCAACAATAATTCGGTCCGGCCGCATCCGCAAAGCGTTTCGTATTAATTGACGGATTGTAATTTCATGCTTTCCTTCCAAGTTGGCTGGCCTCGTCTCCAATCGTACTAAATTCTTCACATTAACCAATTTCAATTCTGCCGAATCTTCAATCGTAATCACTCTTTCATCAGGAGGAATAAATTCCGCCAATGCTCCAAGAAATGTCGTTTTTCCAGAACCAGTTCCACCACATACAAAGATATTATAGCCACTTCGTACTAAGTCAGCTAAATCATCTGCCGCTTCACGACTAATACTATTCCAGGCAATTAATTGTTCCATTCGTATCGGTTCTTTGGAAAATCTTCTTATTGTAACAATTGGTCCATCCAAAGCAATCGGCGGTAATACAATATTTACTCGAGAACCATCTTCCAGACGAGCATCTGCCATTGGAGTTACCTCATTTACTCTTCGGTTCACTCGAGATGCAATTTGCTGTATTACATCTTCTAATTTTTCTTCCGAAGAAAATACTTTATCAAACTTTTGAATTCTCCCATTTTTCTCTATAAATATCTGATTTGCTCCATTGACCATAATCTCTGTTACATCACTGTCATCAATGGCTTCACTTAATACATCCAAACGCCGAAAAGAATCAAACAATTCTTGACGATAACGATATTTCATTGGCAATGTAATATATCGTTTCTTACTCTCTTTTACAATAACTTCATCAATTAATTCCATTAATTCTCTGTCGCTAACTGAAACGGTCATATCCATTCGTTCCATAATCTTTTGATACAAATATTCTTTTAACTCATCTGTTTGTTCATATTTATTCAACTGTCCCGCTCTCCTCATCTTGTCAAGTTCCTTACATAATCTCCTAGCTCTCCCCATAGCAATTGCTCTTCATAGGATTGGTCGCTTTTTGGATTATCTAATTGAGGAATTTCTAGTTTTTCAATTCGTTTTAGAATATCCTGCTCTCCGATAATCTCCATGACTCGTTCAAATTCTTCTATTTTTGACTTGGAAATCCAATCATTGCAAATTGGCATATAAATTTTCTTACAAATTTTTAATACTCCATTTAAAGAAGGCCCTCCATCTGCTACATCAATAATTATTACATCATAATGTTTTTCTTTCTCAAGTTCCTGAATTAATCCAACAAAATTATCCATATTTACTGCTTCTTTATCCGCAATATAACGGACAGGCGGAATAAAATCCAGTTTCCCAATCTTAGAAATTACAGAATCCATATATTTTTCGAAACAATCCTCACTGTAATAGAATAATGCATCTGACAAATCAGCATCAAAAGATCGATTCAATATTTGTTCCAATCCTGACATTTCTTCCAAGTTCAGATAGATAACTTTCTGAGATTCCGCTAGAATCATTCCCAATACTAGACAGAAGGACGTTTTCATACATCGTCTGATTGGAGAATAAACTCCTATCTTAAGAGCACCTTCTGACATCTTGGAATTTTTATATTCAGGAGGAAGTAATGCTTCATAACAATCCATAAGTTCTCTTACCATATACTCTGCCGACTGATATTTATAAATCGCTTTACATTGGTCAATTTCTGTTATTTCTTTCATTTCGGTTAAATATAAAATTTTCTGTATATTCCAAAATTTAACCTCTGGTCTCATTGCTTCTTGACTAATTAACAGAATGTGAATGAGATGTTCCTTTGCATAATCTTCTATTGCTTTCATAGTTGTAAAATGTATCATGTGAAACACCGCTTTTTCTTTGCGATTTAAATAATTCGTCAATTTTTCTGCATAACTTTGATCAATGTCATATACACCGAGCACTTTTTTCATTACTTACCTCCTAATGTCATCTTTCCATAACAAAAACAAATCTTTCATTCCAAAATTAAAATGAAACTAATTTTATCCCGCCTAAACCCAAACATTCCTTTCACTTCTTACTCATAAAACATACCGCATAATCCAGTATCCAATTAAAATACAAATGGAAAAACAGATCGGTTTTGCACCTGGTAAACCATCCTTCCATGCTTTTGTACGTCCCTGAAACAAATGGACAATAAATTGGTATGTCGTAATCATTCTACTGCAAAAATTTCTCTGATAAATCATCTGGATAAGACCGATGCATGCAGCCACAACCAAAGATATAAAAACCCAAGACCAAATGCTTCCATCACGAATCCACCCTGCCATAATTCCAATCAATTTTACGTCCGCTCCGCCAATAGCTCCAATAAAAAATCCAATGGATGAGAAAAAAAATCCCCCGAAGCAAAAAATGATATAGGTTCCAGCCTCTTTCATCAAAAAGGCATCTATTAATCCAATCAAAAATAAAACTCCCATCCACCAATTCGGAATACGTTTCATTTTCATATCCATTCCTGTTGTAACAATTAAAAGTCCAGATATTATCAGATCTTTTGTTCCAACCAATCACCTCCTTCTTTGTTCTAGAACCATTCAGAAATTTCTGATAAGCCTATTTTAACGCAACAATCTATTTTGTCAATCATTTTTCATAATATATCCAATTTTATAGTTTTTATATACATATTGTGAAGTTTTTTCTATACAATATGAGTTTTTATATAATACATACATAAACATTATTATAAATTAACAAACACTCTTACTCCATACCATAAAAAATGCCATATAAAAAGGTGCTGATTCTGAAATTTGAATCAACACCTTTTACATCCTTAATACATCTTTTTAATCTTCATCAAATTTTAATATACATGCTCCATAACCTTGCAAGTCTAGCTCTAGAGAGTATGGCATTCCATTAAACTCTACTTTCTGCGGTTTCAAAACTGTCCGCTCTTCTTTTTTATAATATCCATGATCATTATCCAATATGATTTGATACTTCCTATTTTCTGGAACACCAATGCGATAGCCTTTTCTTTCTACTGGAGTAAAGCTGCATACATAAATTAAGCTATTTTTTCTCTTTTTATTTCTCCGAATAAAGCTAAACACACTATTATCTGCATCATCTGCATTAATCCATTGGAATCCTTCCCAACTCTGGTCTAATTCAAAACCTGAGGAATATTTCTTATAAACCTTTAATAGATCGGAAACATATGCCTGTAAATTTCGATGTCTTTCATCTCCAAGCAGGTACCAATCCAATGCTTTTGCCTCATTCCACTCTGCCCACTGTCCAAAATCTTGTCCCATAAACAATAATTTTTTTCCTGGATGTCCCATCATAAATGTATAGGCCGTTTTCAATTGACGGAATTTATCTCCATCCCATCCTGGCATTTTACTAAGCATCGATTTTTTTAGATGAACCACTTCATCATGGGAAAGCACTAAAATATAGTTTTCACTAAATGCATAGGTCATACTAAAGGTCATTTTATTATGATGGTATTTACGATAAATCGGGTCCATCTGCATATATTCAAGGAAATCATGCATCCATCCCATGTTCCATTTAAACGTGAATCCAAGTCCTCCATCTTCTGGCGGTCTTGTCACAAGCGGCCATGCTGTTGACTCTTCTGCAATCATCATAACTCCTGGATTTCGTTTCATTAACATGCTATTTAAATGTTTGAAAAACTCAATTGCTTCCAAATTTTCATGACCACCATAAATATTTGGAACCCAATTTCCTGGTGTTTTACCATAATCTAAATAAAGCATGGAAGCAACTGCATCGACACGTAATCCATCAATATGAAATTTCTCAATCCAAAACAATGCATTCGCAAGCAAGAAGTTAACTACTTCGTTTCTGCCATAATCAAAAATTTTCGTTCCCCAATCTGGATGTTCTCCTTTTCTTGGATCCGCATACTCATAAGTTGGTGTTCCATCAAACTCTGCCAAACCATGTGCATCTCTTGGAAAATGGGCTGGAACCCAATCTAAAATAACTCCAATTCCATTGTTATGCATCTTATCAATAAAATACATAAAATCAGTTGGACTTCCATAACGAGAAGTTGGTGAATAATATCCCGTCACCTGATACCCCCAAGAACCGTCAAATGGATGTTCTGCAATTCCCATCAATTCAACATGGGTATAGCCCATTTTTTTAATATAATCTACAAGTTCATCTGCCAATTCTCTGTAATTATAGAACCATTCATGTGTACTATCAAATCGCTTTCTCCATGAACCAGGATGAACTTCATAAATAGACATCGGCTCTTTGGTCATATCTCTCTTTTTTCTCTTACTCATCCATGACCTATCTGACCACTCATAACTTAAATCGGCTATTACCGAAGCTGTTCCAGGACGATATTCCGATTGATTCGCATATGGATCTGCTTTAAAAAGAACCCTTCCATTGTAAGTATGGATTGCAAATTTATACATTTGCCCAATTTTAGCATCTGGAATGAATCCATCCCATATTCCACTTGTTTCTACTGGTTCTAAACTGTCACTAAACTCCCAGTTATTAAACTCTCCTACTACATTGACAGCTTTCGCATTAGGAGCCCAAACAGCAAAATACACTCCATCCTGTCCGTCCACGGTCATTGCATGTGCTCCTAATTTTTCATAAATTTCGTAGTGCCTTCCAAGTCCAAATAGATAACAGTCCGTTTGAGAAAGCATTTTTTCACTTCTTGCCAAAAATTCCACCTCCAAAATTCATATTTTCTACCATTATACTATCCAAGATTTGAACAGGCAAGACATTTTCCTACGATTTTATATAAAAATCCTGCGATTTTTTACTATTTTTCCAAGATTTTCACTTTTTTTCTAAACGAATTTGAACACTTTCCACACGCAGACTTTGTCCACTTGTACCAGCCTTTTCTCCATTCGATACCCAATCTTGCCAGCCAATGTTTTGCACATGTGCACGATAAACAACATCATACTGCTCTGCTAACTCACCAGTCAAACGAATTTCAATCGCTTCCATACGAAGTCCTTTTCCCGTTTGTCCACTTGTCTTCCCGTCGGCAACCCATGAATTCCATCCTGTATTTTGAATATGAGTACGATATTCAATAGAACCATCTAAAAATGGATTTACAAGAGAAATTTTAATTGCTTCCATACGGAGATTCTTTCCAGTTGTACCTGACTTTTCTCCATCGAATTCCCAATCCTGCCAACCAATATTTTGCACATGTGCAGAATATGTAACCGAAATTGTTCCTGTTATAAATGGACGTTCTGTACTTCCAGGAGCCTCTCCTCCTTTTTGTACTAATCGGATTTCAACTGCTTCTAAACGCTTATTCATGGCAACTGTTCCTGCTTCTGCTCCATTTAAAGTCCAACCTAGCCAACCATAATCCTGTGCATGTACACGATAATAAACATCAAACTGCTCATCCATTTTTCCAGTCAAACGTATCTTTAAAGCTTCCAATCTGAGACTTTTTCCTGTCGTACCACTAACGGCTCCATTACCAACAAAATTCTGCCATTTTCCATCTATATAAGAAGCGTATTCTATACCTCCATTAATCCGTTGATTTGTTAAATGAATTTTAATTGCCTCCACTTGTCTTCCTTGACCAGTCGTTCCTCCTTTTACCCCATTGGAAACTTCATCCATCCATCCAATGTTTTGGGCATGAATCGAATAGCTGATACTATTATCTGGAAGTTCTGAATTCTCATAGTACTTCTCATTATTTAGTTCTGGATATATAAATTCCTTATATCCAACACCAGAAAAATCTCCAACTGAAATATGATTTTCAGAGAATTTTTCTTTTCCACTTGTTACTGTGTTCCCTCCAATTAAAAAATATGTATAAGAAGGCTCATTCCCAACATCATCCCATGTAACATCAACTGCATACCATTTTCCGTCTTCCATTTGAACATAATTCCATAAATGTGGTACACTCTCCTCCTGAGATGCTGTTCCAACTACACATACACATGGAATTCCAGCTCTATCACAAAGCCATTTAAAAGCTTCTCCATATCCTTCACATACTGCAACTCCATCCATCAAAGCTCCATATGGTTCATTAATATGATCTTCCCCTTCTTTATAAACTACCGTTTCACATAAATAGTCATGGATTTCCTTCACAATCTGATAACGATTATTTCCTTCAAATTTTAAATTCTCTAGCTTATTATTTAAACTTGTAACTTCCTCTTCCGTATAGCGAGCTACAACATCATAATAAATAGAACCTATATTATAGTAAATCTTTCCACTCTCTTCTGTTCTCCGATAGGTCCAAGAATATTTAGATTCAGGAATATCCAACCAATACAGTTCTGGGTAATCCTTGGACAATGCATCAATTACATTTTGCATAGTCTTATTCAATTCGTTTCTTAACTCTTCTCTTTTTTGTTCAAATTCTTGCTCACTATCCGCCGAAAAACTCAAATCCTCTGGCCACACTAACTCCATCTTTCCCTGGGATACCGTTATATCTTTCAACTGATCATAAACTTGTCTTTCCGTTTTTGTCAATTGAGAATAATAATTCACCCCAGCTGCTTCTAAATATAATGGAGCTACCTCATCCCTTTTTGTATTCTGCCTAAATCCCTCTTTTAAAGTTTCTCCAATCTCTTCTTTATATCCTTCCTCTTTTGTGCTCTGTTCTACCACAGTTGCATCTACCGTCTTGGCATATGCCGGTATTCCAGTTCCGAGCATAAGCGACATACCTAATAACACAAACCATCGTCTTTTTCTCATCGTTCTTTTTACCTTTCCTTCCTCATTTTATCACATTTTCCTTCAGTCACTGTTTCAATATTAGAATACCATATTTAACCTTATAACGCAACTTCCGAATTATGATGATTACTGTCTTCTCTCTATTGTAAAAATGGGTAAAATAGGATAAAATAAGAGTAACAATTCCATTTTAGAGAGGTGATTATAAGATGATTATTAAGAATGGTCGTGTGATTGATCCTAAGAATAAAATAGATCAGATAATGGATATTAAAATTGAGGATGGAGTGATTACTGCGCTTGGCAGTTTTAAGGCTTCTCCGAATGAGGAGTGTGTGGATGCATCTGGTTTGGTTGTTGCTCCTGGTTTGATTGATGTACATGTTCATTTTCGTGATCCAGGTTTAACTTATAAGGAGGACATTCACACTGGTGCGCTTGCCGCTGCAAGAGGTGGATATACGACGGTAATCTGTATGGCAAATACGAAGCCTTCTGTTGACAATTTGGATACGCTTTCTTATGTTATAAAGAAGGGAGAGAAGGAAAAAGTCCGTGTTCTTACTACCGCTGCGGTTAGTCAGGGATTAAAGGGTGAAAAGCTCGTTAAAATGGAAGATTTGGCAGCGAATGGTGCGGTTGGATTTACGGATGATGGAATTCCTTTAATGGACGAGAAGCTTGTCTTAGAAGCAATGCAGCGTGCCAAAGCGTTAAATCTTCCAATTAGTTTTCATGAAGAAGATCCTGCTCTTATTATAAATAGTGGGGTAAACCACGGTGTGGTTTCTGAGAAGCTTGGCATTTTTGGTGCTCCTGCTGCTGCGGAAGATGTATTAGTTGCCAGAGATTGTATGCTCTCTCTTTACAGCGGAGCAACGATCAATATTCAACATATCAGTTCTGCTAATTCTGTTGCCCTTGTACGGACTGCCAAACAATTAGGTGCTCCTGTTTATGCAGAAGCTACTCCGCATCACTTTTCTTTAACTGAGGGGGCAGTTTTAGAATATGGTACACTTGCCAAAATGAATCCTCCGCTTCGTACACAGGCAGATCAAGATGCAATTATTCAAGGATTAAAAGATGGAACGATCGACATAATTGCAACTGACCATGCTCCACATAGTGCAGATGAAAAAGCCAGACCATTTTTAAAGGCTCCAAGCGGCATTATTGGATTAGAAACTGCGCTTGCACTTGGTATTACAAATCTTGTAAAGAAGGGTTCATTATCTCTTTGTGAACTGTTAGAAAAATTAACGATTAACCCTGCAACGCTTTATCACTTACCTTATGGAACGATTGAAGTAGGAGCTTGTGCTGATCTTGTTCTTTTTGATGAAAACGAAACCTGGACTCCAACACAATTTGCTTCCAAGTCTTCCAATAGTCCATTTACTGGAAAACCATTGACTGGAAAAGTAAAGATGACCATTTGCAATGGATTGATTGCATATCAGGATTTATAACCGTTTTTTCTTTACTTACACCTTCGCACAAATGATGAAAAATACGATTATTCGGAAATATTTTTTCTTTGTGCGAAGGCTTTTTTTCTTTTAATGGAGAAATATACAACTGGTGCAGCAAAGACACTTAAGTAAATCATATATCCTAACGTATCTTTTAATACTTTCAGAAATTCATCTCCTGCACTCACAAATGCAAATACCATACACAACACTGCAATCAATTCAATTCCTTTATTTATATACTTCATAATTCTTTCCTCTTTCTTTTTTATTTTTACCTTCTAATGCCGCAGGCATATAGTTTAGAAATGGTGGAACATTTCTTTTAATCTTATCCTAACAAGAGACTGTTTCAGTATTATCTCAATTTAAGAAAACTTTGTTACAGTATTGAAATATTTGAGAATTTCTGTGATAATAAGAGCAGAATGATGAAAATAGGAGGCAGTATTATGAGCAAAATACTAGTTGTAGAAGACGATGAAATGCTAAATGCTGGAATATGCTTTAATCTGCAAAAGGCTGGTCACGAGCCTATTCCAGCCAACGACTTAACCAGTGCCCAGCCTTTTATAAAAAAACAAGCCGTTGATTTAATCTTATTAGACGTAAATTTACCAGATGGCAATGGATTTGAATTTGCCAGAAAAATCAAATCTTATAATCGAAAACCTTTTATCTTTATTACTGCACATGAATTAGATGACGAAATGATCAGCTCTGAAGAATAAAAACTTTTCGCAATAAAAAATACCAGATATTCTCTACTTTTCTCCTGATAGGTGTAAAATAGAATAAAAAAATTTTACGCACAGGAGAAAAGTATGCAGAAAAAGAAAATGAAGAAAAAAGCAGACTGGCTTACAAAAGCAAAGAAACGTAAGGCAAAGAAAACGGACCGTGGAATTGTAGATGTGATGATGCTTATACGCCACTTTTTTAAAGAACTTCCACAATGGCTGAATGAGATGGCGGATCCACGGAACCCTTCCTATATCACTTATAGCCAGTCTGACTTGGTGTTGATGGGAATCCTGAAAAATATGTGTGCGGTAAAAAGCATGCGCTCAATGGAAGAAACATTCAATGAGCAACCGTGTATTGATACCCTTCGGTTTCTGTCTGGAGATCAGGGGCTGATGGAAATGCCGCATGCAGACACGCTGAATTATTATCTGGAGCGCCTGTCTCCGGCCTGTCTGGCGGATGTAAGGAAAAGGATGGTAAAAAGCCTGATCCGCAAGAAAAGCTTTTACCGTTCCAAACTTCTTGGAAAATACTGGCGTATCATCATAGATGGCACGGGACTCTTCTATTTCCGTGAAAAACACTGTGAGAATTGCCTTGTAACAACCATTACACGTGAAGAAGAAGGAAAAGAGGTGAAACAGAAAAGGTATTATCATAAAGTTCTGGAGGCAAAGCTGGTACTGGCTCCGGGGATCATCATCAGTCTGGACACTGAGTTTATAGAAAATGAGAACGAGGATGTCAGCAAGAATGATTGTGAGCTCAATGCGGCAAAAAG
>OERG01000240.1_pt1 | contig 11635 bp, 11 predicted proteins | sample 1539951 | NCBI WGS metagenome assembly OERG01 (sample SAMEA3891870, study PRJEB23780) | metagenome | biome: terrestrial biome; feature: animal house; material: Caecal content | place: Italy | collected 2015-05-05
GCCTCACCCCCATCCCGCCCCGGCCCGAGGACAGCGAGAACCCGGCCCCCCGCCGGTTCTCCCGCAGCACCCCGGAATCGGACTAACTGCATCAACCAAAAGGCCCGCCGGTTTTCCCAGCCGGCGGGCTTTTTCATGCCTGGTTTTCCACATAAAAGGCAATCTTGGTGATATATTCGCTCTTGTCGCCGCTGGTCAGGTAGTCGTTGATGCAAAACTCATAGGAATCCGACACAATCCGCAGCCCCTGCGCCCGGCACCAGTCCAGCAGCCGCCGGTAGGACCGGCCAATGGAGAGGTAATCCCCCACATGATAGATGCAGGCCCGCAGCCCCGGCGCCAGCCGACGGACCCCGGGGGTTTGGCAGGGGCCCTCCACCGGCAGGAACGCCTCGGAAGCCTCGGTATACCGCTCCGCCTGAATCCGCTCCAGGGGCACCGTCACCCCGCACTGGAAGAACACCGGCAGCTTTTGCTGGAAAGCCCCGGAAAAGCAGGCCTTGGTGGCGATGCTGATCTCCCGCAGGCTGTAGGGTGGTTCCACCGGGCAGCAGAACAGATCCTGCTCCCCCGCCTGCTCCAGCTGGATATCCTGGTCCCGGCGGCAGCGGTCCAGCGCCGACTCCATCTGGCTGCACCGGCTCTGGACCCGGCTGCGGATCATCCGCAGCTCCTGGATTTTCTGGTCGATGACGTCCAGCTGCCTGCGGAACAAGGCCAGGCTGCTGTCCAGATCGTAGCGCTCCATGTGGGCCCGGATCTCGGCCAGGGAAAAGCCGATCTTTTTCATGATCAGGATGGTGTCCAGATCGTCGATCTGGCTGGCACTGTAATAGCGGTACCCGTTGTCCGGGTCCACCCAGGCCGGGCGGAACAGCCCGATCTTGTCATAAAAGATCAAAGTCTGCTTGGAAATCTTCTGGTACCGGGCCAGCTCCCCGATGGAAAAGAGGTCTTGCATGGTCTCCCCCTTGACATTATAGTTGCTATATCCCTTATGCTATGATTGTACTCGAAACAACATCCATTGCAAGAGGAGTTCGTATGGTTCGCATTGCTTTGTCCCGCCAGGTTCGCCGGCTGCTGGACGGTATCACATTCCGGCGGATGGGCCTGATTGCCCTGGGGGCCATGATCGCCACCTTCGGCATCCACAACATCCATCAGCAGACCGGCATCACCGAGGGCGGCGTCATCGGCCTGATGCTCTTTGTGGAACACTGGCTGGGAGTCTCCCCCGCCTTCATCACCCCGGTGCTGGATCTGACCTGCTATCTGCTGGCCTTCAAGTATCTGGGCGGGCGGTTCATCAAAATTTCCGCCCTGTCCACCCTCAGCGTCTCCCTCTTTTATAAGTTGTGGGAGCAGTTCCCGCCCATGCTGCCCGACCTGTCGGGCCATCCCCTGGCAGCGGCGGTGCTGGGTGCCCTGTTTGTGGGCATCGGGGTGGGGATCATCGTCCGGCAGGGCGGGTCCAGCGGCGGCGACGACGCCCTGGCCCTCACCATTGCCCGTGTCACCCGCTGGCGGCTGGCCCGGTGCTACCTGTTCACCGACCTGGTGGTGCTGATGCTGTCCCTCAGCTATATCCCGGTGCGGCGGATCGCCTTTTCCCTGGTGACCGTCACCCTGTCTTCCTGGATCATCGACCGGGTCCAGGGCTTCACCTTCCGCCCGTCGGTGGGGGACGCCCCCTGACACAGCAAAACGGCAGCCGCCCTGAGGGCAGCTGCCGTTTTTTGCAACCGGGGAATTTTATTCCGCTTGTTCCTTTTTGCAGTACTCCACAATATGGTGGAACATCTGCTCCACCGCCGGGGCCATGGCTGCCGGCCGGGGCAGCGCCAGGCCCACCACCCGCTCTTCGGCGGGCTCGATGGGGAAGACCTGGATGTTGGCCCTGCAGTCCTTGATGGTCAGCTGGGGCAGGATGGACATGCCGATCCCCGCCTCCACCATGGCGATGTTGGCCATATCGTCGATGACGTGGCAGCAGCGCTGGACGCTGATCTTGTACTTTTTCAGGAAGCGCCGCATATCGGCATCGGTGGCGTCACCCTGCACCACAAAGTTCTTCTGGCTCATCATGGCAGGCGTCATCACCCCGTCGGGAGGTGCGGGCCAGTCCGCCGGCAGCAGGCAAAGCAGCGGCTCCCGCAGCAGCTCGGTCAGGGTAAATTCCTCCTGGCAGCTGGAAGCCAGGAACCCGATGTCCACCTGGCCGCTGCGGAGCCATTCTTTCACGTCGTCATAGGTGCCCTGGTAGACCTCCACCTCAATCTGGGGATACTGGGCCTTGAAGCTCTGCAGGATGCCGGGCAGCAGGTGGGTGCACACCGAGCTGAAGGTGCCCAGCCGGACCTTGCCCTTTTCCAGGCCGTTGAGGCGGGCGATGCTCTGCTGCAGGGCCTCGTCGCTGTTCAGCACCGCCCGGATGGCCGGGTAGAGGGAGGCGCCATAGCTGGTCATGGTCACGCCGCTTTTGCCCCGGGTGAACAGGGCAAAACCCAACTCCTCTTCCATCACCGCAATGGCGTGGCTGATGGCGGAGGGCGTTAAATGAAGCTGCTGGGCAGCCTTGTTGAAGCTGCCCTGCCGTGCCACCGCATCAAAGATCTCATACGAAAACAAAGTCATCGGATACACTTCCCCACTGTGAATCTTTTTCACCTTTTATGTGAAGGTGATGAAGTCCTTTGTGTTGAGTGTACTATCTCCCCCGCCCTTTGTCAAGCGGTAACCCCCGGGTTTCACCGGTCATTTGTTCCGGAAGGCCTCCAACGTCTGATCCGCCCGGATGGCCGCCGGGGTGAAGCTATTGTTCTTCCACCAGGCCGCCAGGGACGCCGCCACCGTCAGGCCGGTGGTCACCAGGCTCTCCAGCTGGCTGTCCTCGATGGGCAGGACCGGCTTGCCGGCTGCCGACAGGATCTGGTTGGTGAGAGCCAGGGCCAGGCAGGCGGTGCGGGCAATGGTTCCAATGGATACGTTCATCCAATCCCTCCTTTCTGCTGGACACAGTGTTCCAGTTTTTGTTCCAGGTCTTCGATGCGGTGGTCAGCGACTTTGAGCTTTTCTTCCAGCACCGGTACCCGCTGGGCGAAGTTGTTGTGGGCCCGGACCTCCCGGGTCAGCTCTTCCAGCTTGGTGTCGGTGACGGCCTGGTTTTTGCCGTTGGCGATCAGGACGCCGATGAGGGTCACTGCCCCCGACACGGCGGCTGCAATGATGCTCTCCATCCTCTCACCCCCGCAGGCAGGTCAGGCCTGCCCGGGTGATGATGGACGGGTAGTCCTTGTAGACGTGGGAGATGTCCACATTGCCGGTGATGCCCTCCAGCTGCCCGGTGCTGGTGTACTGCCACATCCCGTGCTTGCGGGAGGGGCGGCTGGCCCGGTAATCGGCGATCCACAGGTCATAGGCCGCCAGCCGGTCCATGTTCAGTTCGGTCTGGCTGTAATAAGTGTAGGTGTACACCATGGCATACAGCCCCCAGCTCTCGATGGTGTCAGCGGCCTGGATCACCAGGTCGGTGAGGGCGTCGGCCGAGAGGGGCTTCAGCTTGTTGTCCTCCACGTCCACCGCCACCGGCAGGGTGAAGGTTTTCCCGGTCAGGGCTTCCCTCAATTTGGCCAGCTCGGCCTGCACCGTGGCGGCGTCCTGGGCGTAGGTGTAGTAGTAGACCCCCACCGGGATGCCCAGCCGCTTGCATTCGGCATAGTTGCGCTCGAACTGAGGGTCGATGTAGATGCCGCCGAAACTCTTGTTGGTGGACACTGTCTTGAGCATGGCGCCGCCGATCTTCCCGGCCAGCTTGTCCCAGTGGATGGTTCCCTGGTACCGGCTGACGTCAATGATATCTTTCATGGTACTCCTTTCTCCGTCATGGGTTTTTGATTTCGGTTTAAGGGTAGCACCAGCCCCGGAGGGCCGCCAGCCCGTCCTTCAGGCGGCAGTTTTGGGCGGATTTTCCTCCATAAAACGTCGGACTTTTGCTATACAGCAGGATGGGGGCAGTATATCAAATCTATATTTGATTTTCTGTGTCGAAAGGAGTAAACTAGGATGCGTTTGCATCTGACGGGCCCTGGGGCCCTCTTTGATTCTTTAAAATTGCGGAAAGAAGGTACGTACAATTCATGCGGCATTCTCCTGATGTGGATATGTGCAACGGCCCTCTGGTGGGCAACCTGCTGCGCTTTTCCATCCCGTTGATGGCCTCGGGCATCCTACAGCTTCTGTTCAACGCTGCCGATATCATCGTGCTGGGCCAGTTCGCCAGCAGCAGCGCCATGGCTGCTGTGGGCGCCACCTCCTCTCTGAACAGCCTGATGGTCAACCTGTTCCTGGGCCTGTCCATCGGGTGCAGCGTCGTGATGGCCCACAGCTACGGCGCCCAGGACTGGCGCCGGGTCCATGACACGGTCCACACTGCTGTCCTGCTGGCCCTGATCTGCGGTGCGGTGCTGGTGGTGGTGGGCATTCCTCTGCTGCCCGTCCTGCTGCGCCGGATGGACACCCCTGCCGATCTGCTGGACCAGTCCATCCTCTATATGCGAATCGTCTTTGTGGGCATGCCGGCCATGATGCTCTATGACTTCGGCGCCGGCATCCTGCGGGCCACCGGCGACACCCGCCGGCCCCTGTTCTTCCTGACCGCCGCCGGCATCACCAACGCTACCCTCAACGTTATTTTCGTGCTGGTGTTCCAGCTGGATGTGGCAGGCGTGGCCCTGGCCACCTCCATCTCCCAGTACCTGTCGGCTTTCCTGATCCTCCGGTGCCTCAGTGAGCCGGGCACCCACTACCAGCTCCATCCCCGGGAAATGCGGATCTGCCCGCCGGTGCTGGTGCAGATCATCCGGGTGGGCCTGCCCGCCGGCATCCAGAGCGTGGTGTTCTCCATCTCCAACGTGCTGATCCAGTCCTCCATCAACACCTTCGGCACCCTGGCGGTGGCCGGCAGCACTGCCTCCTCCAACATTGAAAACTTCGTCTACACCGCCATGAACTCGGTGTACCAGGCGGCGCTGAACTTCACCAGCCAGAACATCGGCGCCGGCAAAAAGGACCGCATCCCCCTGATCCTCCGGGACTGCCTGATGATTGTGACGGTGATCGGCCTGGTGCTGGGCGGCCTGGCGGTGTTCTTTGGCCGCCAGCTGCTGTCCATCTATTCTTCCGACCCCGAAATCCTGCCCTATGGCCTGGAGCGCATCCGGGTCATCTGCCTGACCTACTTCCTGTGCGGCCTGATGGACGTCACCTGCGGCGCGGTCCGGGGCATGGGCGCCGCCGTCACCCCCACCATCGTCTCCCTGACCGGCGCCTGCGTGCTGCGGGTGATCTGGATCTATACCGTCTTTGTGGCCTTCCACAGCCTGTTTGTGCTGTACCTGTCCTACCCGGTGACCTGGGTGATCACCTGTGCCGTCCACCTGATCTGCTTCTCGATCTTCTACCGGCGTCTGCGCCAGAGTTCAGCGGTCTCGGTGCGGGATTAACATTTCCGGAACTCCCTTCAGGGCCGTGCACTGCACGGCCTCTTTTGTTATGTGCAAACTGCATAGCAGCCTATTGCAGATAGGTATTTGCTATTTTGTCCCGCCGGCCTTATACTGATGGCAGAAGCCAAAAACACTTACATTCATCCGAAAGGCGGTTCTGCCATGCGTTCTCTGCTCCTTCGTCTGCCAGTGCTTGTCCTGGCAGCTGCTGTGCTGGCCGGCTGCGGCGGCGGCCTGCCTTCCAGCGCTGTTTCCACCGGCGCCGCCGCTTCATCCACCACCCAACAGGAGGAAACCACCATGCACATTCAGCTACAGGTCAACGGCGCATCCTTTACCGCCGCATTGGAACAAAACGCTGCGGCCCAGGCCCTGGCCCAGCTGCTGGCCCAGGGGCCGGTCACCATCCAGATGGACAATTACGGCGGCTTTGAAAAGGTAGGTGCCCTGGGCCAGAGCCTCCCCGCCAGCGACGTCCAGACCACCACCGGGCCGGGGGATATCGTCCTGTACCAGGGGGATCAGATTGTAATCTTCTACGGCTCCAACAGCTGGAGCTATACCCGGCTGGGCCATGTCACCGATCTAACCGGCTGGGCCGACGCCCTGGGTTCGGGGGACGTATCGGTAACCTTCTCCCTGGCAGAATAAAAAGCATACAAAAAGCGGCAGGCCTGACGGCCCGCCGCTTTCTTTTTGGGACAGTGGAAATAAAACAAAAACACCAGAAACCATCCTGTGGTTCCTGGTGTTTTCTGGCGGAGTAGGAGGGATTTGAACCCTCGCGCCGGTTTCCCGACCTACGCCCTTAGCAGGGGCGCCTCTTCGGCCTCTTGAGTACTACTCCAGAGCAAAGTCAGTTCAAACTGATTCAATTAAAAAATGGCGGAGAGAGTGGGATTCGAACCCACGGTGCGTTGCCGCACGGCAGTTTTCAAGACTGCTTCCTTAAACCACTCGGACATCTCTCCTCGTGGGCACCCCATACGCCGTACCGAATGCCCATTTATGATACCAGCTTTTTGGTACAATGTCAAGAGGAAATTTCAAAAAGATTCCGGCGTCCGCTGTTTTGCTTTTGCTGCGGGGCATCCCCTCCGGGGAATGCGCTGTGGGCTGCCCCTTCTGGTTCCGGGCTGCGCGGGGCTGCAAGGCCTCACAGCAGAGGTCGTTGTTTTTATTTTTGATCGAAACCCGCCCGCCGCCGGGCTGGACATCAAACGAAAAATCCCCGCCCCAGGAAGGAGCGAGGATGGGTTTACTGTGGTGTGCGGTTGAACTGTGGTGTGGGGTTGAATGATTGGGTCAGACCAAGCGTCCCCGGATCCTCGGGCACAGCCCAAACGTGGACGAAGAGCGGCAAAGTGTGCCGCCCCCAAGGTGTAGCGTGAGTGGGAGCAGTTGCCCGGTACCCAGTAAAAAGTCTTTTGCCTACTTTTCTTCAGAAAAGTAGGTTAGTGGGCGGGGGAGAAGTCGGTGGGGGCGACCCAGCCGTCCTGGTCCAGGACCTGGCGCATGATGCGGACCACTCCCTGGTCCCAGTGGGGCGGCGCCAGGAAGGGGACACGGTCCCGGAGATCCCGGCTCCCGTTGGCCACCAGGAACCCATACTTGGCCGTGCAGAGCATCTCGGCATCGTTGTAGGTGTCCCCAAAGGCCATCAGGTTGGCCGGCTGCAGGCCCAGGCTGCGGCCCAAAGCCCGCAGGGCTGCGCCCTTGTCTACGCCGTGGTTCATGATGTCCACCCAGTTGGGCCCCGCTACCGCCACCGAAAACCGCTGGCCGTAGAGTTTGCCGTAGGTCTTGCTGTAGGCCTCCTGGGCGTTGCCCCGGGGCAGGTAGATGGTGTACTTGTCGGCCGCCACGTCCAGGGCCGTCAGGTCCTCCACATAGGTGACACGGGTGTAAAACTGGCTCATCACCCGGCCGTAATTCTGGTACTGCTGCTCCACATAGGCGCTTTCCAGCCCGCAGAGGACGCCTACGTCCCCCGCTTCCCGGGTGGCACGGGCCATTTCGCGGTAGTCCGCCGCCGGCATCCGGGACTGGTAAATGTCCCGGCCCCGCCAGCGGATGGCGCCGCCATTGTCCCCGATCAGGGCCATATGATCCCGCAGGTCTGCAAACATGGCCTCCAGGGTATACAGGGGCCTGCCGCTGGCTGCGGCAAAGTAGATGCCGCATTCCTCCAGCGCCCGGACCAGCCGGGCAAACCCCTCGGGCAGATGCCCGTTTTCATCCAGCAGGGTGTAATCCATATCCGAGGCGATCAGGCCGATGTGGTCACGGTCCATAGCGTTTGCCCCCAACTGTCCGCACAGGGTGCGGCTGTTATCCCATGTAGCTGATGTTCAAATCCAAACCGCTGCTGCTGACGCCGCTGAGGGTGCCGGTACAGCTGCCCTGCCAGATGTCGCAGTTCATGCTGGGTGCGCTGATGCCATAGTGGGCATTCCAGATCCGGTACCCCTTCAGGGCCGACAGGTCCAGATGGTTCTGGAACCAGCTGGTGGATGCGTAGACGCCCGGCTCGTAGCCGTACTTCTTCAGCTCCTCGCAGAAGGCCACTGCACAGGCGGTGCGCTGGGCCTTGGTCAGGTTGTCGGCCCGGCCGGTGTGGGAGGAAGTGCTGTACTCGCTGTCAAAGAACACCGGGTAATCCAGCTTCCGGCCGTTCAGCACATAGGCGCAGGCAAATGCCTCTTCCCGCGCCTCATCCTCGTTGATGGCCTGGCTGAAGATGTAGACGCCCACCTTCAGGCCCGCCGCCTTGGCGCCGGACAGATGGCTCTCAAACATGGAATCCAGCACCAGGGCGCCGCTGCCGTAGCCGCGGTAGCCGATGCGGATGATGACAAAGGAAGCACCGGCAGCCTTGACCTTTTTCCAGTCCACCTTCTGCTGGTAGCGGGAAACGTCAATGCCGAAGGTCACGTTGTCCTGGCGGACGCCGTTGGCGTCGAAGTAGTAAATCTTGTCGTCAATGGTCTGCAGGCCGGTGACCTTCTGATGGGTGGTAGCGTCGTAATAGTAGGTCTTGCCCCCCTCGGTCCGCCAGCCGGAATAGGCCGGGGTTTCCTTCTGGGGGAACAGCCAGTTGAACAGCCAGTTGAAGAACCAGGTGAAGCAGTTTTCCTTGTCCCAGTCGATGCTCTGGTTTTCCAGGGCCAGGCTGAACTGCTCAGGGGTCAGGGTAATCTGGCCGTTCTCGTCGGGGGTAATGGTGGTGGCCTCATAGCGGGCCGCCAGCGGGTCCTCCTGGGCCAGGGCGTCGGTCATCTCCTGCCAGACAGTGCCGTTTTCGGCGGCGAAGGCCACAGCCTCACCCGCCGCAGGCAGGCTGTTTTCCTCGGCAGAAGGGGCCGCAGCCTGCTGGTTCCCGGTCTGGGCAGGCTCGGCGGGCTGAACCGCTTCCTCTGCGGACTGGGCCGTCTCGGCCTGGCCGGCTGCCGGCTCCCGGGCCGGCTGGGCCTCAGGCTGGGCAGGCTCGGCGGGCTGGGCCTCGGCTTCTGCCTGCCCTCCATCGGCCTGGTCAGGGGTCTCTGCAGGGGCTTCCTGGGCCCCGGCAGTCTCCTGTTCCTGCTCGGCGGGCTGGGCCTCTTGGGTTGCGCTCTCTTCTTTATAAGCAGCCACAGGCTCCACCAGGAGCGCCTGGGGCTCAAAAAGGGACGCCGCAAAACCGGCGGCCCCTGTCACAGTCAAGGTCAGAGCGATAACCAGCGCTGCAGCGCACTGGCCCAGATCGCGGCCCTTTCCTGATTTTCTTGAAAACAAGGTCGAAATCTTCCGTCTCATTCCGTTTTGCTCAGCCTCCATTACATCCGAAATGTGTGCTCTAAGTATACACCAGAATGCGCTCTGCCGTCAATCTTGAATGGGGTCCGCAGGGACGTGCCGCAGCCGTCCCCGCTGCCGGCCCGTCTGCTCCGGTCAGGATGCACTGGCTCTAAAACGCTTCAGGAGCCAGAATCATTGCACGATTTTCCGGCAATTTCTGGCAGATCGCTCAAATTATGGTTTCCGTCTTGCTGTCTTGACACCTGTATGGTATACTGTTTGCCGCCTGATGCAGAACATTTGGGGGCCACCATCGGCCCGTGGACCGGAAAGGCGGTAAAAAGATGGAAAATGTGAAAGATTTCTTAAAACGAAAAGATATTGTGATTACACCCCAGCGGTACCTGATTGAGGCGCTGGGTGCCATGGCCCAGGGCCTGTTTGCCAGCCTGCTGATCGGCACCATCCTGAACACCCTGGGCCAGCAGCTGGGGGTGGAGGCCCTGACCACCATCGGCGGCTACGCCTCTGCCATGAGCGGCCCCGCCATGGCCTGCGCCATCGGCTGCGCCCTCCATGCCCCTAACCTGGTGCTGTTCAGCCTGGTGACGGTGGGCTGGGCTTCCAACTCCCTGGGCGGGGCGGGCGGCCCGCTGGCCGTCCTGCTGATCGCCATTGTGGCCGCTGAGCTGGGCAAGGCCGTCAGCAAGGAGACCAAAATCGACACCCTGGTGACCCCGCTGGTGACCATCTTTGCCGGGGTGGCCCTGGCCCTGCTGATTGCCGCCCCCATCGGCGAGGCCGCCAACCGGGTGGGCACCCTGATTATGTGGGCCACCGAGCAGTCGCCCCTGATCATGGGCATCCTGGTGTCGGTGATTGTGGGTGTGGCCCTGACCCTGCCCATCTCCTCGGCGGCCATCTGCGCCGCCCTGGGCCTCACCGGCCTGGCCGGCGGCGCCGCTGTGGCGGGCTGCTGCGCCCAGATGGTGGGCTTTGCGATGATGAGCTACCGTGAAAACGGCGTGGGCGGCCTGGTGAGCCAGGGCCTGGGCACCAGCATGCTCCAGATGGGCAACATCGTCCGCAACCCCCGGATCTGGATCGCCCCCACCCTGGCCAGCGCCATCACCGGCCCTCTGGCCACCTGCCTGTTCCACTTCCAGATGAACGGCGCCGCGGTTTCCTCCGGCATGGGCACCTGCGGCCTGGTGGGCCCCATCGGCGTCTACACCGGCTGGGTCAGCGACATGGCCTCCGGGGCCAAGGCCGCCATCACCCCCTGGGACTGGGCCGCCATGGTGCTGCTCTGCTTTGTGCTGCCCGCCCTGCTCAGCGTCCTGTTCTGTGAGATCGAGCGGAAAATGGGCTGGATCAAAGAGGGGGACCTGAAGCTGAACTGACAGCCCTCCCCTGACCGCGCATCCCCCAAGCCTCTGCCCCAGCCTTTGGGGCGGAGGCTTTTTTCGCCCCCTTGTCAGATCGCCCGTCTGTATAAATTTCTCCTTTTATACAGTCAGCAGAAAACAATGGGCGGACGCTGCTTTTGCCTTGTTTTGGCATTTCCGGCCTTTATACGCGCTTTTTTGCAGGATTCACAAAAAATTCATACCTGACTCATAATCCGTCTCTATTTTTCTGATAGAAGAATAGTGAGCCTCCTGCCGGCCCGCCGCAGGGCCGAAAAAGCCAGACTTTTGCGCCGGTATATGCATAAATTTTACCTTCCAACCGCAAAAAACATCTGGTCAAGACCAGCGGATTATGCTATACTTGCTGTGTCCGCAATTTGGCCGGCACCTGGAATCCCCGGGGCCGGCACAGGCGGGGCATATCAATGCAGTCAAAGCAGCCGGTTTCCGGCCGGCCAGGCAGACGGAAGAGTAGCAGCCGGTAACAATACCAATCATCATAGGCAGTGCGAAGGTGGTAACGGAAGAAAGTCCGTACACAGCACCGACAATAAATACCACCGTCACGGCCAGGAAGGTACAGAGAGAGGTATTGATGGAACGGGTCAGCGTCTGGTTGATGCTCAGGTTGACCAGCTCCGAGGTCTGAGCCTTCGGGCCGAGCGCACGGCGGTTCTCGCGGATACGGTCATAAATAACAACCGTATCGTTGATGGAGTAGCCCAGAATCGTCAGCATCGCAGCAATGAAGTTGCCGTTCAAGGGAATGCGCAGCAGAACAAAAACACCAAAGATGATGAACATGTCGTGAAGCAGCGCGACCACAGCTGTTGCACCGGCTTTGAGACCACCGATCCGGCGGAAACGGTAAGCTACATACAACAGGATCAATACACAGGCTGCAATAAGGGCGACCACACTCTTGAGCAGGAATTCCTT
>OERG01000242.1_pt1 | contig 11584 bp, 10 predicted proteins | sample 1539951 | NCBI WGS metagenome assembly OERG01 (sample SAMEA3891870, study PRJEB23780) | metagenome | biome: terrestrial biome; feature: animal house; material: Caecal content | place: Italy | collected 2015-05-05
CCATTAAAAAGTCATAAAACTGTGATATAATCATAGAGAAAAGGATCGTTTTTTGCATCTGGTCCGCATGGACCGGCGCAGCCCGTGGGATATGCGCCGGTGGAAGGAGGCAGACATCATGGCCAAGATCGAAACCAAACTTTTCGGGTTCACCCGCGCCGGGGACCCGGTCAACGAGTATATCCTGTCCAACCCGGGCGGGCTGTCGGTCAGCGTGCTGGACTACGGGGCCATCATCAAAAACATCATCGTGCCGGCCCGGCGCGGGCCGGTGGATGTGGTGCTGGGCCACGACACCATCCAGGAGTACGAGCTGGACACCGCCACCTACTGCGGTTCCTTTGTGGGCCGCTATGCCAACCGCATCGAGGGGGCGGCCTTCACCCTCAACGGCAAGACCTACCAGCTGGAGGCCAACAGCGGCCGCAACCATCTGCACGGCTGCTTTGCCCGCAAATCCTATGCGGTCAAGGCCTTTGGGGACACCCTGCTTTTGGAGGCCGACAGCCCCGACGGGGAGGACGGCTTCCCCGGCAACATGAAGATCGCGGTCCGCTACACCCTCACCCCGGACAACGCCTTCCGGATGGACTACCGGGTCTCGTCGGACGCCGACACCATCGTCAACCTGACCAACCACACCTACTTCAACCTGAACGGCGGCGGCACGATCCTGGACCAGCGGCTGAAGCTGTTCGCCTCCACCTACCTGGAAAGCAACGAGGAGACCTGCCCCACCGGGCGCATCCTGCCGGTGGCGGGCACCCCCATGGACTTTACCAAAGGCAAGGCCATCGGCCGCGACCTTGACCCCGGCTGCGAGCAGACCCGCATGGTGGGCGACGGCTACGACCACTGCTACGTCATCGACCGGCCCCGGGCCGGCGCACGCCAGAGCATCTGCGCCTGGGCCACCTGCGACGAGAGCAACATCAGCATGAAGGTCTACACCACCCAGCCGGGGGTCCACCTCTACACCGGCAACTTCCTGCAGGACTGCCCCAGCCCCGGCAAGGGCCTCCACCCCATGCAGAAATACGGCGGCTTCGCCCTGGAAACCGAACACTTCCCCTGCAGCCCTTCCCATCCCGAATTCCCCTCCACCATCCTGCGGGCGGGCAAGGTGTTCCGGGTTTCCAACACCCTTCGGTTCTTCACCGGCAAACAGTGCGGCGTCATCTGAGGCTGCTTTTTGCGCCCCCGGCCCCGCTGGCCGGGGGCCTGGTTTTTGTGCGGGGCAAATTCGCTCTAATTGTTCATTGAAAAAGTGCCAAAAACCTCGCACTCTCATTTGTGCATCTTTTTATCTGCAACAAAAATCCATCAAAAAAGCTGCGCCGTCTCTTGATTCCGTGCGGTGTCTGCGGTATCCTGTAACCAAGAAAAGGCCGGGGCGGCTGCCCCGGCGGACCCCCCAAAAACGTTGACCGAGAGGAAGGATTTGTTATGGCAATTTTGGTATCGGGCGGCGCCGGCTACATCGGCAGCCACACCTGCATTGAGCTGCTGAATGCCGGCTACGACATTGTGGTGGCAGACAACTTCTACAACTCCTGCCCTGTGGTGCTGGACCGCATCAAGCAGATCACCGGCAAGGACTTCCGCTTCTTTGAGGCGGACGTCACCAAGACCGACCAGGTGGAGCACATCTTCGCCGAGTGCCCGGACATCACCGCTGTCATCCAGTTCGCAGCCTACAAGGCTGTGGGCGAGAGCGTCCAGAAGCCCATCGAGTACTACACCAACAACCTCAACTGCACCCTGACCATCCTGGACGTGATGCGCCGCCACAACTGCCACAACTTTGTGTTCAGTTCCTCGGCCACCGTCTACGGCGACCCGGCCAGCGTCCCCATCACCGAGGACTTCCCCACCGGCGCCACCACCAACCCCTACGGCACCACCAAGGTCTTTACCGAGCGGATCCTCACCGACGTCTGCAAGGCTGACCCCAGCATGAATGTGGCCCTGCTGCGGTACTTCAACCCCATCGGCGCCCACAAGTCGGGCCTGATCGGCGAGGACCCCAACGGCATCCCCAACAACCTGATGCCCTATATCGCCAAGGTGGCTGTGGGCAAGCTGCCCATGGTCCATGTCTTCGGCAATGACTACCCCACCCCCGACGGCACCGGCGTCCGGGACTACATCCATGTGGTGGATCTGGCCCGCGGCCACGTCTGCGCCATCAAGAAGCTGGAGACCAACTGCGGCCTCTTCATCTGCAACCTGGGCACCGGCAAGGGCTACAGCGTCATGGATGTGCTCCACGCCTTTGAGAAGGCCTGCGGCAAGAAGCTGCCCTATGTCATCGAGCCCCGCCGGGCCGGCGATATCGCCGAGTGCTATGCTGACCCCTCCAAGGCCAAGCGGGAGCTGGGCTGGGAGGCACAGTACGGCATCGAGGAGATGTGCGCCGACAGCTGGAACTGGCAGAAGAACAACCCCGACGGCTACCACACCGTGAAGTAATTTTTCCAAAACAACAAGCCCCCGCGGCCTCTTGGGCTGCGGGGGCTTTCTTTGGTTCGGCAGGGTCAGGCGGGCTCCGCCGGGTTGACATGGATCATGATGTGCTTGACATCGGTAAACCGGCTTTCCAGCTGGTCGTGAATCCGCTCGGCGGTCTCATGGGACTGGCGGAGCGTTTCGCTGCCATCCATCGAAACCTCAAGATCCACATAGATCTTGCTGCCGAACATCCGGGTGCGGAGCTGATCCACCCCCACAACACCTTCCTGTGCTGCCACGAAATCCCGGATTTCGTGTTCGAATTCTTCGCTGCAGGAGGTATCCAGCATCTTGACGATGGCGTCTTTCATGATGTCATAGGCCACCTTGATGATAAACAGGCAGATGACCACGCTGGCCACCGAGTCCAGCACCGGGAATCCCATCCGGGCACCGGCAATGCCGATCAGGGAGCCGATGGAGGAAAAGGCATCCGACCGGTGATGCCAGGCGTCTGCCATAAAGGCCGAAGAATGGATCAGTTTGGCATAATAGCGGGTATACCAGTACATGGCCTCCTTGCCGACGATGGACACCACCGCGGCCACCAGGGCGATGAGGCCCGGCGTGGACAGGGTTTCATACTGGCCCGAGAGGATGTTCTCCATCCCGCTCTTGCCCACGCCCAGGCCAGTGAGCAGCAGCACGGCGCCCAGCAGCAAGGACGCAACGCATTCCAGTCGCTCGTGGAGGGATGGGCCTGGTCGGGGGCTTTGCGGGAGATTTTTACCCCGAACCAGGCAATGAAGGTGGTCAGCACATCCGAAAAGGAGTGAATCGAGTCGGAAATCATGGCTCCCGAGTGGCCCGCAATGCCGGCGAACAGCTTGAAGCCGGACAGCACCGAGTTGCCCAGGATGCTGCACAGGGACAATTTGCGGATCACCGTCTTTTCATCCAGGGCGCTGACGGCGGCGGTTTGGGTCTGCTGGCGGTTGTTGGTTGTCATAAAAGAACCTCCTGTATCTTCCTGCCCGGGGCAGGGATTTTTTCTCTTATGAGCACATCGCCGAGATAAGCTGTTCCCAAGGTATAAAAAAACACCTGTGGGAACATACAACTGTCCCACAGATGTTTCATCTCATCTGCTGCCGCCAGGGCGGCCCGGCCCCATGACCTGTAACGGTGCATCGCCTGCTCAGTTTGTACTGTTGATCTCGCATCCAATGCGGATGTAATGCAGTGCAAAGAGGAATGACGAGATTATATCGGAAAAGGCGCCGGTTTGTCAAGGCAAAATCCATCAGAAATGCGCATTTATTTTCCGGTTCCTCCCCCCTTCTCCCAATGCCTCAGCTGCGGACCATCTTGCCGGTGGCATTGCGGGCAAAGGGCTTGTCCCGGAACTCCACCAGGGTCATCCGCTTATAGAGGGGCAGGGTGCGGTTCAGCTCGGTGATATAGTCCCGGACCGCCTCCTGGTTTTCTGCCGGGCAGTAGACCTCGGCGCAGATCTTGCCATCCTTTTCCTTGACCATGCACTCTTCCACCTCGGGGCTGGCCGACAGCAGTTTTTCCAGCTCTTCGGGGCTGACGTTTTCGCCGCTGGCCAGAATGATCAGATTCTTTTTGCGGCCGGTGATGTAGTAATAGCCTTCCTCGTCCTTCCGCACCAGGTCGCCGGTGTGGAACCAGCCGTCCACCAGCACCTCGGCGGTCTGCTGGGGCTCCTTGTAATAGCCCATCATGACGGGATCGCCCTTGATGCACAGCTCCCCGTCCTGGATCGAGTACTGGCAGATGGGCTCATCTCCCAGGCCCACCGAAGTGATGTGCTTTTCGCTCTGGTCATTGTTCCAGGTACCGTCGCCGGCCGTCTCGGTGAGGCCATACATCTGCATGATGAAGAAGCCGTTGTGCATCATGTCCAGCATCATCTGGGGGGTGCAGGCGGCGGCGCCGCAGGTCAGCACCCGCAGCTTGCCCAGCCGGTCTTTCCGGCCCCGCATCACATCCCGGTGGATGGACTGGAGCAGCACCGGCACCGCCGCCATGGTGTCACAGGGCATCAGGGACAGATCCCGGTAGAAGTTCCTCAGGTCGGTGCACAGGTTGTGTGCCATCCCCATGATGGCCCAGGACACCAGGCTGGTGAAGGCCGCAATGTGGAACATGGGCAGGACGGTGAAATGGTTGAAGTCGTAGTGGTCCACCCCCATCTCTTCCAGCATCACCCCAAAGGGGCTGCAGTAGGCAGGCATGGGGGCAAAGAGGTTCTTCTGGCTCAGCATGACGCCCTTGCTGCGGCCTGTGGTGCCCGAGGTGAACATGATGGCCATCAGGGCCTCCCGGTCCTTGCAGGGCTTGATCTCGGCGGGCTGGTACTGCTGGTAGCCGGTGATGGGCAGCAGCTTGTCCCCGTATACCTCTCCCAGGGCCGACTCCAGTTCCAGATAGCTGCCGTCGTGGAGGATGGCGGCTGCCTCTACCAGGTTCACCTCGTACTGGATGTCGTCCCAGCTCTTCTGCCGGTTCAGGGGCACCACTACCGCCCCAGCCAGCACCGTACCAAAGATGGTGGCCGCATAGTGGTAGCTGTTGCCCGCCAGGATGCAGACCCGCTTGCCCTCGATGTCGGGGATCTTGTCCTGCAGCTCCGCTGCCACGCAGCGGATGTCGTGGGCGTACTGGCCATAGGTCATCTCCTGCACCTTCTGCTGGGCTTCGTCGTAGTACCGCATGGCGACGCGCTGGGGATATTCCGTCTCCATCCGGCGGACCAGCTGATCAATCGTAAACACAGGGAGTTTAAACATCTTTTTTATATCCTTTCTGTTTTCGTCAGCGGCGGAGTTTGCGCTCTCTGTTCCGCCAGAAATTGTATACCTGTAATACAAGTAAGCAAAAAAAGGATACCACGCCCCGGCCCGGCTGTCAAGGCCGGCGGCGCCCCCGACGGCTCTTTCGAGGCGGGGCCTGCCGGTGATTTTGCCGGACGCCGGGCGGAAAACCATCCGCCCGGCCCGATGAAACAAAAGAGCCGCAGGAATTTCCTGCGGCTCTCCGGGTTCTTTGCACGCCTCAGCAGCGGCCCTGCTTTACCCTGCCATCCCGATCAGCACCGAGACCAGCGGAAGGGTGATCACCGAAAACACGGTGGAGAAAAACACGCCCTTGGAAATATAGGATACGTCCTTCCCCATCTCGCTGCAGATCATCACGACATTGGAGGCCACCGGCATGGCGGATACCAGCACCAGCACCCCCATCAGCATAGGGTCGGCCACCAGCCAGCGGCAGACCGCCAGGGTCAGGGCCGGCAGCACCAGCAGCCGCACCACGGTAAAGGGGTACAGGCTCTTTTCCCGCAGCACCTCCTTCATGGGCTGACGGGCCAGGGAGGAGCCAATCACCAGCATGGCCAGCGGGGTGGTGATGTTGCCAATGGACGCCACCGGCTGCAGGATCAGGTCGGGCAGGTAATGTTGACCAGCAGCCGGGAAAACAGCTGCTCCGACTGCTGGTTCATGACCTTGCACTTATTCGCAAGATAGCCCACGCTCATTATCAAGAAAAGGACCAGCATCTGCTTGAGAACCAAACCCATTTTTTCATACCTCCTGCATTATACCCAATCCCCCATGGCGCATCCGTCTCGGTTTCATTCCGCCCACGGCCAAAAAGCCGCTCCGCTTCGGCGGCACAGTCCACATCCCGCAGGGATGTACGGCTGTCTCCCGAACAGCAAAAAAGCCGCCAGATCTTTCGATCTCGCGGCATTTTTTGGTGCGATGGAAGGGACTCGAACCCCCGGCCTACTGATTCGTAGTCAGTCACTCTATCCAGCTGAGCTACCAACGCATATGTTCCGTTCGGAACGAAACACATTCTACCATCCGCCAGCGGTTTTGTCAATAGGTTTTTTAAAAAATTTTGAAAACCCCTCAGACGCCCCCTGCTTCTGCCGACAGGCGGCGGGCAATGGCCCGGCCGGTGGGGGTGGCGGCCAGGCCGCCGGCACCGGTTTCCCGCAGGTCGGGGGACAGCTGCCGGCCCACCCGGCCCATGGCATCAATCACTTCATCGCAGGGGATGGCGCTGTCAATGCCTGCCAGGGCCATGTTGGCGCAGGACACCGCATTCACGGCCCCCACCACGTTCCGCTTGACACAGGGCACTTCCACCAGGCCCGCCACCGGGTCACACACCAGGCCCAGCAGGTTGCCCAGGGCCATGGCCGCTGCGGCGGCACAGGCAGCGGGGCTGCCTCCTTTTAAATAGCAGAGGGCTGCCGCCGCCATGGCGCTGGCAGCCCCCACCTCGGCCTGGCATCCGCCCTCTGCACCGGCCAGGGTGGCCCGGGAGGCGATCACCTGCCCAAAGCCTGCCGCCACATACAGCGCGTCACAGATGGCGTCATCGTCCGCCTCCCCCGACCGGGCCAGGGGCAGCAGTACCGCCGGCAGCACACCGCAGCTGCCCGCCGTGGGGGCCGCCACGATCCGCTTCATGCAGGCGTTGCACTCGGCGGTTTTCAGTGCTTCCGCCGTCACCGCCGACAGGTAATCGCCCCCCAGCAGCAGCCCGGCGGCAGCCGCTTTTTCCACTTTGGCGGCATCGCCTCCCACCAGGCCGCTGCGGCTCCGGCGGGCCGGTTCATAGTCCCGGCTGGTGGCCTGCATCACCTGCCACAGCCGCCGCATCTGGGCCCGGCTCTCCGCCTCGGTGAGGCGGCTTTCGGCCAGGTCGCTCCGGAGCACCGCCTGGGCCAGGGTGATGCCCTGTTCATGGGCATAAGTCAACATTTCGGCACAGGATAAAAAGGACATTTTCTTCCCTCTCTTTTGTTTGTTACGGGGTGTCATCCACATTCAGGCAGGTGACTTTCCGGATGCCGGGCACCGCCGTCAGTTCCGGTTCCAGGGTCTCGGGGATGTGGCTGTCACATTCCAGCACCATCACCGCTTCCCCGCCGGGGGCCGACCGGAACACCTGCATGGATGCCACGTTGATCCGGCGCCGGGCCAGGGCATTGGTCACCTCGGCAATGCAGCCGGGGGTGTCATCGTTGTGGATGATCAGGGTATTGGCGTCCCCGCCGAAGTCGGCGCTGACGCCGTCGATGGAGGTGACCCGAATCCGGCCGCCCCCCACCGAGGCCGCCGTCAGGCTCAGGTGCCGGTGCTCCCCTTCCAGGGTCAGGACCGCTGTGTTGGGATGGGCCGACCGCAGCTCCACCGGGTGGATCTCAAACTGCATCCCGGCCTCCCGGGCCAGTGCAAAACTGTCGGGCAGGCGGGGATCGTCCGGCTTCATGCCCAGCAGCCCCGCCACAATGGCCCGGTCGGTGCCGTGGCCCCGTCCGGTGGTGGCAAAACTGCCGTACAAACCGATATCGGCCCGGATGGGCTGCTCTCCCAACAGCTGGCGGGCGGTCCGACCAATCCGGGCGGCACCCGCCGTATGGCTGGAGGAAGGGCCGATCATCACCGGGCCCAGTACGTCAAACAGGCGCATTGCTATAATACCTTGCCTTTCCTTCTGGTTACAGAAAATTGTAATTTTATTATACCGCTTTTGGCCTATATGTGCTATAATAATTTTAAATTGACTATACTGCGCCCGCACGGGGCAGCACGGAGGGTAAATTCGACTATGAAATTGGTAAATGTAGAAACGCCCGAAAAGAACGTCTGCAAGATGACCTTCAGCGCCTCTGCCGCTGAACTGGAAGAGGCCTCCGAGGCTGTCTACCAGCGGACACGGGACACCTTCACCATCAAGGGCTTTGCCAAGGGCCAGGCCGACCGCGCCCAGATTGAAGCTGACCGGGGCGAGCATGTTTTCTGGTATGACGCCATCAACGATCTGATGGACCGGGATGTCCCCGATCTGTATGAGAAGGCCCTCACCGACCACAACATGACCCCGGTGGACGAGCCCAGCTACGACCTGGTGAGCGTCAAGAAGGATGAGGGCTTTGTGGCCACCGCCACCGTCGCCCTGCAGCCCCAGCTGGAGCTGGAAAAGACCTCCGGCTTTGAAGTCACCGCCACCATTCCCGCCACCACCGACAAGGAGGTGGACCGCCTCATCGAGCGCCGCCGGGCCGGTTTTGCCGAGCTGGTGCCCCACAAGGGCCCCGCTGTCAAGGGCAACACCGTCCACATGGACTACACCGGCTATCTGAACGGCGAGCCCTTCCCCAACGGCAGCGCCCAGAACCAGGCCATCGAGCTGGGCCGGGGCCGGATGATCCCCGGCTTTGAAGAGGGCATCATCGGCCACCAGGCCGGGGACGAGTTCGACATGAAGGTCACCTTCCCCGCCAACTACCACGCCAAGGACTTGGCCGGCAAGGAAGCCACCTTCAAGGTCAAGATCCACGACGTCTGCGTCCGCCAGCTGCCCGCCCTCAACAGCGATTTCGCCAAGAAGGCCGGCAAGGTGGACACCATGGAAGCCTACCGCGCCCAGATCCACGACCAGCTGGCCGCCCGCAAGCGCACCACCGCCCTGAACCGGGCCCGGAACCAGATCATCGCCATGCTGGCCGAGGCCTCCAAGGGCGACCTGCCCGGCATTCTGGTGGAGAACGCCTACCACCAGGAGATGCAGAGCATCCAGCAGCAGCTGCAGATGCAGCGGCTGAGCCTGGACAAGTATCTGGGCCAGGTGCACCAGACCCGGGACGAGTTCAAGGCCACCGTCCGCAAGATGGCCGAGCAGAACGCCCGGGCCCGGATGGCACTGCTCCAGATCGCCGGCGACGAGAACCTGATCCCCACCGACGCCGAGCTGGACGCCCAGCTGGCCCAGCGGGCTGAGATGGCCAAGAAGAGCCTGGAATCCATCAAGGCCAAGACCGACCTGCGGGCTCTGCGCCGCAACGACGCCATCCGCAAGGCCGCCGACTGGGTCTTTGCCCACTCCACCATCAACGAAAAACAGGCCTGAGCCCTGTCTGTACCCCCGTCCTGCCCGGACGGGGGTTTTGTTTTGCCCCACCAATTCCCCTTTCCGTACCGGTCAAATGGGTTTTGTGACCCGAGCACGTTGACGGAGCCCCGGCCGATCAGTATAATAAAGAAAAAGATCCAACATACACATTCTTTTTAAGGCAGGCTATCCAAGGAGGGCAAGAGATGGAACTGTACCGTGTGATCCAGATCGGGGAGGCCGACTACGGCTGCGAAGAGCTGCCGGAGGGGGCGCCGGTTCTCTGTCATGTATCCCTGGAAGGGTCTGCCGGCGAAAAGCTAGACCTGGAAGTCCCTGACGCCGCCCTGGCGGCGGGAAACATCCAGGAGGGAGACACCGTGCTGCGGACCGCCGACGGCCTGGAAAAGGTGAAGCCCATCCGCACCAGCGCCCTGATCGGCCTGGGAGCCCTGGGCATTCTGTTCGGCCGGAAGATGCCGGGGGTGCAGGTGATCGCCGATCCCCAGCGGGCTGCCCGCTATGCCGCCGAGCCGGTGCTGTGCAACGGCCAGCCCTGCCAGTTTTCCTACTGTGCCCCCGAGGCGGGCCAGCCGGTGGACCTGATCCTGGTCACCGTCAAGGCCACCGCCCTGGATGCCGCCATCCCGGAACTGGCCCCCTTTGTAGGGCCTGACACCGTGATCCTCAGCCTGCTGAACGGCATTACCAGCGAGGAGCGGATCGAAGCCGCCTACCCCGGCCATACCCTCTGGAGCGTGGCCATCGGGATGGACGCCAACCGCAAGGGCCGCCAGCTGGTGTTCAAGTGCCCCGGCAAAATCCAGTTCGGAGAAAAGAACGGCACCCTGACCCCCCGGGTGGCGGCGGTGGCCCAGTACCTGGAAGCCTGCGGCATTGAGGGGGAGCCCTGCACCGACATCCTCTACAAGCAGTGGCACAAGCTGATGATCAATGTGGGCCTGAACCAGGCCTCCGCCGCCTTTGGGACGACCTACGGCGGGCTGGCCCAGGAGGGCCCCGAGCGGTCCAAAATGCTGGAGGCCATGGAGGAAGTGATCCGGCTGGCCAATGCCGAGGGCGTCCCCCTGCCCCCCGACGACCACGTCCGGTGGCTGGCTGCCGCCGTCCCCACCTTCAAACCCGACAACAAACCCAGCATGGGCCAGGACGTGGATGCCCACCGCCTCACCGAGGTGGAGGAGTTCGCCGGCACCGTCCGGCGGCTGTCGGCCAAACACGGCCTGCCCACCCCCGCCAACGACTTTTTCTATCAGAAAATCCGGGCCATTGAGGCCGGCTGGTCTGTCTGAACCCCGATTTATTTCAAGAAAGGAGCCTGTCCCATGAAACGTCACCTGTCCACCATCGTCGCTTCCGCCCTGGCTGTTTCGGCCATCACCCTGCTGGGCACCGGCCTGGCTGCCAGCGCCGACTGGCGCGGGTCCACCTCGCTGGTCACCAAGAATTATCCCGTGTCCGGCAGCTTTTCCAGCGTCTCGGTCACCGAGTATTACGCCGATGTCCAGCTGCGGGCTTCCCGGGACGGCTCGGTCAGCGTCACCACCCGGGATACCCAGGATGTGACCCACACCGTCCAGGTGGTGAACGGCACCCTGACCATCTCCCGCCCCGAGCCCAATCTGGGGCAGCGGATTTTCCACGATGATGACGACGATTCCACCGTCATTGTCTACCTGCCCGCCGGGGACTACGGCGCCCTGACCGTCAACACCACCGCCGGTGACATCGAATCGGCGGGCCAGCTGAATTTTGCCTCGGCCAACCTGACCTCCACCGCCGGCGACATTGACATCACCGGTTCGGTGACCCAGAGCCTGGTGTGCACCACCACCACCGGCGACGTGGAGGTGAACAGCCCCGCTGCCGGCGCCGTCCAGATCAGCACCAACACCGGCGACGCCGAGCTGACCGGCGTCTCTGCCCAGAGCCTGTCGATCCATACCAACACCGGCGATGCCGATCTGGAGCGGACCGTGGCTGCCGGCGCCATCGAGATCAGCACCACCACCGGCGACATCGAGCTGGAGCGCTCCGACGCCGCCAGCCTGACCCTCTCCACCACCAGCGGTGACGTGGAAGGCAGCCTGCTGACCGGCAAGACCTTCTCGGCCAGCAGCACCAGCGGCCGGGTCAGCGTCCCCGCCTCCACCGCCGGGGCCGGGGCCTGCAG